>Ga0247727_10012233_pt1 | contig 14779 bp, 14 predicted proteins | sample WisWelCaveWW1625_FD_202498 | JGI IMG/M metagenome (GOLD analysis project Ga0247727, IMG submission 202498) | Biofilm microbial communities from Wishing Well Cave, Virginia, United States - WW16-25 | ecosystem: Environmental > Aquatic > Deep subsurface > Groundwater > Cave microbial mat | place... | reverse complement strand
CGATTGTTGCAATACACGCAGGCGCAGACGAGATTTTCCCACGTGTCCTCGCCGCCGCGATACTTCGGCGACACATGATCGACCGTCACCGGCTTGTGCGTCGCGCCGCAGTATTGGCAACGATGCCCGTCGCGTTTGATGATGTTCTTGCGCGAGAGCACGATGCGTTTGCGCGGCACATGAATATACGACACCAGCCGCACGATGCTCGGAAAGGGCATTTCCTGCCGCACCGAGCGGATCACCCAGCGGGGATGCCGCTCGATAATTTCCGCTTTGCCGAGATAAATCAAAATCACCGCCTTTTTCGCGGTAATGACGCTCATCGGCTCATAGTTTTGACTTACGATCAGGACGTTGTGATTGAGCGATGCCATAGCCTTTCACTCACCCTACGGGCCTTGCCCGAATTTCAGTCTTTGGTCCCGGCTTTTTTTCATACGCATGCTTAAACGGTCGGGACATTATATAAATTTACGAGAAATCGACAAAAGAGTCAAGCCCGATTTTCCTTTTACAGCGGCTGCGCTTCGTCAATTAATAAAATGGGAATGTCGTCTTTGACCTCGTATTTCAAACGGCAATTCGGGCAAATGAGCTTCTGCTCCTGCTCGCGATACTCTAATTTGCCCTTGCATTTCGGGCAGGCGATGATTTGCAAAATTTCTTGATCCAGCATGAGAGCTTCTCCTGATAATGAGATTCAATGTTATTTAATTCGGCGTTTTGCCATTTCTGCCATTCTCACCCTGACTCGGCAAATCCAGATCATCGGCGCGAAAATACGGCTGCAAGACTTCGAGCAGCGATTTCGGCGGCCGCACCGGTTTGCCGGAGATACCAATGAACGGATGTGTGGTATAACCGTCCACCAGCAACTCTTGCTTGTCATTATGAATTTTGTAGTCGATGCGAATCGTCACGCCCGGCAAAGTTTTCACCGTGCTCTCGATGCGCAACAGTTGATCGTATTTCGCCGCGCGATGATAACGGCAATATGCTTCGATCACCGGCAGGCCGATGCCTTCCTTTTCTAATTGCGTATACGGAAACCCAATGTCGCGCAACATCTCGGTTCGCCCCACTTCGAACCACTCGAGATATTTGCTGTAATAGGTTATTCCCATTTTATCGGTGTCAGCGTATCGCACGCGCACAAAAGTCGTGTTGACGAGCATAGTCTGAATTATTCTGTTGCAAGACTGTTTTGCGAAGGGCGAGGGGCGAAGAGCGCCTTTCACCCTTCACCTTTCGCCCGTTCAAAAAATCCCATCCTGCCGTATTTCTCGATGCGCTGCGCCACCAGCCGCTCCGGCGGAATTTTTTCCAGCGCGTTGATTTCCTGCAGCAGCCGCGCTTTGAGAATTTGCGCCGCGGTGTCGTAATCACGATGCGCGCCGCCGACGGGCTCTTGAATCACGTCGTCGATTACCTTGAGCTGCAGCAGATCCGTCGCGGTGAGCTTCATCGCTTCGGCGGCCTGCTCCGCTTTCGTACTGTCGTGCCAGAGAATCGCCGCGCAGCCTTCCGGCGAGATCACCGAATACCAGGTATTTTCCATCATCAACACGCGATCGCCGACCGCGATGCCGAGCGCGCCGCCGCTCGCGCCTTCGCCGATAATCACCACCACAATCGGCACGGGCAGATGCGACATTTCAAACAGATTGCGCGCAATCGCTTCGGCCTGGCCGCGCTCTTCCGCGCCGGTGCCGGGGTAGGCGCCAATCGTGTCGACCAAACAAACAATCGGGCGTTTGAATTTCGCCGCCAGTTTCATCACGCGCAACGCTTTGCGATAACCCTCGGGATTGGGCATGCCGAAATTGCGATAAAGTTTTTGCTTCGTATCGCGGCCTTTTTGCTGGCCGATGAGGATAATCTTCTGCGAGCCGAGTCTGCCGACGCCGCAAACCATCGCCGGGTCATCACCGAAGGCACGGTCGCCGTGCAGCTCGATAAAATCCTCCATCATCCGCTCGATGTAATCCAACGAATACGGGCGCTGCGGATGGCGGGCCAGTTGCACCCGCTGCCAGCGCGTCAGCCGCGAATAAATTTCTTCGCGCAAACGACGCGCTTTCTCTTCCAGCTTCGCCACCTCCGCCTGCACGTCTTTGCCCTCGCGTTCCGCATTCTGGCGAATTTCCTGAATCTGATTGTCTAAAGCAATGATCGGCTTCTCAAACTCTAAAACAAATCCAGCCATATTTCTCCCTTAAAATCGGAACACTGTCCGCAACAGAATTTCCAGATCCAACAACGGACTGTAATGCGTCACATAATAAAGATAGAGTTTGTTTTTTTCTTCCGGCGAAAGTTGTCCACGACGATTGATGCGGGTCAAATCGGCCACGCCGAGGGGCAAGTGCAGGGAGTAAGCGTCAAGCTCCCGATTTTCCTTCGCGAGAACGAAAAGAGCATCTGGGGCGGGCGGTAAATTTTGACGATCAGGTTTGTCCGGCGAAATCGCCAAACCGACCCAACTGAGTTCGCCGGAAAGAATAGCAAAGAGCCATGGCCAATTGCGAAGGGTGAAGGATGATGGGCGAAGAGTACGGCTTTCGCCCATCACTTTTCGCCCATCTCCCGTCGCCCATCGCCTTTTGGGCAACAATTGCCAGAGCCGCAAAGAACCCCGACCTTCCTTTTGTAAATCTGAAGGAAGGAGAGTCGGGGTCATTTGAATCGTCTGCGATTGCAATTTTCCTTTCAATAACCACAGCAGCAAAAAAAACGGCGCGCCCAGCACGAGAAAAAATCCGGCCAGCGCTGTATCCAGCATTCTTTTTCCAAACGCCGGCCAGAAGCGCAACAGGCGATTTTCAATTTCCAGCAGCGGCACCTCGGTGATCTGATCGATGCCGGATTTGCCAATGATCACGTCAAGATGACTCGGAATCAATTTAAAACTCAAGCGTTGTTCACGCTGATGCGACATCACTTCCAAAATGCGGCCAAACGGAATGCGCGGCGTCGAAAAAATCACCTGCTGAATGCCCCGACTTTCCTTTGGAATTTTTAATAAGGAAGATCGGGGATCCACCGCCGAATCGAGCCAGGCGTCGAGACGCTCCAGACTCGTCAGCACCGGCAGGCCGGCATAATAATTTCCCACCTCGCCGGCGCTCAAACTGACCAGGCCGACAAGATCGTAATTGCCTTCGCACCGTGTTTTTAGTTTTTCGAGCAAAGCGCCCGCAAGGGCCTCTGAGCCGTCAGCGGCAAAATCGCCGACCACGATCGTTCGCCCCAATTTTCTTTCCGAAGCAACAAAAGAGGATCGGGAAATTTTCATCAGCAGCCGCCAGCCGGCGAGCAGCAAAATATTCATCAGCCCGGCGGCCAAAACCACGGCGCGCGAGAAGGCGTATTCTTTAAAAAAGTAAGTTAAACTCGCATTAATCAAAAAACCCGTGAGCATCGCCGCAAACGCCTGATAAAACGAATAGCGCCAGTGGCGATAACAACCGAAGAGCGCCAGACAGGCGAGCCAGAAAAACGAATAGACGGCATCGACGATGAAAAAGCGCGGCCAGACCTCCAGCCCGTCGAAACGCCACCACACCGCCGCCATCATGCTGAATTGCATGAGCGCGAGATCGATCATCGGTGCGCTGAGCCGGCGCGCGATGGGCCGCACAAATGCCAGCAGCGCGCGAAACCAGATGGCGAGGTGCAAAAGCCAGTACGAAACCGACCGCAATCCCGATTTTCCTTTATAAAAACCCAAGGGCGAGTCGGGGCGAAAATGTTTGCGCACGAACAGGCCCATCGCCTGATAAAACAGCCGCAGATTATCGAGATCGCTCTGCCTGGCGCTTTCGCCTTTGAAGTGAATAATTTGCGTGCCGGGGAAATAATGAATTTTCCAGCCGGCAGCGCGCATGCGAAAACACCAGTCGAGATCTTCGCCGTACAGAAAAAATTCTTCGTCCAACAAACCGACCTGCGCCAGCGCCTCGCGCCGTACGGCCATGAAGGAGCCGGAGATCGCCTCGACTTCGGTGGTTTCGTTTTCCGGCAGATAGGTCAAATTGTAACGTCCGAACCAGCGGCTTTTGGGAAACAACCGGCTCAAACCGGAAAGGCGCGTGAACGCAATCCACGGCGTTGGAAAGCTGCGACGACAGGCGAGCTGCAACGTGCCGTCCGGATTCAGCACTTTGCAACCGACCATGCCCGTGGCAGGATGCTGCGCAAAGAACGCTTGAATCGCGGTGAAGGTATCTTCCTGTACGATCGTATCGGGATTCAGCAGAACAACGAATCGACCATGCGCCTGTCGCAACGCCTGATTGTTGGCGGCGGCAAAACCAACATTGTCGTGATTCGCGATCAACTCGACTTCGGGAAATCCCTGTCGCACCATGGCGACGCTGCCATCATTCGAGGCGTTGTCCACGACAAAAATTTCGGCGGCGAGATGCGGCAAAGCCTTGCGCAGGGAGAGCAGGCTCTGCCGCAAAAACTCGCGGACATTATAGTTAACGATAATGACTGAAATGTCGCGTCCCGGCTTTGTGGCAAAAAATTTTACCGGAAGTTCGGCGGCATTGGGCTCCGGAATTTTTGTGCGCGTCGAAGTCCCGGCCCCGACCTTCCTTTTGTAAATCTGAAGGAAGGAGAATCGCGGCCGTTCAGTTTTCGAAACGGCAATTGGCGTCGGCGTATCCAATCGGCTGCTCATTAAAATAAATTTACGCAACGACGCGGTCAAAAACAACTCCGATTTTCAATTTTAACGGCCAAACCAGTCCGCAAACTTGAGCCGCCAGACCATCCTGGCCGCCTCGATTTGAACCTGCCGCGACATTTTGGATTTGCCCTCGCGGCGCTCGGTGAACACAATCGGAATCTCACAAACGCGAAAACCGTGTCGCCAGATTTTATAGTGCAATTCGATTTGAAACGCGTAGCCGTTGGAGACGAGGCCGTTGAGCGAGACGGATTCGAGCACGCGGCGATGAATGCATTTGAAACCGCTGGTGCAATCGTGGATGGGCATGCGGGTGATAACGCGGGTATACCAATTCGCAAAGGTGCTGAGCAGCAGGCGGGAGAACGGCCAGTTGACGACTTTGCCGCCTTTGAGATAACGCGAGCCGATGACGAGATCATAGTCGCCCGCTTTTTCCAACAGCCGCGGCAAATCATCGGGATTGTGCGAAAGGTCGGCGTCCATCTCGAAAATATATTCAAAACCGTGTTGCACGGCGTAGCCAAAACCGGCAACGTAGGCCGTGCCCAGCCCCATTTTGCCGGGGCGTTGCAATAAGTGCAGACGCGGCTCTTTTTCTCGCCATTTCGCCACCAACGCGCCGGTGCCGTCCGGCGAGTTATCGTCGACGATGAGAATCTCAATGGCCGGCGCCTCGAGCGCGAAAATACGATTGATCACCGTTTCAATATTGCCGGCTTCGTTGTAGGTTGGAATCACAACTAACGCGTGCTTGGCATGAACTGCGGACAACTCGGCGTTCCTTTCCACTGATTACTGGTCACTGATCACTGCTTGCGGCGATTTCAGTTTTAAATTTTTTTAAACCGTCTACGACGTTGGACATCTTCACGTTGAGCTCACGGAGGGCTTTGGAAATATCAAATCCGGAGCACAACGGCCGCGGCGAAGCTTGTTTGAGATCGCCCGTTTTAATCGGCTGAATGAGCGTGGCCTCGAGATTGAAAACTTCGGCAATTTTAACCGCGAAATGATAGCGATCCATCACTTCACTGCCGCTAATGTGGTAAATGCCATGGCTTCCGGATTCCGCGAGAATACGCAGCGCCTGCGCCAGCTCGCTCGCCAGGGTCGGATTGCCGAATTGATCATCGACGATGCGCACGATTTTGCCGCCGCGCAACTGATTGATGAGCCACGTCACAAAGTTGGGGCGAATCGCAAAGCCGTTGCCATACAACACCATCGTGCGCGCAATGGCAAAGTCGGCAGCGCTGTTGAGCAAAACATTTTCGCCCGCCAGTTTGGCGCGCGCATAAAACCCCGCCCCGGCGGGGTTGGGCCGATCTTCTTCGCGATACGGGCCGGCTTTGCCGTCAAAAACATAGTCGGTGCTGACGTGAATCAGGCGCGCATGAACTTTTTGCGCCGCGTAAACCAAATTCTCCACGCCGGTGACATTCACCTTCCAGCAGAGCTCGCGTTGCGTTTCGCTGCCGTCCACATCGGTGAAAGCCGCGGCATTGATGATAAACTTCGGCACAATTTCCTGATTCAGCTCGCGCAGCAATGTCCGGTCGTTAATATCGCCCGGATGGTACTGAAAATTTCCTCCGGGCAGTCGCGGCTGCGCCTGCAAGCCGAGCGCATGCACGTCATAATCATCGCGAAAAACGCTGATGAGCTGCTGTCCGAGCAGGCCGTTCGCGCCGGTAATCAAAACTCTATTGCGGAGCAATTGCATCATCACTTAGTTTCTCAATTTGTGGCTTAATCACCTTCTGGAAAATTTCCGGCGTCAATGAGCCCATAAACGTGCCATTCAATCCGGCGACGTGATTGGCAAAATGTGTCGCCGCGGAAAAATTTTTTGTTTTCATAAATTGCGTCAGAAAAGCCGCGCCAAACGCATCGCCGCAGCCGATGATATCAACCACCGGCGGAACTTTCGCGGGCGGCACATGTTCGTGATGAACCTTTTCACCCTGCCGATAGAACAGCAGAGAACCGGCGCTGCCGAGCGTAATATGGCAGCCGCGCAATTTTTCGGCGACGAGTCGTTGGCCTAATTTTACCAGTTCGTCATAAGTGACGGGGTCATTTCCAGATGAATTGTTCATGCCAGCTTGAGCATCCGCGCAACATAAATGTTGCGGTACATTTCCGGCCAGCGTGGCGGCCTCGCGTTCGTTTAATTGCAGAATATCACAGCCGGCGACCCATTCCGGCCAATCCGGCACGTCGCGATAATAACGCCGGCCGGTTTCATCAATACCCAGAGCGAGTGAATGCAAATCAAGATAAATTAGCGGCGAAGGCGTTAATTTACGTAAAGTTTTTAGCGCGGCCAGCGTCATATCGTCGCCGCTGATCAAATTCACCAGAACCACGTCGCAGCCGGCCAGGGCGGCAGTTTCCGCAATCGTAATCGGCGGCATGGTGGCGCTGGTAATTTCCTCGCGGGTTTCCGGCGTCAAATAAGTTAATTTAACCTGTGTATTCGCCCGTTGCACCCGATACAAACTATTAAAAAGAATTTTTTTATTAAATTGGGTTAATGTTTTTTGAATAGTTTCATAAAAATCATCGCCGACATGACAAAGCGGCTGAATCTCCGTATCCGTATCAACGAGATGCGCCAGATAGGCCATCGTGTGATACAGACCGCCAATGCATTCCACCGTTCTGCCGTCGAGCGTGACGATGGTGTCACGAATGAACGTGCCGATAACGCCGATTCGTCGGGGCATTTTTTAGGCGGCTTTCAATTTGTCGATTTCTTTTTCGATTTTCTCAATGGCGGCGGCTTTTTCCATGTCGCGCTTCTTCAAGGTTTCAACGTCGCTCTTCAAATCTTGATGCTCGGCGTCGATAATCGCGCTATCGCGTCCGAATTGCTCATACTTTTTTGTCATGGGATCCATGCCGGTTTGCAAGTTATTCAAGCTTTTCTGATAGTATTCAGCTCTTGATTTTGCATCGGTTTCGATGCGCAAATAGTGTTCATAAGCGGCATCGGAAACGTGTTTCATCTCCGCTTTGAATTTTTGCCAGAGCGCATCAAAACCCTGCGCGGTTTCTGCACGAACGGTTTTAAACTCTGCTGCCGTTCGCTTTTCCATGTTGGCAAAACCTTGCGCCGTCTCTTCGCGAACGGCTTTGAATTCCGCGGCGGTTTCCTGCCGGACGGCGTCAACCTTTCGATCAACCGTGTCGATTCCGCGATCAAGCGCATCGAAACGTTGATCAATTTTTTTGTCCAGTCGTTTCAAGACAAGATTCAGGCCGGGGTTCGCTTGTTTCTTGCCGTTGGTTGGTTTGCGGGTGTTCTTGCGTTTGGCGGGCATAGTTTTCTCCCTCGCTCAGATTAATATCAGGATTCGGTTTATTATAAAATTCATGCCATTTTTCCTGATCAACTAATTTAGCAAAAAGACAGACCGGCGGTCTGCGTTACGTCAGGCCGCTTTGATTTGTTTTTCGATTTTTTCGATGGCCGCGGCTTTTTCCATGTCGCGTTTTTTGAGTTCTTTGACCTCGTGCTGCAAATCGCGGATCCCGTCATTAAAACTATCTCTGTTTTCTTTAAAAGCGTCATAATTTTTCGCCGCCGTATCCATGGCGGTGAGTAATTGTCTACGTTCGCTGCGATATTCTGCGGCATCGGCGCGTCTTTCAGTTTCAATGCGCAAATAGTGTTCGTATGCGGCATTCGAGACATGTTTCATTTCGGCTTTGAATTCCTGCCGCAGCGAATCAAAACCTTGCGTCATTTCATTTCGCACAGCTTTGAATTCTGCTGCGGTTTCCTGCCGGAGGGCATCAACTTTTCGGTCAACGGCATCAATTTTTTGATCAAGCGCATCGAAGCGTTGATCAAATTTGTCCAGCCGTTTCAGAACTAGATTCAGGCCGGGGTCCGCTTGTTTCTGACTATTCGTTGGTTTGCGGGTGCTCTTGCGTTTGGTGGGCATGGTTTTCTCCCTCGTTCAGGTTAATGTTCGGGCTCGGTTTATTATAAAATTCAAGCCATTTTTCCTTCTCTGAATCAGATAATTTGGACCATTGGATGAGCTCGATCCGCCGCAAACTATGTTCTTCCCAATTGGCTATCGTTTTCTGAAGAACGTCTTGCTGCATTCTGGCCGCGAGCTCTTCAAGGTAGAGTTGTGAGTGTATCTCACGCAACTGCTCGTGCGATAATCCTCTGTACTTCTCCCAGTCCAGGTCAAAGCGTTGTCCGACAAGATTATGGATTTCTTTCATCTCCTGCATGGCATGCGCTTTGGCCAATAGTTTCCGATTTATTTCTTTTATGGCTTTGAAATGCTCCTCACGCTCTTTTGAAGAACGCTTCGCATATTCATCAAAATAGCGCAGCAATTTCTTAGTGCCATAAAGATCGTCACCTTGCTTGGCAGGCTCTGCAAGCATTAGTGTCCGGGCTTCATACGCTTCATCATTGTTGCTCATTGGTTAGCTTTCCAAATGAGATTTCTTTTCTTGTTTAGTTCAATTTAGCAAGAAGTATGTTAAACAGACCGGTGGCCGTGCCCAAGGGTCTGGCTTTATATTAAGCCGCATTGAGTTGTTTTTCGATTCTTTCGATGGCCGCGGCTTTTTCCATGTCGCGTTTTTTGAGTTCTTTGACTTCGCTCTGCAATTCGTGAATCTTGTCGTTAAACCTCTCGCGGTTTTCCTTAAAATCATCATAATTCTTCGCCGACGTATCCATGGCGGTTTGTAAGTTATTCAAACTTTGCTGATAGTATTCAGCTTTTGCCTGTGCTCCCTTTTCGATTCGCAAATAGTGTTGATATGCCGCTTCGGAAACTCCATCCATTTTTGTTGTGAGTTCCTGCCGTAATGAATCAAGTTTTGTAGAAAATTCCTGCCGCGACGACTCAAGTTGTGTCGTTAATTCCTGCCGCGACGTCTCAAGCTGTGTCGAGAATTCCTGTCGTGACGACTCAAGTTGTGTGGTGAATTCCTGCCGCAACGAATTAAGTCCTTGCGCCATTTCGCCGCGAACCGCTTTGAATTCTGCTGCCGTCTCCTGCCGATGGGCATCAACTTTTCGATCAACGGCATCAACTTTTTTATCAACCGCGTCGATTTTGCGATCCAGCGCATCGAAACGTTGAGCAATTTTTTCGTCGAGTAGTCTCAAGAGAAGATTCAGACTCGGCTCCTTTGATTTTTTGCTGCCTGCCCTGCCAAAGGCTCTAGGCAGGCCAGGGCTCGTTGGTTTGCGGGCTGTGCCCGTCGGGGCATTCTTGCGTTTGGTCGGCATAATTTTCTCCCTCGCTCAGGTTAATATTCAGACTCGGTTTATTATAAAAGTTAAGCCATGCTACAACCGCGCGCCCTTTGCTTTGAACTCTCGCAAGCGTTCACGCAGGTCGGGATATTTCATCGCCAAAATTTCAACCGCGAGCACCGCGGCATTGACGGCGCCGCCGACCGCGACGGTGGCAACGGGAACGCCGGGCGGCATTTGCACGATCGACAGCAGCGCATCGAAACCGTTGAGCGCGCCGGAGGCAATCGGCACGCCGATGACCGGCAAAATCGTGTGGCTGGCAATCACGCCGGGAAGATGCGCAGCCATGCCGGCCGCGGCGATGATGACGCCAAATCCGGCACTCTCCGCGTTCTTCGCAAACTCCGCCACCGCCTCGGGATTGCGATGCGCCGAGAGAATGTGTTCTTCGTGCGCAATGCCGAACGCGACGAGATATTTTTTGCAGCTTTCCAACACCGGTTGATCGGAGGCGCTGCCCATGAGAATAGCAACTTTTTCCATCATTGTCAATTCACTTTTTCGTGAGCGCAATTCTAAACATCCGGGTTAACTCCGTTTACTCTTCTCAAAAAAGCAAACCAGACTTGCGCCGTAGGAAGCATACGAAAACGGTGTGTGGCTGCCGCCCATGTATGAAGCGCACGCCACGCCGAAGGCGCGCAACAATCGGAAAGGCCATAAATAAAATCTTCCTCGGCGCCGTTGCGCCGCGAGTTTTTCGCTCATCAGCGTATTGAAAAAATTATCGAGCGGCAATTGTCGCCACCAGCGCAGCGTCAGGCCGTGTTTGCTGGCGAGGCGGCCCAGCGTTTCGAGCGAAAAATGATTGACGTGTCGCGGCGCATCGAGCGCCACCCAGTTTGATTTGTAAACGCGCGCATCAACGCCGGCAATGTTTGGCACCGCGATCAGCAAACATCCATCATTCCGCAAACGATTGGCAAGAATTTTCAGCGCCTGGCCGGGATGATAGAGATGCTCGAGCACGTGCCACATGGTGATTAAATCATACTGTTGTGTCGAATCGGCAAGTTGCTCAACCCGACCGGCAGTCACAGGAATTTGATGATGCGCGGCCGCCCATTTTGCCGCGCGTTCATCGCGTTCCAGGCCTTCCACCTGCCAGCCCGCGGTTTTCATTTCGGCGAGAAATTCGCCGGTGCCGCAACCGACGTCCAGCAGCGTTGTTTGTTGTCCGTTGTTCGTCGTTCGTCGTTCGCTGGTTCGCTGCAAAAATTCGGTGACGACGCGGCGTTTCCAGCGCAGGTTGGCATGGCGCACGAATTCGTAAACGCGCGCGAATAAAGACGGTGAGGAAGTTATGCTGGCGAAAGGCAAATAATCAGCGTGTTCATAAAATTGACCGCTCATTTCTTCAACCGGGCGAGGGTCCAAGTAAATCATGTTGCATTGCAGACACCGGTGAATTTTATACAACAGCCCGGTTTGCGGCGAGAAGCGGTCCGGCGCTTCGTGAAACAACTCACTGCGCTCACCGCTGCAAAGCGGGCACGAGGCCGGCTCGAAGCCGCTCACCAGATTCTCCGGCGACGGGGCCAATTTTGCTTCACTCATTTTCTGCCAGAGCTGGTCGGGGATGCGGGAGTTGAGATTTTAAAGAAGAAGCAAGAGGCAACATGGAAAACAGTTTGCGGCCGGCGACAAAATAATCCCACACGATACTGCGACAATAAATGCGCGGCATAATTTCCTGATCACTCAGCCGGCGAGATTTCTGGCTTTCCCGGCGGCGGGCGCGAATGTTGCGCCAGTTTCGCAGAACGTGCAGACCGGCGCGAACAATGGCGAAGGCGCGGCGGAAATCAAAATGAAAAATGCGATACCAAAACGCCACGATATCGAGCAGCAATCTGCCGGGCAAAACCCACAGCAGCGTGCGCGCCGAATAATTTTTCATCATCATGATCAGGCTGTTGCGATGATTGAGATAAATTTTATAGGGCGTGTCCGGATGCAACGTTGACCCCGCCTGATGCCGCACAATCGACGCGGGCGCGGAGACGATGCGATAGCCGGCGAGATGCAGACGCCAGTTGAGATCGATTTCCTCCATGTGCGCAAAAAAGGCGACATCCAGCAAACCGACTTGTTGCAACGCCGACATGCGGAGCAGACAACAGGCACCCGTCGCCCAGAACAGATCGCATTCATCGTCGTACTGGCCGCGATCGTCTTCGAGCGTCATGAAAATTCGGCCACGGCAAAACGGAAAACCGAACACGTCGAGAAAACCGCCGTTGGCGCCGGCATAATCAAATTTTTCGGGAAATTCCAGCGAGCGGATTTTCGGCTGGCACGCCGCGATTTGCGGATCGCTCTCCATCATTTCCACGAGCGGCGCAAGAAAGTCCGGCGTCGCTTCGGCGTCATCGTTAAACAACAGCGCGTATGTGCCGGCGGCGTTTTGCAAACCGAAATTACAACCACCGGCAAAGCCGATATTTTTTCCAATCGCCAGCACGCGGATTTCGGGAAATGCCTGCTGCGCGCTCAAGACGCTGCCGTCGTCACAACCGTTATCGATGAGCAAAATTTCCACTGGGCGATAACTGATACGCCGCAGACTCGCCAGCGAACGTTGCAAAATTTTTTGCCCGCGCCAGTGCGGAACAATAATTGAGACGAGAGGCCAACTGGTTGCTGGTTGTCCCGCATTGGCGGGATTGGTGGCTCGTTGCTGGTTATCGGCCAAAGGATCGAGCATCGAAGATCGCGTCACTATTTTTTGCTCGTGGTATCGACCGGCGCAACCGCGCGACCGGCTCGCGCCAGCGAATCGGCCTGCGTCAGCATTTTGAGTTGTTCTAATTGCGTTTTGGCCTGCTGATCTTCAGGTTTGCGATTTGACCATTGCTGCAAAATTTCGACGCCGCGGGCATAATTTCCCTGTCGTCCGTAATAGCCGCCCAACCAGATAACGCCTTCGCCGAAATTCGGATCTTCTTTGATGAGCGCCTGCACGAGCGATTCGGCAATCGCCGGGCGGTGAAAATAACTTTCGACATAATCTGCGAGCTGAACTTTCATCGCCTGAGTCAAATTTAACGTTTTATCTTTTGCCAGCGCGCGCAGGCGTTTATCCAGTTGTTCCGGTTTGTCAAGCTGCTCATACATTTGCCCGATCGCCAGATTCAGTTGAAAATTCCCCGTCGGAATAACATCTTCCGGAATCACTTCATTCATGCGGTCCAACACCTGCAGCGCGCGCTCTTTGTCATTCTGCCACGTCCACGCGCGGGTTTCGGGATCATAAGATTGCAGCGGCTTGTCTTTATATTTATCATAATTCCCGGTATGATACTGCGCCAGCGTCAAAAACGCCGAGCGATAATTTCCCAGCAGGCTTTTGGTGTTGTCGTCGTAATAAACTTTCGGATTGTTCAAATTGCGATATTGAAATTTCTCGCTGATATTCGTCCACATGAGCTGCGGATCGACGAGGCGACGATTGCCGAGCTTGACCGGCAACACTTTGAACGCGAGGCCGTCCATGCGCATGTAATTATCGAGATTCAGCTTGTTGTCGGGCGAAACGGTGACGGCAAAATAAATCGGACGGCGAAATTGATTTTCCTGCAGGATGCGCAAGACCATCAAATCCTGCACGCGAATGCCCTGACCGTACAGCGTTGGTTCCACTTCAAGGGTGATCGCCGGATTTTCTTCCCGCACCATTGAGCTATCAAGCCGCACGAGGTCGTTATAAAATTGATCGTAAGTCGCGCGGGGCACGTTAATCGTCACGTTCTGTTTTTCCCACGGGATGGCCTGCAGGCCCTCGATTTGCGCATCGGCTAAAGTGATCGGCACGCGCGGCTCTTCATCGCGCAATTGTTTGATATACCAGTCGGTGTTCAACAAGCTCAGATTGACCACGCGCACGTCGCGGCGAACGTTTTTCACGTATTGCAGAAACCACAACGGAAACGTGTCGTTGTCGCCGTTGGTGAAGATGATGGCGTTCGGCTCGCAGGATTGCAAAATGTTGTACGAGTAATCGTACGCGACGTAATTGCCCTGCCGGTTGTGATCGTGATAATTGATTCTGAACATGTTGACCGGCACGGCGACGAAGACCAGCGCGGAGAGTGCAATGGCCATTCCTGCCGGTGCGGCGCTTTCATTGCGACTATTTTGGTTCGCTTTCGACGCCGCTAAGTCCTTGATCATATCGACCAGCGCCGTCACGCCGATGCCGATCCACAGCGCAAATGCAAAAAACGAACCGGTATAAGCATAATCACGTTCGCGCGGCTGCGGGTCTTCCTGATTCAGATAAACGAGGACCGCCAGCCCGGTCATGATGAACAAAACGAAAAGAGGATAAGCGCGGCGCCAATCGCGCTGGAAATGATACAGCATGCCGAGCAGGCCGACGATAAACGGCAGGCCCCACAGGCCGCGCAAAGTAAAAACTTCGACGATGCGGCCTTCCTGATCGAGCGTCGTGCCTTTGCCGACGAATTGCCAGTTAAAATAACGAATGTACATTTTCTCGATTTGATACGACCACAACGGCGCGCGACGTTCGGTGATCGACCAGTCGCCGTATTGCTCGCGATTGAGATATTTCACCAGTCGCTCGGGATTGTCGGGATTATTTTCGTCAATCGCCGGATTCAAGCCGGAGCGAATATAAAGCGCTGAGTAAGTCGAATATCCCAACACCAGCAGAAAGAGCGAAGAAAAGGCCAGCGAAGCAATGCGCTTTTTTTCTTTAATAGACCAGATCGCCAAACCTACGAGAGCCAGCACGAGAAACGCCAGCCTCT
>Ga0247727_10012232_pt1 | contig 14780 bp, 20 predicted proteins | sample WisWelCaveWW1625_FD_202498 | JGI IMG/M metagenome (GOLD analysis project Ga0247727, IMG submission 202498) | Biofilm microbial communities from Wishing Well Cave, Virginia, United States - WW16-25 | ecosystem: Environmental > Aquatic > Deep subsurface > Groundwater > Cave microbial mat | place... | reverse complement strand
CCCGCGTTTCAAAATCAGTGCTGTAAATTTCGATGGTTCGGACAAATCCACTAGATCAACAGATTTGCGAAGTTTCATCAACAGATCGCCGTAAAAAGAAAAAAACTTTTAGGGCTCAATTCCAAGCACGCCGAGGTCGATGTCGTGAGCATTTTCAGGATCGCGCAGGGAAGAACCGAAAAGAACGATTTCCTTGACGCCGTATTCTTTGGCAGAGGCGTGAATTATTTTTAAGTCGCGGTCTGAAAGCATTCTCCCTCGGAAAAGCATTAAAGTTGGAATGCATTACTTTTTTGGACGATTCTGATCTCTACTCAATTGCCGCATAAGCAGAATAAAAACTACTGTTGCGACCAGAAAAATAAAAAGCATACCCCAAAGCGCTCTTTCCATTATTGCTCCTACTTTTTAAGTTTGTGAATAAGAAAGACACCATAGGCGATTAAACCAAAGCCAAGAAGAATACCAATTATGCTAACATGCCATGGAACTGCTTTAACAAAAAGAGAACCCGCTCCTCCAATAGTTGCTGCTTCCCCAAGATGAACCGTTACCTCCGCAATTTTCTCAATAGCCTCATCAGCTAATTTCATAGTAAAACCTACATAAGTTTTTCTGAAAAATCAAGCAGTCTTTCAGCGATCAGCAACAAATGAAAGCAGCGGTTACGTTGCACTCTCCAATTCCTTTGCCGCCGCTTTGATAACCTTATATGCCTCATCAACTTCATGTTGATGCGTGCGAAAGCTGAGAATGCAAACGCGAATCACGAACGCGCCGTTGAGCAGTGTGCTCGACAAAAACAGCTTGCCGCTTTTGATAATGTTTTCCAGCAAGCGTCGATTGAACGTATCGACGTCGCCTTTTTGTGGGCGATAACGAAAGGTGATCACGGAAAGCTCGGGAACGGAGAGGCATTCAAAGCCGGGTTCGGCGAGAAAACGTTGATACATCCACTGCGTGAGCTGCAATTTCTCCGCAAGATTCTCGCGAAACGCTTGCAATCCGAAAAGCTTGAGCGGCAGCCAAACTTGCAGACCGCGAAACGAGCGCGACAACTCCGGCGAATGTTCGGTAAAATTGATTTCGCCTTCCGGCGTGAATTGATCTTGCATGTAATCGGCGGTGATCATGTGCGCGCGGCGCAAACATTCACCGTCTTTCACCAACAAACTCCCGCAGCCGTACGGCGTGAATAGACCTTTGTGCGGATCGAGCACCATCGAGTCGGAGCGTTCGATGCCGGTGAGCTTGCGCTTGCCTTCTTCACACAAATTAAAAAAGCCGCCGTACGCGCCATCGATGTGAAACCAGATGGAATATTTTTGACTGAGGTCAGCGAGCTCGTTTAACGGATCAATCGCGCCGGTGTTGGTGGTTCCGGCGCTGCCCACGATGACAAACGGTTTCAATCCTTTTGCGAGATCTTCTTTTATTGCCTGTTCAAAAAGTTGGGGAATAGCGCGATAGTTTTTATCTACGGAGAGCAATCTGATATTCTTTTCGGGAATTCCCGCCAGCATCGCGGCTTTCATGTTGGAATGGTGCGTTTGATTGGAAGCATACAACGTCCCTTTCGCGATATCATCGCCGAGAATGTGTTTGCGCGCGGTGACGACGCCGCTGAAATTTGCCAACGAGCCGCCGGTGGTCATGATGCCGCGGCTGGTCTTTGGATAGCCCATCAATTCCGCGAACCAATCGAGCACGTTGGCTTCCAATCGCGCTGCCGCCGGAGCGGCGTACCACGCGCCGACGTAACGATTCGTTGCCGCCGCGAGAAAATCCGCCAGCGCGGATGGAAAAAGCCCGCCGCCGGGAATGTAGCCCATGTAAGCCGGATGCGCGGTGTTGATTGAAACCGGAAATATTTTTTCCATGAGAAATTTTAGCAGCGACTCGAATTCCGCGCCGGTTTCAGGCGGCGGCTCGCGGAGTGATTTCGCAATTTCAACGATGTTCTCTAAATTCGAGCGCGGAGAATCGGGCAATTCAGCGATATGCTGCACCGCGGCGCGCAGACACGCTTCGCCCATGCGCTGCATGATTTCAGGGGAGAGTTCGAGGTTGGTGGAGAAGGGTTTCATTAACTGATTCCCAAAGCTTTCGCTTCTCGCTTGGACAACTGAATCCGAGCCAGAACCGGCAAATCAAAAGACAACATTTTGCCTTTTGCTCCTGTAAAGCGTTGGCGAAAATTTAGTATCGTCAAACCAACTATTTCTCTTGTTTCTGAATCAAGTCGAAGATAAATTTCATCCGCAATTTCTTTTGAGATACATGGACGCGGCTTATCAAAATGAATATTCAATTCATCGCTTGGTGGGTAATACGAAAATCTCAACGCTTTTTCCATATTAAATTACCTCCTTTTGAAAGACTATCGACAAGGAATGCAGTTTGAACGTAGCCTTTACTTGTTCGGTGTCGAATCGTTATAACAACAAGCACATATTCTTTTTTAGAAAGACCGCGCCCTATTTTATAATAATAGAGATGACTTGAAGGTTTATACTTGCTTTGATAAATATAGTCAGGAATTTTGATGGCTCGCTTAACGTCGTCAAGCCTTCCTTTCATCTCAGGGTGTTCAATCAAAATGTGATTGTACCAACATGCTTTCGTTAATCGTATTTGATATTGACGTGGATCGGTAACGACAAACATTATGCCCTGCTCCCTCAGCATTGATAATGCTATTGATCATTTATTTTGTTTCACAATATACGAATTCTTTTTCGCCTTTGTCAAGTAACCTGCCAAAATTCCCTTGCGTTTCAATTTGTTTCGCTGTATACTTTTTTTGGCAAAATTTTCGTGACGCGCTAATCTTTTAAAGAGGTGGATTATGTTTTCTCGTCAATGTTCAATTATAATGATCGTATTCGCGCCGGCATTGACGTTGTCGGCATCAGCAATTTCGTGACGTTTCTCGAAAGCACGCAGGAATATCGCCGCGATTTGCGCCGCGTCGAATACGGCGACGAGCGCGATGCAAAGATGCGCGAGTTTCTCATGAAAATTTCTCCGACCACCAACGCCGCCAAAATTACCAAACCCCTGTTTGTGATTCAAGGCCAGAACGATCCGCGCGTGCCGGCCACCGAGTCGGAGCAAATGGTGAAAACGATTCGTCAAAACGGCGGACAGGTTTGGTATCTCGTCGCCAAAGACGAAGGCCACGGTTTTCAAAAGAAAACCAACCGCGATTATCAGACGAATGCGATGTCGCTGTTTTGGGAAGAGTTTCTTTTGAATGGCAAAAAAGGGACAAACTGAAATAAGATGGAGTATTGGATTAATGGACTCAATAATCCATTAATCCAAACTCCAGCGATCCATCAATCCACGAGGCATGGATATTCTCAACCACCTTCCGCCGCGGCGCTTTCGTGAAGACGATGATTTGCTGGCGTTCATTTCAATTTACGACGATACAAAACGCACGCGAGCCTTTCGGAAATTATTGCGAGCGCATCAAAAACAAATTCACGGCGCAGTTTGCGCGGAAGGTGGTTGCGGACTCGGCGTGCTTGCGATTGAGATGGCGAAATTGGGCGGCCGGCAAGTTTATGCAATTGAGCAAAATCCATTGTTGGCGAAATTGGCGCGACAGCGAATTTCCGAATTGCCGAAGAGTGTCGCGCAACGAATCGAAGTGATCGAAACGCCGCTGCAGGAATTTCGGCCGCCGCAGAAAATCGATGTGCTCGCGCATGAATTTTACGGGCAACTCTTGTACGACGAAGATTTGTGGGTGCTGGAAAATTTAAAATTTCAGCCGCAACTGGTTTTGCCGGATGGCGGCGAATTGCTGGCCGGGGTGGTTTCATCGCGACGTTACACTGATCGCGTCCTGACGCCCGAGCTTTTAAAATCTCTTGACGGTGCGCTCGTCGCCGGTTTGTTTGAAGAGAAACTGCGCGAGCTGCAATTTCCGGTTTTGCGCTGGAAATTTGGCAAAGGGCTATCGCAAGTTAAAAATAACTTAAGTCGGAGGGAGGGCGATTTAATTTGTTTCGGCATTGCCGTCACCCATCGCAGCCAGTGCATTTGCGAAGCCGGCCGTTGTCCAAACTGGTCGTATGTTTGGACGCCGCGAAAAGGTAATCGGTTTAAATTTGAATTTCGTCCGGCGCCGGCAGGGAGAGAGTGTTATTTTCATTGGCTATTTTAATCCCCAAATTCCTTATATTAGAAGGATCAAACCATCACATTTCAAGGAGAGCAAGATGCAGCCTTTTTACCGAACCGTTTGCCGCGCAATTTTGTCGATACTCATAGCGACAGCACTGTTTCCGCTCTTGGCGCCGCTTGAGGCGCAAATCGCCAGGATCGACCGCCCGTTTCAACCTGTCGTTCTAAAGGGCGATACGTTGCGAGAATTTTCCGGCAATGTTGCGCTGCTGAATCAGCTTTTTCTTTACAAATATAGCAGCGCCAACAATTCATGGTCGCAGGTGCCGTTTCAATTCGACGAAGTGGAGGCGGATTCGCTTGATTCGACCAAAACGACTTACTTTCGGCGCGGCGATAGCAAGCTCGACAATCTGGATGAGCTGGCGTTTATGGCGCGCGATCTGGGCGACAAAGCGCCGACAAACGCGTGGCTCGACGACGCCTCATCTCGCGCCTTCGCGCGCTACGAAATTGAATTGACCGATCCTCTTTCCATCGGCAGCGCCGGTTATTTATATTTGTTCCGCTCCACGACGTTGACCGTGCCTCCGGCCATCACGGATTACGTCACTTACGTTCCACCCGCCTTGCAGAAAGGCAATGATGTCATCAAAGGCCAATCTTACATTGAAGGCCATTTGGATAACGGCATTACCGATTCGCTGCTCGTGCCGGTGAGCGAAAACGGCAGCGGCGTGAATTTTCTCGACCGCCTAAAATTGCGTTTCCAAATCAATATTGGCATTCCACTAACTTTCGTTGAAGATAATTTCACTTTGATCGGCCTCAGCCTGCGTGACGGGCGCGTGCGTATCATTCGCGAATTGCGGGAAAGAATTTCTTTGCTCGGCAACAATATCGATTTTCCCATTCAGATTCAGTACTATGGTTATTCCTCGGTTTTGGCAACCACTTTCAATTTGACCAATCTTCCCGGCACGGTTAGCGTGACCTTGTTGCGCCAATCGTTTGATTTTGCCCCGAATGTTAGCGGCGCCAAATGGTACAATCAAAATATCACCAACGCGATTGTCGTTAATGGCAGCGCCGGCAATTTGAGCCCGGCGCAGGCCGCGACAGTTACGGAACCAAATTTCAACTGGTATATGTTGAGCAGCGCCCAGCATGGCTCGTTCATCAATATTTTTTCTCTTCCGGGCAATTTAGGCACGACCCGCCGATTTTATTTCCACGATGCCGCCAGCGGGACGGCTGATGGCACTTCCGACACTGGCGACCAAAAATCTTATGGCGATAGCGGCTTTTTAGCCACTGCCAGTGCGTTTGCCCAAACGATTTACAATTTATCTTTCACCAGTTATGTTCTCGGCAAAGATCAGCCCCGTAGTATGGCCGAAACGCTGCACAATCAAACTTCGAAACCGTTGATTTTGCGAACGCGGTCGCAGCGCTCAACAGTGGCGGTGGAACAAACTCCTACCCTCGTGCCGGAGCGTTTTGCTCTGCTGCAAAATTCTCCCAATCCGGTTTCGCTCGCGGTGCCTTCAACCGTTATTCGTTATGAATTGCCGTTCGCGGGCAGCACGCCGGTTTCATTGCGCATTTTCAATCTGCTCGGCCAAAATGTGCATGAGCTGGTGAATGCAACGCAGCCGTCAGGACGGTATGAAGTGCAATGGGATGGCCGTTTGGAAAACGGCGAACGCGCGCCGGCGGGAATTTATTTTTACCAGTTGCGCGCCGGCAATCAAGTCGCGACACAAAAGTTGATGGTGTTGTCAAAGTAATGTGTTAGCCGGTTGGCCTGTTAGCCGGTTAATCAGTTTAAACTGGCAAACGGGCCAACTGGCCAACCGGTAAACGACGGAGGAGAAGATGGAAACAAAATTTCAAACCTTCAAAGAATTCTGGCCGTTTTATCTCGGCGAGCATTCGGCGCCAACCAACCGCTGGCTGCATTTCACCGGCACGTCGTTGGCGTTATTGCAAATCATTTACGGCTTCGCCACACAGCGTTTCTGGCTGCTGCTCACCGCGTTGATTACCGGTTATGCTTTCGCGTGGATCGGGCATTTCTTTTTGGAGAAAAATAAGCCGGCGACATTCTCGTACCCGTTGTTCTCTTTCATGGGCGATTGGAAAATGTGGGCGTTGATGTTGAGCGGGCGATTGAAAGGCGAGATGAAAAAGCTGGGTCTAACCAATTAAATTTGTCGGGTGGGTATAGTTCTATGAAAGTCTTGTTGGTTATTCTCATTATCCTCGCTCTCGTCGGCGCGGTTATTTATTATTCCTTTTCGTGGCTCTTTCATCCGCTCGATCATGCGGCGATTGAGAAAGATTTCGTTGCCAACATTCCAACCATCTTTCGAGCGCCGGGCGGCAATTTGGAATTGGCCGGCTTCACCGCCACCGAAACGTTCATCAGCTCCGATACGGCCAAATTGCCTTATTTCAATATGAACATTCCGGGCGCGACGACGACGGTGATCATCACCGTGCCGGTGATTTATCGTTATTACGTTCCGCTGCGCGAGCCATGGGATATCAAAATTGTCGACAACAGTTGCTTGATTTATGCGCCGGCGCTACGGCCGGTGTTGCCGCCGGCGATTCAATCGGAGAAAATGGAAATAAAAACTTTTGAAGGCCCATTAGCTTTCGACGCCGCGCAGCAACAAGCCAAACTCTTGCAGAGCGTGACGCCGCAACTGGAAGCGAATGCAAAAGATTCAACGAAAATTAAGCTCGTTCGCGAACAGGCGCGCCAGACGGTTGCTGAGTTTGTGGAAGACTGGCTCTTGCAGCGCGGCGAATGGGGCGAGAAAAAAATTGACAAGATCGAAGTGTATTTTAGGGATGAAAGCGATGTGCCAGCGGCATTGCCAGCGCCGCCGGTAGAAACGTCAACTGATTCTGCTAAAATATAAAGAACTTAATCATTAAAAAGAACTGGACATGGAGAGGCCAATGAAAATTCTTATTTGTGTACTCATTGCCGTGATAATCAATTTTGCTTACGGAGAGGATAGCAAGGGAAGAAAGGCGTTGGCTGACTCACTTGAGCAAGCGCTAAAGGGACAGCGAAAATGGCTCAAGATCGATGTACTGAAAAAAGTTTCTCTTTGGGGCGGTGGTGATATAACATATGTCCTACAAGACACGACAATTCAATACAAAGTCGTGAACAATTATCAACAAATCATCTCAACTTCGACAGATCAATTCGTAAAAGACATTTTGGCAGTATCACCAAACGAAACCATTGACTTATTGGAAAGAGGGACTCCTGTTATTTTGCATTCAATAAAATTCGACGAAAAAAAATCCAAAGAAACTGAAATTAAAATTGGCATCACCGATGAAGAGAGCGGGGGGAAATCGGCAATCAAATTTATTTTTCCAGAAGCCAATTACACAACACAGCGAATTCAGAAATCTTTCGCCATCGCTTTTTCAGATACTGACTGGTCAGATGAATCGACGCCGCGCGCGTTCGCCAAAAAATTGATGGGTCAGAAAAAATGGCTTAAAATAGATGCCCCGATGATCCGAGAAAACACTCAATATGGCGGAGCAGGTGCCGCTTATATTTTTCCTGACGACAAAATATATTATAAGCTTCAATATTATCTTGGCCGCAAGGAATGGGCCTACCAGACCGAATCAATAGCAGAACTTGAAAACGAAGTGCGACATCGACTGTTGAATTATTCGACCGAGGTATGGAGTCGTGGAACACAGGTGACCATCACCGCAATCAACTTTGTAGAGAAATGGAAAAAGTCAGATTATCATGCTCAAATCATCATCACGAACTTTAAAGGCGACAAGAATTCAGTTAAAATAGTATTCGATTTTAACGGCAATAACGTGGAGAAATTTCAGCGCGCCATCTCAATTGCTTTCGCTAACAATGAAAACGAATTGCAGAATACCGGTCAGACGGCAAAACTCAGCTTGGGAATGTCCATCGATGATGTTATCAAAATGAAGGGAGAGCCCAAGACCCGCGCCGACTTGGGCGCGAAGACGGTTCTGACCTATGATGACGTGAAGATCGTTTTCCAAGACGGCAAGCTTGTCGACGTGCAATAGGCAAGAAACGCAGATAGTAAAAATAAAATTGGATATCGTTATGCTATATATTATGAGGATATGGATTTTACTTTTTTTTAGTACGGCTGTTTTTTTCTCAGAAGGGTTCGAGAATCCCGTAGCAGCCCAAAACCATCGCATTCCGGAAGGATGGGAAAAATATGATTTCATTCCCGGCGATCAATTGATTTTTTATGACGATTTCTCCGGTGATCGTGTCAATGAGAAACCGCAGGCATGGAAGCTTATTGAAGGAAAAGCCGAAGTTATTCTATTCGAGAATCGACGCTGGCTGCGCGCGATCAACGAATCTTTTGTGGCGCCGGCCATCCCAGCGCTGCCGGCGCAATTTAGTTTTGAGATGGATTTTTATGTCACGCCGCGCGGCTACAGCGGCAATTATCGCGTCGATATTTACGGGCAAACCGATAACGATTGGGTGGCGTTGACCATTGAAGATCTCGGCGCTTATTTCAATACGTCGTGGGGACTCAATTTGGAATGTCCGTTGGAATTGGAAGGCCGTCATCGCCTGGCCATAATGGTGACGGATGAAGGCTTCAAATGTTTTGTTGACAGCAATCGCGTCGTTAGCACTCCCAAAGGCGGCGCTTTTCGCGCCCGTGATATGGAAATTTTTATGCCGGGCGGCGAGAAGGCCGGCGATGACAAATCCGTGATCGCCAATGTTCGGCTGGCGAGTTTGGGCAAAAATTTTCGCGAGCAAATTCAAGCGAACGGCAAAATTATCGGCTACGGTATTCCGTTCGCCGATAGTGTAATTACCCCCAGACCGGAGGCTTTTTCAACGCTGAAAGAATTAGCAACGTTGCTGCAAAATGATCTCAGTTTGAATTTATCCATCGAATGCCATGTTTACGAATTTGACGACGAAGGCGATAATAACCGTTTGTCGCGGCAGCGCGCCGAAGCATTGCGAGACATGTTGATCGCGCTTTATAAAGTCAACGGTGATCGTCTGCGCACGAAAGGCTGGGGCAGCGCCAGGCCGCTCAAAGAAAATGACACGGTCGACGGCCGCGCCGCAAATCGCCGGGTGGAGTTTGTGAAGAAGTAAAAGATGCAAATACGGCATATTGGAATTGACAATTTACATGGTTTTCCTTAAATTTTCTTTAAACCAAAGAATTGCTTAATATTTTGTCATTTTTAAAAGAATGCTCTATGCAAACCATTACTCTTGAATTGCCTGAATCGCTGGCGAATGAATTGGGAAATGCTGACGAAGCGCGGTTGCGTGCTATTTTAGAATGGGGACTTTCCGGGCCACCAGCGCCTGACCATCCGCATATTGCGCGTGTTCCGAATATTCTCGGAGGCAGTCCGATCATTCGCGGTACGCGCATTCCGGTTTGGCAGATTGCTAATGCCATTATTAATTTGGATGAAAGTATCGGAAGCTATCAGTCCGATCATCCCTCTTTGACGCTCGCTCAAATTCATGCGGCACTGAGTTACTATTTCGATCATCAATCTGAAATTGATGCTGAGATCGAATCGAATCAAATAAAACACCTGCAAGAAGAACTTGGCTTGAATATCGATAAGCGCGGATTTATTAGCTTCACAACTTAATATGGCTGACTTAGAATCTCATCATAATATTACCCTTTATACTGATGAGGATATAACGCCTGCTTTGGCTCTGGCTTTGCGTGAGCGCGGCTATCAAGCGCAAAGCACTGCCGAAGCTGGTAGGCGGGAGCAACCGGATGAGGCTCAGTTGGAATATGCAACGCAAAACAATATGGCTATTTTAACGGCCAATCGTCGTGATTTTCTATATCTCGCGCGTAAGTGGGAAACTCTTGATCGCAAACATAGCGGTATTATTGTAACAGAACAGTTTCGACGAGAGCAATTTGATGATTTCTTGCAATTGGTGTTGAAGTTTTTAGAAAACTGCTCTCATGACGAAATTCATAATCGAGCCGTTTATTTGACTCAATTTCGAAAGTAGCTTCTCAAGAGTAATTTCTCCCGCTAAAAGCATTTTCTATGAAAGCCTCCAATCTTTTTGTTACAGTTTTTCTTGCCTTACCGATTTCAATACTCGCACAAGAGCCATCGCATTCGATTCACGAGCTCATGCTCGAAGCGCATCGTGACGAAGCGCCGGTTGTTTTGCGAAAGGCGGGAGAAGTCATTCCTCTGATCAATCGCGCGCATGGTCGCGGCGTTCGTATCGATCTCGTGGCAACTCTTTTTGATGACAACGCCATTCACAATCTGATTGCCAATAGCACGGCGCGCGACCGTTTCATCAACAACGCCATCGCCGAAGTGAAACGCGGCGCCGATGGTTTGAATATCGATTTTGAATTTTCACCGCCGGCCGACCGCGCTTTATGGACGGCATTCATGAATGAATTGGCGATCAAAATGTTTTTCATGACGCAATCCGTAACGGATGACGCCGGCGTGCATGGCGCGAGAGAAATGATTTACGATGCCGGCCAACGCCATGCTCTATATTGATTTGCGGGATTTGCCTTCCGGTGTTTATTTCTTGCGCTTGCAAATTGGACGAGAGGTGAGGCAACAGAAATGGATGCTGCAAAAGTGAGCGGGCCGCCGTCTTCTGAACTGCATTTTTATGATAGCGCTCGTCATGAAAAATGGCGCATGCCAATTTTGTTTGATGACACGGCCATGATCGCATTCAACAAGCCTGCGGGCTTGCCGGTCATTCCCGAGCGCTGGCATCCGGAGTGGCCGTGTCTTCGCCGTATCGTGCATGAACGATTGAACATACCGATTTTCGTCGTGCATCGCCTCGACGCCGGAACGAGTGGGCTGATTTTGTTTGCAAAAAACGAAGCGGCGCATCGCGAGCTGTGCCGGCAATTTGCGCAGCATCAAGTCGAGAAAACTTATCTGGCGCTGGTGAAAGGCGAGGTGATTGAAGATACGATCACGATTCAACGCGCGCTGGCTCCGCATCGGCCCGGCGTGATGATGATCGCCCGCAACGGCAAACCCTCGACAACGATGATTCGCGTTTTAGAGAGATTTCGCGGTGTCACGCTTGTTGCGGCGCAGCCACAAACCGGCCGCCAACACCAGATTCGCGTGCATCTGCAAGCCCTCGGCCATCCGCTGCTGGTCGATCCGATTTACAGCCAAACCGAGGCGTTTTTTCTTTCTGCGATTAAAAGCGGTTTTCATTTGAAAAAAGGCGAGACGGAGCAGCCGCTGATTCGGCGGTTGACGTTACATGCAAGTTCGCTACGATTTCATCATCCCGAACAAAAGGAGTTCATCACACTCATTGCGCCGGAGGGAAAAGATTTTCAAGCGGTGGTGAGAAATTTGCGGAAGTATGCGAAGTAAAATTATTTTGCGTCCGGATCGCCGGCGAGAATCATTTCAAGAATGGCAAGCTCGTCCAGCGGTTCTGCGGCGAAGAGCCAATCAACGCGCAGCCAAAAACCGGCAACCACTTCAGAGCGAAAGATGCCCTTTTCGTCCACCGGCATATCTTGCCAGACGCCGTCGACATTTTTCCAGAAAAATGCTTGCTCCCGGAACCGGTCGTTTACCCAGTATTCTTTGACGCCATAATGCGCGTAGATTTCTTTTTTTTCAACAAAATCCAACCGGCGGCTGCCGGGAGAAACGATTTCCACGACGAGATCCGCCGGGCCGAAAATTTCGGTTTTGCCTAAAAGGTGCAAGCGTTCTTTTTTGATGAACATAATATCCGGCTCCGGCGCTTCATATTCGGAAAATTTCATTGCCGCACGTGAACCAAGAACGAAGCCAAGTTGGCGGCGATTGACATAAAAATGTAAGATCGAACTCAATGAAATGAAAGAAGCTTCATGTTCGATTGACGCAGGCGAGGCCATAATGATTTCCCCGTGAATCAAATCAGCTTTTTCAGACTCTTTGATGCGCGCGCAAAACTCATTATAAGTGAAGCGCTCGTCGGCCGGTTTTGGGCGCGCAATGGGTTTGGTTAAAAGTTCACTTATCATACTGCCAACTTAGTGATTTTAATTTTTCAGATCAAGCAAAATTTTCTACAAAGAAAAATTTTCTCAGGAGTAACTTTTATGCCCGTCACCACCATCGAATGGCGCGAGAACAAAGTCAGGCTCATCGACCAGACCCGATTGCCGCTGGAACTGGTGCATCTGCACATTGACGAAGTCGAGAGGCTCGGCGAAGCGATTAAAAAACTGCGGGTGCGCGGCGCGCCGGCCATCGGCGTTGCTGCGGCGTTTGGAGTTTTGTTGGGTATTCAAAAGTTCCATGGCGAGGATAAAGAAAAATTTTTCCTGGAACTTGACCGCGTGATCGCGTATTTGCGCGGCACACGTCCGACCGCGGTCAATCTCTCGTGGGCGCTGGAGCGCATGCGGCGAATTGCCGAAGCGCATCGACAGCAAACGGTGGCGCAAATTAAAAATGAACTCTTTTCAGAAGCCAATAAAATTTTTCTTGAAGATCAACAAACCTGCCGCGCGATAGGGCGACACGGCGCCGAGCTGATTGCGGATCCGGCGACGATCATTACGCATTGCAACACCGGCGCTTTGGCCACCGCGGATTTCGGCACGGCGCTCGGCGTTATTTTTACCGCGCATGCTCAAGGCAAAAAGCTGCACGTATTCGTCGACGAAACGCGGCCGCTGCTGCAAGGCGCGCGCCTCAATATGTGGGAGCTCATGCAGGAGAAAATTCCGTGCACGCTGATCTGCGATAATATGGCGGCCTTCGTCATGCAGCGCCAAAAGATCGATTGCTGCCTCGTCGGCGCCGACCGCATCGCGGCTAACGGCGACACGGCCAACAAGATCGGCACGTACTCGCTGGCGGTGAATGCGCAAAAACACGGCGTCCCTTTTTACGTCGTCGCGCCAATTTCCACCATCGATTTCAATATCCTCACCGGCAAAGAGATTCCCATCGAAGAACGCGCCGCCGAGGAGATCACCGAAGGATTCGGACGGCGCACCGCGCCGCAAAACGCGCGCGTTTATAATCCCGCCTTTGACGTCACGCCCAACGATTTGATTGGCGCCATCATTACCGAAGCCGGCGTCATTCGCCCGCCGTACAGGCAAAATTTGCCGCAAAAATAATTCTTGCGTATACAGCCAAATTCATTTATATTTTATCGAGCGCCGGTTAAATTTGCGTAAATATTCTATAATTTACATTGAAAGGAGAGCGAGGATGAAACGCTTCATCTCGTTGTTGGCCAGTTTGAGTGTTTTGGCGGTTTTGACGCCGGGGATTTATGCGCAGTCCGTCGAAATGAACTCGGCAAAATTGTACAAGAAGCAGGGCGAAATCGACAAGTCGATTGAATGGTTTGAAAAAGCGATTGCCAAAAAGCCCGACAATCCCGAATCGCACTTTCTGCTGGGCGAGTTGTACGGCCAGAAAAACCGCATGGCCGACATGGTGCGGGAATTTGACGCCAGCCTGTCTTATTCCAAAAAATATGAAAAAGAGATTCAGATGCTCCGGCAAAAATATTTTGCGGATAATTTCAATGGCGGCGTGAAAGCGGCCAATGCGCAGGATTATCCCGCCGCGCTGCAGGCTTTCACGAATGCCAGGAACATCGATCCAAAACAAATCGACACCTATAAGAACCTCGCTTTCGTTTATTTGCGGCTCGATAGCATTCCGGCGGCGCTGGCGGCTTACCGGGAGTTGCTCGCCATCAAACCCGATGATCACGAAACCTACGTCACGATCGCGAGCATTCATACCCAACGCAAAGACTATTCCAAAGCGGCCGAGGCTTTGGAGAAGGCCGTTACCGTTGCGCCCGATTCCGCCCGCCCGCGTATTATCGGTGATCTCGGCATTATGTATGACGAGATGGGGAAGCGCGATGAGGCGATGAAAACGTATCAGGATGCATTGAAGATGAATCCGGGCAATAAGGATCTGCTGTTTAATTTGGGCCGGCTTTATTTATTGCGTGATGACTATCCCAATGCGATCAAACAATTAATGGAAGTTCTGAAAACGAATCCTGACGATTTTTATGTCAATTATAGTGTCGGCCACAGTTATTTGATGATCGGTGAACGCCTTGATAAAAAAGCCCGCAATCTGGAAGACGAGGCCATGGCAAGCAAGAATAAAAAGAAGCCCGATACCGTTCGGATTGATTCATTGCGACAGGCTGCAAGTGAGCAATTTAAGGCTGCGATCCCTTATCTCAAAAAAGCAGTGGAACTCAAGCCTGATGAAGCCAATGCATGGCAAAATCTTGGGGTTGGTTATATGCGTACCGGTAAAACAGCAGAAGGAACAAAAGCCATTTCCAAATCGGATTCGTTGCGAGGTGAAAAATAGCGACGTTTTACTCTTAAATTGCGCGCGTCCTTATGATAACGCTGCCAATCAGTGTGATTGTAAGGACATCGTTATTTATAAGGAGTTTTATTTAGCGGGATTGAAATGAAGCGATTTTTACTTCTGCAAATTCTCCGAACCACACGTTGGTTTGGACTGATTTTGTTTTGTTGTGCCGGCTGCCAAACCAAAGAATT
>Ga0247727_10012231_pt1 | contig 14783 bp, 8 predicted proteins | sample WisWelCaveWW1625_FD_202498 | JGI IMG/M metagenome (GOLD analysis project Ga0247727, IMG submission 202498) | Biofilm microbial communities from Wishing Well Cave, Virginia, United States - WW16-25 | ecosystem: Environmental > Aquatic > Deep subsurface > Groundwater > Cave microbial mat | place... | reverse complement strand
TGCGTAATGCGGCATCAGTGCTGAAACGTTTTCCGTCTGAAAGCATTATCATAGTTGTTTCCGCTATGGGAAAAATCACCAACTCCTTGGAAAGGCTGACGGATGCTTTCTTCTATAAGAAGGAGAACAAAAATGCTATTCTCGATGAAATAAAAAAATATCATTTTGAGATCATTAAAGAATTATTTTCAGTCACTTCTCACGCTATTTATACTGAAATTCAGAATGTCTTTGGTGAACTGGAAAAAAGAATCAGCGTGGTTCCTTCAGACAATTATCATAAGGAATATGACCAGATTGTATCGCGGGGAGAAATTATTTCTTCAAAAATCGTCAGCGCTCATCTTAATTCTACAGGACCGAAAAACACTTGGCTCGATGCACGCGAAATAATAAAAACCGACAATACTTACCGCGAAGGGAAAGTTAACTGGGAATTAACCCAAAAACTTTGCTCTTCTGTCATTAATCAAAATGGAATTGTTGTAACACAGGGTTTTCTCGGACAGTCTCCGGATAATTTTACAACTACACTTGGAAGAGAAGGATCTGACTATACATCAGCGATTCTTGCATATTGCATAAATGCGGAAAGCGTTACAATCTGGAAAGATGTCCCTGGCGTGATGAATGCCGACCCAAAATGGTTTGACGAAACAAAACTCATTGACCAGATGTCGTATCAGGATGCGATTGAACTTTCTTACTATGGCGCGACAGTGATTCATCCGAAAACCATCAAGCCGTTGCAGAATAAAAAAATTCCACTGTATGTAAAATCTTTTCTTCAGCCCGATGAAAAAGGAACGATGATAAATGACCAGCAATCACCGCTTCCGATTCCATGCTTCATTTTCAAGGTGAATCAGATTTTACTTTCCATTTCTCCAAAAGATTTCTCATTCATCGTAGAGGAAAACTTCAGCGACATATTTAAAACTTTTGCTGAACATCACGTGAAAATTAATGTGATGCAGAATTCCGCTATCAGTTTTTCTGTCTGTTTAGACAATGATGAAAGAAAAATTCCTGAGTTGGTGGCAATACTTCAAAAAAAATTCCGTGTGCTGTACAACGCTCATCTCGAACTCATCACCATCCGTTATTACAATCAACCCACGATTGACAGAGTTTGCATCGAAAAGAAAATTTTACTCGAACACAAGAGCAGATATACTGTGCAATTAGTGGTAAAAAATTTATGACAAGTAAGAAATATGACTTCTGATTCCTTGGATAAAATAAAAAATGCTGCCTTTGGTATTGCGATTGTAATTGTTTTCACAATAACTGCGATGGCAATTTCATCCATGGGAAGTATTCAAGCCACAGGGCTTAGCCCTGTTGTGGTGGGAATGATTCTTGGAATGATTTCTGGAAATTTATTTTATGAAAATATACCTGACAGTTGGAGGGCTGGTTTTTTATTTTGCATTAAATATGTATTGCGCGCGGCAATTATTTTTTATGGATTCCGTATTACGTTCCAAGAAATTTCTCTTGTAGGCATACACGGATTGCTGGTCAGCATCCTGATGGTGATGTCGACTCTTTTTATCGGGCTTTTTATCGGTAAAAAATTAAAAATCGACAGAGACCTCTCCCTTCTTACTTCTTCGGGCAGTGCGGTGTGCGGAGCAGCGGCAGTGCTTGCAACAGAATCTGTTTTGAAATCAGAGCCGCATAAGTCAGCCGTTGCGGTTTCAACCGTTGTGCTGTTCGGCACGTTATCAATGTTTATTTATCCGGTTATTTTTCATACCGGAATTACAAATATCAGCGCGGATGATTTTGGAATTTATATAGGAGGATGCGTGCATGAAGTAGCGCAAGTGGTGGTGGCAGGAAACGGTGTCAGCGAATCAGCCGCTCATACCGGTGTAATTGTAAAAATGACTCGTGTGATGCTGCTTGCCCCTATGCTTTTTGGAATGAGTATTTTTTTACGCTCTAAAAGTTTATCGGCAAATACTGGAAAAAGAAAAATAACTGTTCCTTATTTTGTTTTTGGATTTATATTGGTGGTAGGCCTTAATTCGCTCGGAATGATTTCGAAAAATGGAATTGAACTTATTAATACAGCCGATACATTTTTGCTTACCATGGCAATGTTCGCATTGGGGATACAAACCCGTTTTTCAAAAATAAAAGAAGGGGAAGCAAAAGCAATTTATCTTGCCGCACTGCTTTTTGTCTGGTTGATTGCAGGTGGTTATTGCATTACAAAATGTGTCGTGACTTTTTTTTGAGAAGATAAAGTAGTGGTTCACTTCAGTTCGTTTACAGCAATCCAAGCCATCAATCCCATTCCTGTTTTCAGAGCACTTTCATCAATATTGAAAGTAGGAGTATGCACGCCTGAAATAATTCCTTTCGATTTACTTCCTGTGCCGAGGCGATAAAAGCAAGCGGGAATTTTTTGAGCGAAGAAAGAAAAGTCTTCTCCGGTCATTCGTTGTTCCAGTTCAATCACGTTTTCTTTTCCAAGAAATTCTTCAGCATTTATTTTTGCGCGTGATGTAGTTTGCTCATCATTTACAAGAGCAGGATAGCCCGTCATGATGTTCACATCGCAATCACCACCCATGCTCTTTGCTTTTGAAACAGCGATTTGCTGAATGATTTTATGTGCTTCTTTTCTCCACGCTTCGTCCATTGTTCGCAAGGTGCCATCTATTTTCATTTCATCCGGAATCACATTAGTGGCTCCGTTCGCGTGCATTCTGCCGAAAGCAAGCACGGTAGGGACTTTGCAGTCAGAAAATTTCTTTTCAAGTTCTAAAAGGAGTTCAGCAGTAATCAATAATGGGCTTACGTATGTTCCTTTCATAGCCGCATGCCCGCCTTTTCCTTTTACGGTGAGATAAATTTCATCCGTGCTCGCCATGTATTTTCCGCTGAGGAAACCAACTTGCCCTGCTTCGAGATTAGGAAAAACATGCTGGGCGAAAACGGAAATTGGTTTTGGATTTTCCAGTACGCCTTCTTTTATCATCAGCGATGCACCGCCTGGCGCTTTTTCTTCTCCCGGCTGAAAAATTAATTTCACTGTACCTGAAAATTCATTTTTCAATTCGCTCAGAATTTTTGTCGCTCCAAGCAAGGAAGAAGTATGAACATCGTGCCCGCAGGCGTGCATCACTCCGATATTTTTTGATTTATACTCTACATCATTTGCTTCAGTGATGGGAAGTGCGTCCATATCAGCACGCAAAGCAATTGTTTTTGAAGATGGATTTTTTCCTTCTATCAGCGCGACAATTCCTGTTTTTACAATTCCCTCCTTGAATGGAATTTTCCATTCCTTTAATTTGTCTGCAATAAACTTTGATGTATTGTATTCCTCGAATGATAATTCAGGATTCGCATGTAAATGCCTTCGTATCTGAATGACTTCAGGAAGAAATTTTTCTGATAAATCTTTTATTGTTTCTTTGAGCGGCATGAGTTATTTTCCGAAAATCAATTTTAATGATACAAGAAACATGATGACACCGAATATTTTTTTCAGCATAGTTTGGTCTATCGCTATGGCAGTTTTCGAACCGATAAAACTTCCCACAAGAAATGTAATTGCCATGATGCAGGCGACTTTCCAATCCACATATCCTTCTTTCCAATAATTGAAAACACCAAGAACTCCTATGGGAAGAAGGAACATGAAAAGCACTGTGCCTTGCGCGCTGTGCTGTGAAAAGCCGAGGAAGTAAACCAGTGCAGGCACAATGATTATGCCTCCGCCAATGCCCACCATTCCGCTGAGAATGCCCGCAGCCAATCCCAGCGCGAGCAGGATGAAAATTTCATTCATGGAAAAAGATTTAGTATTCACGAAATAAATTTAGAAGGTGTAAAGATAGAATTTGTCGTGTTTCACAGAGTCTCTCTGACTTTGCAGAGGACTCGGTGTGTAAACTCCTCAGCAGAGACTCGGATGCGAAACAAAATGAATTTATTTGAAAGTATGTCCGATTCCTATACCAATCCATGGAAAAAAAGCACCATAAAGAGAGAACACGTCCCCAGATATGCCATTTCCTTTGAACACCAAAAAATGTGCTTTGAAAAATAATCCGCCTTGTTTCTTTTGATAACGATAGCCAATATCAATTCCTTTACCAAATCCATATTCAGTTTTTTTGCCGTCATACTGCTTTTCTTTTTTAGTATACATATTAATAGAATGCATTATAAACATACCAAATTCTAATTTATTTTTGTTTTTACCATAAAGACCTGATATTTGCATTGGGAAAAGCAAAGCGCTAATCCCTCGAATATCACGGTCAATGTCATTGGGTAAAGCACTAAAACCAATGCAAGAGTTAATAGAAAATTTGTTCCACTGCTTTAGTATGTAGTCATGCTTAATGGAGTATAAAATAGAAGTTCCTCCGAGTTCAAAAAATAATGTGTGTCTTTTTAATTTAACATTGGTAGAGTCAAGATATGGCTTGCTGGTTGTATCATTACTGATGCGCAAACTGTCCTGCGAATAAATGAACAATGGAGTTAAAACAAAAAATACTATTTGAAAAAGGTTTTTCAGTAACTATTTCTTTTGTGATTTCTTCCTAGCCGAGACACCGCATGGGATTTGGCCTAACCATCTTAAAAATCCAGCGAGAACGACCAATAGAAAACCCTCGGTTGAATTTTTCCATCTTCCCAGCCGTGGCTCCAGTCAACGCGCATGAAATAGCCAAGCAGCCGGCTGCGGATTCCCCAGCCATATCCTCCAACGATGGGTTCTCTTCTTGTTTCAATCACAACAGTAACGGGGCTGGGAGGTCCGCCAATGATTTGAGTGTTCAAAGAATTTTCATCCGAGTAAGGAGATTTTCCGGTCCATGCTGTGCCGATATCTCCGAAAGCAACTATCTGGAAGTTATTCAGGAAATCCGACTTAAGCGGTTTGTTCATCAGGTAGCGGAAAACAGGCATGCGAAGTTCGGTATTATACAGCGCGAAACTATTTCCGTTTCGGATGTTCTGGTCAAAGCCGCGCATAGGGGAAGCGAGCGTTTGATAGGCATAATTCTGTTTGAAGTCAATGGGCGTGTTGAAATTGAATTGCGGATTGAACCAGTTGTCAACTCCCCCCATGTAGTAAATTAATTTTTTCTTTCCGAAAGAGGTGCTTGCTGAAAGACGGTTCGCCCAAATAAAGTCGCGATGAATTTTTGTGTAATGGCGGATGTCAAAACCAAGAATAGTTATGTTAGTTTCTTTTAGGTTCAACTGCTTAAAATATTCAGCGAAAAGTTTCAGGCGTGTTCCGTAATACAAATTTAATCCTCGCTTGCGGGTGTTGTCCAAAACAAATTCAAGTTTTCCGCCTCCCCAGTACTCAAGTTCATTTTCTTTTGTAAGCGATGCGTCATCAATAGCGTAAAAAGCAGTTCTGTCCTGCCGAGCGTCAATGCTTCCTCTTATGCTGGCAGTTTCAGAGAATGGCCATTTCAAAACATATTTTGCTTCATGCGATTGAATCTTAAAAGGATTTGGCCGCAATTGAGAATAATCTAATCCTTGCCTGTGAAGAATAATTTGCTTATCGAGGCGCTTCAGGCGGTTTTCATAACTCAAATAATATTCGTTGCTGTTCAGGTCGGCTGAAATGCGCACGCCTCCTGTGATTTTGTAATCGTCCAATAAATCGCTCAAGCCAAGTTTGAAAAACCCTGTGAAGCCGGGGCTGAGGAACACAGGACCAGGCCCGGAAAATTTTTGATACGATGCGTTCAGGAAAGAGTTATCGAGTTGTGTTACTACATAATCCGTTGAGAAGAAGATGAAATAATTCCTCTGCTGCGGCAGTTGGAAAGAAGCAGTTGGCGCAGCGGCAGTAACAGTATCGGGAGAAGTTTTATTGGTTTCTACAGGAGGATTATTACTTTGCTTCTTCGGTTCGTTTTCAAAAACATAATGGTTAATATCAATCCCTGTGCTGTCTTTTTTTGACGGCTTTTTTTCTTCCGTGATGATTATCTGCACTGTTTGAACAGTTTTAGTTTCATTCTCTTTTTTCTGTTCGGATTGTTTCGCAACCTGCTTGAGTGTTTTGTTTTTGTAAACGGTATTTATCAGGTCAAGAGAATACATCGCAGCAGTGCTTTCGGGCATGTCGTTTATGAACATCCTGTATTTTTTCTCGTTGAAAATAACCTCGGTAATTTTTTTTGATTTTAGATTGATGTCCTGTTCGAGAATGTTTCGGGAATAATTTGTGATTGGATAAGTGCGCGTAAAGAAACGATAGTGTTCGGTTGTATCCACATACGCAATCGCGCTGTCGAGCACGCCAAGGTAGCGGTTGCGGATTCCATTTTCATCGCTGAGAAAGCAAAGATGTTTTTCATCAAACTCAAACGGATACGTTTCATTCACCAGCGGAGTGTTGGTCACTCTTCTCAGCACGGGCGATTTGCTTTTGTAATTGTAGATGAACAAATCTTTTTGCCCCATCGGCTGAAGATGAGGTTTCAGGGAGAGGGGATAAGCAGAAAAAAAGCGAATCGTATCGTTCGGACGGTTGGAGGAGAAAATAATTTTTGAAGAGTTGGCAATGATTTTCGGAGTGAGGTCATCGTAAATATCTTTTGTGATTTGTTCAAAGTTGCCAGAGCCGGGCGTATAAACAAAAATATCACTCTGCCCATTTTGCACGGCAGACATCACAAACTGTTTTTCATCATCCGAGTAAGAAAAGTCCATAATTTTTTCGAAGTTGAAAATCTTCAGCGTCTCCATTTTCTTTTTTGCAATGTTGTAATATTGAAGAAGCAGTTCTCCTTTCCGCTCCGTGATAATGGTAAACCGTTCTCCGTTTGGATGCCATGCAAGAAGAGGATACGAATAATCCGTTGGGCGGTCAATTTTCTGCTCACGCTTCATGATGCGTTTTGCTTTCTGCGTTTTGAAATCATACAACCAAACCTTGTATTGCCCGAGTTCGTTGGTTGTGTATATCGCATGATTTCCGTCAGGGCTTGTTTTGAATCGCTGAAAAACACGAGTAATTTTTATTTTTTTCAGCAGAGATGTTGCAGGAAGAGTTTTTGAATCATCCTTTTCATTATATCGGTCGGTGTAATACTGCATCCATTCGCGGGTGAGATTTTTCATGGATGTTCCGAGTACAAAAAGAAAAGCACTTTCAACATTACGAGTCACTTTGGTCATGTACAAAATATTTGAGATGACCGACTCGCCATACGTTTCACCTATGTAATTCCAGATGGAATGTCCTGAATAAACAGCGTCAATCCCCTCCAGCCCGTTAAATTTTTTGTATTTGTTCGTGAGGATGCCGTCTTTCACGCGCGAGTCAATGTCCGTATCCCAATCATTGGCGATGTAAGAAACCAAACCTTTAATATACCAACTCGGCAGGGTAAGGAGCGTGGAATTTCTCACCACATCTTTCACGTTTCCACCGTACATCATCTGGTTGATGAGCACTTCGGCAATGTCTGCTTTTATCTGCTTATCAAATGTAGCATGGTCGCCATCAAAATAAAGAAACACCTTTGAGCCAACAATCTTTGTGACACCGCCTACATTGTATGGTTCTTCATACTCCAAACCGATATTGCTCTGCTTGTAATCGCTCTGCTTGTTGTAAATCATAAACTCAACTTTATCGTCTAAGTTATAGTCAAGCATCTTTTCAATTTCCTCTGTGTAAATTTTTGCTTTCTGCCCGGTATAAATGGCGAGTTCTTTTCCGCCCATGTAGAAATAAACATTGTACTTCTCAAATTTATACCACTGCCATAAGCGGGGTTCATCGTACTGAACACGATTTTTTCCGAATTCCATTTGAGAGCCGCTGTAGAACTGGGAGAACAACAAAGTAGGCAGCAGGCAATAAACAGTAGCCAGCAAACAGATAAACAATCGTTGTAACTTCATGTGTTTATTAATCATTGCTATCTCGGGGAACGAATATATGAAATTAGCGCAAAAGGGAAACGTATACAGGATGGAAATAGTATCAAGAATTATTCCTCAAAAATTATACATTTGCCTCTACAACAACTTCCTATGAAACGCATTTTTATTTTCTTGTTTTTGTCTTTTGGTTTTTCCATCTGCCATTCACAAGAAACCTTTCCTGTGAACGGTGCACCCGATAACCGCCATAATTATTACGCCTTCACCAACGCAAAACTTTATGTGGATTATCAAACCGTGATTGAGAAAGCGACTTTACTTATTAAAGATGGAGTTGTAGTAGATGCAGGCGATAAAGTGGATATCCCAAAAGGTGCGGTTGTGTACGATTTGAAAGGCAAAAACATTTATCCTTCGCTCATAGATATTTATTCCACTTATGGAATGCCTGAAGTAAAGAAACCCGAACGTAATTGGGGGAAAGGTCCGCAGATGGAAAGTAACATCAAAGGCGCTTACGGCTGGAATCAGGCGATAAAACCCGAAACAGAAGCAGACAAACTTTTTTCTGCGGATAATAAATCAGCAGAGGAGTTGCGCAAACTAGGATTTGGCGCAGTGCTTACTTTCAAACGGGACGGCATTGCGCGCGGCTCTGCGGTTTTTGTTTCCCTGGCGAACGAAAATGAAAATAAAACAATCCTCAAAGACAAAGTCGCTGCCATGTATTCCTTCGATAAAGGAACCAGCACGCAGGATTATCCGAGTTCGCAGATGGGAAGCATTGCGCTTCTTCGTCAAACATATTATGATGCCCAATGGTACAAATCCGCAATCCGCAATCCGCAATCCGCAATGGAATACAACATTTCTCTCGATGCCTGGAATAAAATACAATCACTTCCGCAGATTTTTGAAGTGAGTGATAAACTTTCTTCGCTTCGTGCGGATAAAATCGGGGATGAATTCAAAATGCAATACATCATCAAAGGCGATGGCGATGAGTACCAGCGCATGGATAACATCAAAGCCACCAACGCGCAATTCATCCTCCCATTGAATTTTCCAACTACGTTTGATGTGGAAGATCCTTACGATGCCGCGCTGATTTCTCTTGCTGAACTGAAAAACTGGGAAATGGCTCCAATGAATCTTTCTGCGTTTGAGAAAAAATATATTCCCTTCGCAATCACTGCTGATGGATTAAAAGACAAAAAAGAATTCTGGAAAAACTTACGCAAAGCAATTGAATACGGACTCAGCGAAACACAAGCGCTTAAATCCCTCACGTTTACTCCTGCAGAAATGCTCGGCATGTCGGATAAAATCGGCTCGCTGAAAAAAGGAATGCTCGCCACCTTCATCATCACTTCAGGAAATTTGTTTGATGAAAAAAATAGCATCTATGAAAACTGGGTGCAGGGCGATCAATATGTGCTGAAGGACAAGGAGGTGGCTGACACTCGCGGAAATTACAAACTCAATGTGGGGCTCAGCACATACAATCTGAAAATATCAGGCGAAGCGGAAAAACCTAAAGGGGAAATTTCTATCGGTGATACACTCAAAGCAGAAATCAATTTATCTCTTTCAGGAAAACTTATTTCCATCAATTATATTTTCAGGAAGGACGATGGTCCTGCGCGGCTGAGCGGAACTATTTCTGAAACTCCGCTTGCGATGAAAGGCAAAGGACAATTGGCAAACGGTGACTGGGTTGACTGGTCGGCTGAGTTTAAATCCAAACTTGATACAACTAAGAAAGAAACTAAAGACACCACAAAGACCAAAAAAGAAGAAGTTAAAAAAGTTTATCCAACGCTGGACGATGTGATATATCCCTTCTCTGCTTACGGACAGAAAAAACACGACTCCACGCTGCTTGAAAAATTCAGGAACCGATGGGATGCTATCATCATCAAGAACGCAACCGTATGGACGAACGAAGCGGAAGGAATTTTACAAAACAAAGACGTGATGATTACCGATGGAAAAATTGTCCGCATAGGAGAAAACCTGGAAGTGGGTAATACCGTGCAGGCGCAACTAATTGACGGAACGGGAAAGCACCTCACTGCGGGAATTATTGACGAACATTCACACATTGCGATTTCCAAAGGCGTGAATGAAGGCGCGCAGGCATCCAGCGCGGAAGTCAGAATCGGAGATGTTATTGACTGCGATGATATCAACATTTATAGAAATCTTGCCGGAGGAGTAGTTGCAAGTCAATTACTTCATGGAAGTGCGAACCCGATTGGCGGACAATCGGCAATTGTAAAACTCCGCTGGGGAAAATCTCCGGAGGAAATGAAAATAAAAAACGCGGACGGCTTCATCAAGTTCGCGCTCGGAGAAAATGTGAAGCAAAGCAACTGGGGAGAAAATAATAATGTACGTTTTCCGCAAACCAGAATGGGAGTGGAGCAGGTGTATTATGATTTTTTCACGCGCGCGAAAGAATATTCTTCTAAGTGGAAAGCATACCAAGCCAATGAAAATGTTTTTGAATGGGCAAAATCAACACCTTCTCCCAGAAAAGATTTAGAACTGGATGCCATCGCAGAAATACTCGACAAAAAAAGATTTATCACCTGCCATTCGTATGTGCAATCAGAAATTAACATGCTTATGCACGTGGGAGATTCAATGGGATTCAAGGTAAATACCTTCACGCATATTCTCGAAGGATATAAAGTGGCGGACAAAATGAAAGCGCATGGAGTTGGCGCATCTTCTTTTTCTGACTGGTGGTCATACAAAATGGAAGTGAAGGAAGCCATTCCTTATAATGGCGCTATTCTGCACAAGATGGGAGTTGTAACTGCATTCAATTCGGATGACGCTGAAATGGCGAGAAGATTAAATCAGGAAGCAGCAAAGGCAGTGAAGTACGGAGGAATTTCTGAAGAAGAAGCGCTGAAGTTTGTTACGCTCAACCCCGCGAAACTCCTACACTTAGATTCTCACATGGGAAGCATCAAGGTTGGCAAAGATGCCGATGTGGTTTTATGGACAGACAACCCTCTTTCTGTTTATGCAAAAGTTGACAAAACAATTGTGGATGGTGTTGTGTATTACGATGCCGAGACCGACCAAAAACTCCGCGATGAAATCCGAAAAGAACGCTCACGCATCATTAACCTCATGATTAAGGCGAAGAAAGGTGGAGAACCCACTCAAAAGCCGGAGAAGAAAGAGAAGAAGGAATATAATTGTCATGGGGAAGAGGAAAACTATTAGGACTATTTCCTCAGTTCCCTCACACAAAGCAATCCTCCAAGAAAAATAATAATTGCAGCCGCAGCAAAGGAGGCGCCAGGAAAATGAACAGGCGCGGATTCTTTTGTGAAAAAATAAAAAAGGTTGGTCATGATGAGTGGGGAAAGAATGGTGGATACACTCGTGAGCGCGGTCATCATTCCCTGCAATTCCCCTTGTTCGTTCGCGGGGACACGCTCTGAAATAATTCCCTGCAAGGTGGGCGGAGCGATTCCACCGATGCAATACACAAACGTAAACGCGTACATCATCCAGGATTCATCCGCTATTGAAAATAAAACCAATCCCGCGAAATACATAAACATTCCAACATAAACTGCCTTGTTAGTTCCAAAAATCTTCTTTGCAAATTTTATTAATCCGCCTTGTACCAGCGCAATCATCACGCCTACAAAAGCAAGTGAGTAGCCGATTTCACGGTCTGTCCAGTTATATTGAAACTTTGTGTAAAAGGGCCAGATCGCGGGCATCACTTGTCCCGCGAGATAAAATAGGAACATGCATACAATAAGAATGCGTATCTGTTTATTTTTTCTCAGTTGTACAAATGCGCCAAACGGATTCGCTCGCTTGATGTCGAATGCTCTGCGGTTTTCGGGTTTGAGAGATTCGGGCAAAACAAAAAATCCGTAAATGCAATTGATTAAAGAAAGACATGCCGCGGCAATAAACGGAGCGCGCGTTCCAAACTCACTGAACATTCCTCCTATGAACGGACCAATGATAAACCCGAAACCGAATGCCGCTCCCATTATTCCGAAATTCTGCGCGCGTTTTTCAGGCGGGCTGATATCTGCTACATAGGCAAATCCGGTGGAGAAACTTGCTCCGCAGATTCCCGCGATGATTCTTCCAAGAAAAAGCAATGGAAGAGAATTCGCCATCGCAAGAAATAAATAATCAACTCCTAATCCCAAAAGAGAAAGAAGCAATACAGGTCGCCTCCCGAATTTATCACTCAACCCTCCCAGCACAGGAGAGAAAATAAATTGCATGATGGCGTAGCAAGCCATCATCCATCCGCTGTAAGTGGTCGCTTCATTCACGCTCACATGACTGACTTCTGTAACAATGCTTGCGGCAACAGGAAAAATAATTCCAATGCCCGTGCAGTCAATCAGAATGGTGATGAAGATAAATACGAGAGGATTTTTTGCTTTTAGCATACGAATATTTCTGGGAGATTGCTTCGTCCCGATGAAATCGGGACTCGCAATGACGAATTAATAAAACGTGTACTCATACTGCAAAAGCAAACCATTTTCTAAATTATTTTTTTCAATAAGAAGCCCTTTGGAGTTGTAGGTTTCAGTTGAAAGGAGTTTTTGTCCGGAATAATGCTCCACAATTTTATTTTTTTTCTTATCTAACTTTGTTTTTAATGTTGTTTTATCGGGAGAAGATTGTTGTTGCACAACTGGTTTTTCCGCAATAGGGTAGGGAGGGTATGCAATAACCGCAGGCAACGCAAAGGGTTCGTTGGTGGTTTTCAAAACTTTTCCTTTCGAATTCTTCAAAGTATAAATGATTTTACCCTTTTCATGTTTTTTCTTTTCGTTTGTTTTGCCGATGCCGTCCGTAATGTTTTCTTCAACAAGAGTTCCCTGCTTATCGTATTGATAAGAATATATTTTGTGTGAGGTCATCTTTCCCTTTTCGTAACGGATGTATTCTAAAAGCAAGCCGCTGGCATTATATTTTGAAAAATCAGATAATCCCTTCGGGAAATAATTGTTAATGGTTCTTTCAATAGGAACGCCATTGCCGGCATACTTAATGTCATCATTCATGATGGTGTCTTTTCGTACTACTATTTTTGAAAAGGAAGATTCCGTTTTTTCTCCTTTGCCTGAATAGGAATATTCCCACTTATCCACGGTTTGCGACTTTTCCCCTTCATAAATATCTTTCCGGTAGCCGCTCAGCCATCCTTCGTAATTGTAATTATAATTTTCGCTGAACGCAGCCGATTTTGCCGAGTCCGCGTCAATCTTTCCTTCGCGGTATTTGCTGAGGTTGCCATTCGCATTGTATTCCCATTCATTGAATTTGTAAGTTTCTTTTTCTGAAGCGTCAGGCACAATAAGTTTGATTACGCATCCGTTCTCATTAAATTCCCGAAGCGTGTTGAAAGTTTTCTTCTTTGTCTTTTTATCCGCTTTATATTCCCATTGCTCGAATACGGAATTATTTCGTATCGCAGTAGTGCTGCTTGTGTCGCAGGGATAGGGAACATGCTGTGCAGAGGACATTGTAAAGCAGAACAAAGCCGATGCAAAGAGAAATAATTTCATAAAAAAAGTTTTTGGATGGCTAAGGTATTATTTTTTGCCCGATACAAACTGCGCCTTCCGCTCAAACAAAAACCCCTGATACATCTCTGCACCAGAGGTTTTGTATTTTTATTATTCCTCCCCTAATGGGGGAGGTTAGGAGGGGGCTTCTTCTTCCTATCTAAACAGCACCACCCTTCGGTTCACCGTTCCTTTGTCAGTCACAATTTCAACATTGTAAACTCCTTCGGTGAAGGTGCTTGTGTTAATCAGGTATTTGTGTTGCATCAATCCACCGCCTTGCACATCAGCGCTCTTTATCACGTTCACTTTTTCTCCCAGCATGTTAATCATGTAAATGTCAATGGGCGTTTCAAGCGTGGTGTTGAACTCCAGCGTGAATGAACTGATGGCAGGGTTCGGATAAATGTTTATGTCCTGCACGGGCTCGTTGTAAACAGTCACACCCAGCGGATTTACTGTCACAAGTATGGTCACACTGTTAGAACATCCGAAGGAATTTGTTCCGGTTACAGTGTAGGTGGTAGTAACAGTTGGAGAAACAACAATTGATTGAGTGGTTTGTCCGCCCGGTGCCCATGAATATGTTACCGCATTGAAAGCAGTGAGCGTTGTTGAATTACCCTGTACAATAGTTGTCGAATAAGTATTCGCAGTTACCAGCGGTGCAGGATTGATAGTGAACACTACAGTATCCGCAGGAGAATTTCCGCAGCCGGCAGCAAAATCAGTTACATAGTAAGTGTAAATTCCCACCGCAGTTATTCCGGTGTTGAACGGACTTCCTGTTCCTACCATATTGATGAGCGTAACATCGCTGTACCACTGAACAACTGTTCCTGTGGAAGTAAGCACCGCAGGATTTCCATAGCACATGGTTGTGTCATTCGCGTTTGGTTCAGCAGGAAGTGTATTAATTGTCAGCGTTGCGGAATCTGAACCACTGCTTACGCATCCTGTTAAACTATCAGTGAGCCAGTAAGTATAAACGCCCACTGCAGTTTGTCCGGTGTTATATGAATTTCCTGTGAAGACAAGAGCACCAGAAGTATCATACCACTGCACGTATGTTCCCGTGGAAGTGAGCGGAGGAACAGGATTACCAAAACATATTGCCACATTGTTTGCTGTAGGTATTGGTGGCGAAAGCATAATGGTGAGTATAGAAGTATCAGCAGCGCCTTCGCAGCCTGTTGCTAAATCCATCTGAGTTACATAATAAGTATAAGTTCCCGCAGCAGTCATTAAAGTTGCGTAAGAATTTCCGGTGAACATAAATGCCCACGCTGAATTGTACCACTGCACGTT
>Ga0247727_10012230_pt1 | contig 14783 bp, 12 predicted proteins | sample WisWelCaveWW1625_FD_202498 | JGI IMG/M metagenome (GOLD analysis project Ga0247727, IMG submission 202498) | Biofilm microbial communities from Wishing Well Cave, Virginia, United States - WW16-25 | ecosystem: Environmental > Aquatic > Deep subsurface > Groundwater > Cave microbial mat | place... | reverse complement strand
GAGTCGTCCTATCGTTCCGGCAGGGCCCCCGAAAGCGAGGATGCGCGCGTGCACGTGACCGACGACCCGCGGGTCGGCACCGAGCTCGCCGGCTACCGGATCGAGTCGCTGCTCGGCTTCGGCGGTATGAGCGTCGTCTACCTGGCCGAGGATCTGCGGCTCAAGCGGAAAGTTGCGCTCAAGCTGCTCGCTGCCAGCCTCGCCGAGGACGAATCGTTCCGCGACCGCTTCCTGCGCGAGTCGGAGCTGGCCGCGTCGATCGACCATCCGAACATCGTCCCGATCTACGAGGCGGGGACGACCGAGGACATCCTCTTCATCGCCATGCGCTACGTCGAGGGGCGTGGCCTGAATGAGCGCCTCCAACGCGGCCGTCTGGACCCGGGAGACGCGATCGACATCGTCGCACAGGTCGCGAGCGCCCTGGATGCGGCCCACGCGCGCGGTCTCGTGCATCGCGACGTCAAGCCCTCCAACGTGCTCCTTGACACGGGGGCCCGCCCCGACGGCTCCGACCACGTCTACCTCGCGGACTTCGGCCTCACGATGCGGGTCTCCGAGGAGGCCGGAATCGGCGACGACGGCCACCTCATGGGCACCATCGACTACGTCGCCCCCGAGCAGATCGCGGGGGAGGAGATCGACGGGCGGGCGGACGTCTACTCCCTCGGCTGCGTGCTCTACGAGTGTCTCGTCGGGCAGCCGCCGTTCGGGCGTGACTCGGACCTCGCCGTGGTGTTCGCGCACCTCGAAACAGAGTCGCCGGCGCCGAGCTCCGGGCGGCCGGAGTTGCCGACCGCGCTCGACGCCGTGATCGCCAGAGCGCTCGCGAAGGAGCCGGAGCAGCGCTATCCGACCTGCCGAGAGCTCGCGCGAGCGGCGCTCGCGGTCGCGATCGACGAGGCGAGCCGACGACTCGTCGACGTCGCCTCCCGTGCCGCCGCCGGCAGGAGCGACCTGACCGAGGTCGAGGCCGAGCTGACCGGCAAGGTGATCGACCTCCAGTTGGCGCGCGAGCAGGCGCGGGCGCTCTCAGGCCCGCACACCCCGGCCCGCGTGGCGGCCGAGGGGATCTGCCCGTTCAAGGGTCTCGCGAGCTTCGAGCCGGTCGATGCCGACTACTTCTTCGGCCGGGAGCGGCTCGTCGCCGAGCTCGTCGCCCGCCTCGTCGGCGCCCGTTTCCTCGGCATCGTCGGCCCGTCGGGCGGCGGCAAGTCGTCGGTACTGCGCGCCGGTCTCCTCCCGGCCCTCGCGGGAGGGGTGCTGCCGGGGAGCGGGGGCTGGCGGCGTCTGCTGCTGCGTCCCGGCGAGCGGCCGCTGGAAGAGCTTCGCCGCGTGCTCGTGTCGGGAGCGAAGGATCCTCTCGCCGAGGCCCTCGACACGCTGCCCTCGGGCGCGCGTCTTCTCCTCGCCGTCGACCAGCTCGAGGAGCTGTTCACCGCTTGCAGCTCTGACGCCGAGCGTGCCGCCTTTGCCGACACCCTTGCCCGCGCGGCCGCGGATCCGGACGGTCGCGCAGTCGTCGTGGTTGCGCTGCGCGCCGATTTCTACGGCCGCTTCGCCGCCTACCCGGAACTCGCGGCGCTGCTGGGCACAAACCACGTGCTGGTCGCGCCGATGCAGGCCTCGGAGCTGCGGCGCGCCGTCGAGCTGCCCGCCGGCCGGGTGGGGCTGCGGGTGGAGCGGGAGCTGGCGGACGCGCTGGTCGACAACGTTGAGGGTGAGCCGGGCGCGCTGCCCTTGCTTTCCACCGCTCTGCTCGAGCTCTGGCAGAAGCGGCAAGACAACGTGCTCACGCTGGCCGCCTACCGCGAGTCCGGTGGCGTTCACGGCGCCGTCGCGCGGCTGGCCGAGGGCACCTACGCTCGCGTTCCCGACGGTCGCAGGCCGATCGTACGCGCCATCATGCTGCGCCTGGTCGGAGAGGACGAAGGCGCCGCGCTGGTGCGCCGTCGCGCGCCACTCGGGGAGCTCGACCTGGAGCGCAACGAGGACGTGGCCGACGTGCTCGCGACGCTGGCCGACAGCCGTCTCGTCACCGTGTCGGAAGGAAACGTCGAGGTCGCCCATGAGGCACTGCTGCGCGAGTGGCCGCGCCTGCGTGCGTGGATCGAGGAGGACACCGAAGGGCGCCGGCTTCGCCGTCACATCACCCAGGCGGCGTCTGAATGGGGCGCGGCAGGGCGCGATCAGGGCGAGCTCTACCGCGGCGCTCGCCTCGCTGCCGCGCTCGACTGGACCGCCGATCACGCTCTCGACGTCAACGAGCTCGAGCGCGAATTCGTCACCGAGAGCCGCGAGGCGTCCGAGAAGGAGACCACACGCGTCAGGCACACCAATCGTCGCCTGCGTGGCCTGCTCGCCGGGGTCGCGGTCTTGCTGGTGGCGGCCGTCGCCGGCGGCATCTTCGCCGCCGTGCAGCGCCGTGAAGCCCGGGCTGCGGAGACGGGACAGCTCGCCCAGCGCCTCGGCGCCCAGGCCCTCGTCGAGGAGGACCTCGACCTCTCGCTCCTGCTCGCCCGCCAGGCGGTCGCGATCGACGACACGCCGCAGACCCGCGGCTACCTGTTCGCCGACCTCCAGCGCTCGCAGGCGGTGATCAAGATCTTGCACGGCCACGGCGATGCCGGCCTCGACCGCGGGATCGCCGTCAGTCCCGACGGGAAGACGCTCGCGGTCGGTGGTTTCGGGTTGCACTTCTTCGACTCGCGGACGTACGAGCAGATCGGCGAGCCGCTGCCGGTCGCGGACACGGTTGGACCGCTTGCGTACAGCCCAGACGGGGAGACGCTCGCAGTTGGCGGGGGCGGGTACGTTCGCCTGCTCGACGCGCGCACGCGGAAGGAGCTGGCGGGAGAAAACCTCGCGGCAGCCGAGGCCAGGCGCATGGTGTTCTCGGACGACGGCTCGAAGCTCGTCGTCGTGGAGTCCGTGGCGGAAGGCCAGAGCTGGATCACGATCCGGGACGCCGCCACGCTCGAGCCGATCGGCTCCCGGATCGAGCCGGAGGGCTTCGCCGGCCGGTGGCTCTCCCAGTGGTGGACGGATCCCAGCATCGCGCTGACGACCGACGGCCGCTCGCTCGTCACCACCTCGGAGGTAGGTGAGCTCACCTGGTGGGATCTCGAGAGCCGCGAGAAGACGAGAACGCGGAAGATCCCAGACGGGTATCGCGCGCTCGCGCTCAGCCCGGATGGTCGTAGCGCCGCGATCGGCCTCGACGACGGCATCCAGCTGATCGACGTGCGTACGGGGACGGTGCAGGCGGCGAGAGGCATCATCACATCGAGTCCGATTTCGCTGCAGTTCAGCCCGGATGGCAAGACCATCGTGTCGACGAGCCGCGACGGAACGCTGACCCGCTGGGATGCCGGCACGGTGAGCCCTCTCGAGACGCTCCGCGGCCACTCGGAGGCGGCCTGGCAACCGGTCTTCAGCCCCGACGGGAGGACGCTCTACACCACGAGCTCCGACGGGACGGCGATCGTCTGGGACGTCAGCCGGGAACGGCGATTCGGACGGCCGTTCACGTTCACGCACGACCGAGGGCGCTACAAGTGGCCAGACCGGCACCCGGGGAGGTTCAGCCCGGACGGTCGGCTGGTCGCCGTCGGCCTCAAAGAGGGAGGGATCCGGCTCTGGGATGCGAGAAAGCTCATCCCAGCCGGTGCGACCCTGCTGGGGACCGGCGGCGAGGTGACGGCGCTCGCGTTCAGTCCGGACGGGCGGACGCTTGCGGCCGTCACCGAACTCGGATTCGCGACGATCTGGGATCTGGAATCACGATCGCTCCGCCAGGGACCGTTTCGGGCCGCCTCGTATGCCGTCGGCGTGAGCATCAGCGCGGACGGGACGATGCTCGCCACGGCCGGCGGGGGCGGCGTCGAGCTCTGGGACGTCGCGACCGGCGCCGCGCTCGGCCATATCGGAGACAGCCGCAACGCCGGCGATGTCGCCTTCAGCCCGACCGAGCCCCTCGTCGCGTTCATTGTCGATGGATACCTCCAATCGGGGGGAGGAGACGCAGAGATCTGGGATGTAGCCCGCCTGTCGTACGTCACGACGCTGCACATCGACCCCGCCGCCGAGGCCCTCGGATGGGCTGTCGCCTTCAGTCCAGACGGCCGCACGCTCGCGACCGGCGGCGGCGACCCCCTCGTGCACCTCTGGGACGTTCGCACCGGCAAGCTCATCCGAGAGTTCGAGCAGAACGTGGGCAATGCCGTGTGGTCGCTCGAGTTCAGCCCCGACGGCGGTATCCTCGCCATCTCCGGCGGCGACCCCTACGCGTCCCTCTGGGACGTTGCCACAGGAGCTCAGATCGGCCCGAGGCTCGGCGGGATCGGCAGCCGCGAGGCGATGATCGACGTGTCTCCCGACGGTCGCCTTCTGCTGATGACACATAGCGACGGCAAGGCGGCCGTCTGGGACTTCGACCCGGATTCGTGGGTGACGCGCGCCTGTGCGCTCGCGAACCGCACGCTGACGCGCGAAGAGTGGGAGGAGTTCCTCCCAGGCCGGCCGTACGAGCCGGCCTGCCGGGAGTGACCGCGTCAGGGCCGGATCGACCAGGTGAAGCGCGTCAGGGTGGCCGGCGGTGCGAGCCCGCCCGGGCGTAGACCCCGCCGCACGAGCAGCGTCGGCGGGATGGCCTCTCGGGCGAGCCTTAGGCGCGCCTGGCCGAGACCCTCGCGGTGCCACCTCGTCGACAGCCCGACGACGAGCAGACCGGCGTCGCGGCTTGCCTCCAGCATGCCCTCCTCACCTGGCGGGGTCAGCAGCGGCTCGGCCGAGATGCCCAGGACCCGCTGGACGGCGAGCGCGCCGTGCGACAGCAGGCGGCTCGCGTCGCGCTTGCCGTGCTCCGGCAGTGCGGCGGCGCCTGCAAGCCGGAGCGGCGCATCGGCGGCGCATGCGAACCAGGCGCCGAGCTCGACCGCCGCCCAGTCGTGGTCGGCACCCCCGAAGGGGACGAGCACGGGGCCCTCAGGGGTCGCGTCGCGAGGAACGAGCAGCGCCACGTCGCAGGGCGCCTCTGCAAGTAGGGCAGTGAGCTGCTCGTCGGGAGCTCCCTCGGCCAGGAGCTCGTCGGGGGCGTCGGCGAGCAGGAGATCGACGCCGAGCTCGGTCGCGAGCCGGGCCAGGTCCTCACCCGGCGCCTTCGACGTGAACGAGGCCGCACGGGCCAGGACACCGCGCGCCTCGAGCGCGGAGCGGCGCTCTTCGAGCCACGCAGACGCGGGTCGAAGCTCGGCCGCGTCCGACACAAGCCTGGCCAGGACGATGACACGCGGCGGATGTCGCACGAGCGGCTCGGCCACTGCGAGCAGCGCGTCGACGCGCGTCTCCTGCGTGATCGAGACAAGAATCGACCGCTCTGTGACCTCCCGAACGCGAGCGGGTGCCGTCGTCTCGACATCCAGCGACGGGTCCTGCCGAAGGATCGCCCGCTCGAGCTCCTGGAGCGCCGGGCTCGGATCGATCCCGAGCTCGTCGACGAGGACCCGGCGCGCATCCTGGTAGGCGTCCAGAGCCTCCGCCTGCCGCCCTGACCGATACAGCGCCGTCATCAGGTACCTCCGGAGCCGCTCGCGGAGGGGATGCTCGGCGACGAGTGTCTCGATCTCGGCGACCAGCTCGTCGTCGCGCCCGAGAACGAGGTCGGCGTCGATCCGCAGCTCCGTTGCTGCCAGCCTGATCTCCTGGAGCCGGGCGATCGCCGCCTGGGCGAAGCTCTCGTAGGCGAAGTCCGCGAGCGCCGGGCCCCTCCAGAGCGACAGGGCCTCGCGTAACCGCTCGGACGCATCGTCTGCCAGGCCGCGAGCGAGCAAGCTCCTCCCCTCGTCAACGAGGCGCTCGAAGCGGTGGAGGTCGAGCTCGTCGGGTTCGACCCGGATCACATAGCCGGGCGATCTGGTCGTCAGGACGTCCTGCGGAAGCGCCTTGCGAAGTCGCGAGACGTTGACTCGGAGTGCGGCGGCGGCGTCCTCGGGCGAGTCCTCGCCCCAGAGCTCGTCGATCAGCCGGTCAGCGGGAACGACCTCGTTGGGGTGGAGGAGGAGCACAGCGAGAAGCGCGCGCGGCTTGGGCCCACCCAGGGAAACCTCGGCGCCTTCGTCCCACACCTCGAGCGGTCCCAGGATCCGGAACTCCATCTGCTGGCCTCCCTCCCGAGGACGCTAACAGCTGTTGCGCGGCTGAAACGCACCTGAGACGGACCGGGTCGACGGTGCCGGCATGACCGGCAAGCACGATCACCCCCGCCCGTCCCGCGTTCTCGGCGCGGCTCTTCTGGCCTCGGTGGCGACGATCGTGCTCGGAGTCGCAGCCTGGAACACGCTCTCGAGCAGTGCGCATGGCAGCGCCATGCTCGAACGGGAGAAGGACGGGTGTCCCACAGCGATCAAGCCGACCCCGTCCGTTGAGGCGGCCTTTCGTCGGGAGAGCTACGCGCCCGGCAGCACGGCATCCCTTGTTGTCCACAAACGTGCCAGTTCCCTCACGTTGCAGGTGTTTCGCGTCGGCCCGGAGCGCATGTCGACGATCGGGAACATCACCATGAACGGCGTCCCCGTGACCAGGAAGCGCGCGGTTGGCTCGAGCGCGGGTCACCGGGTGCTCCGAATGCGCGTGGGATGGTGGCCCAGCGGTCTTGACTTCGCGCGGCTCGTCGCGGCCGACGGGCGCATCGGGTTCGCGCCGTTCGTCGTGCGGCCCAGGCGCTTGGGTCAGCACAGAGTCGCCGTCGTGCAGCCGACGCTGACGTGGCAAGCGTACAACCTGCGCGACGACGACGGCGACGGGAAGGGCGACAGCTGGTATGCGCACTGGAAAAAACGGGTGGTGCGGCTCGGTCGCCCGTACCTGAACCGCGGCGTGCCCCCCTACTTCCGCTGCTACGACCTTCCCTTCCTCAACTGGCTCGCGCGGACCGGGCGCAACGTCGACGTCCTCGCGCAGTCGGACCTCGAGCGTGCATCGAGCGCCGCCGCGCTGGCTGCCGCCTACGACCTGACCGTCTTCCCCGGGCATCACGAGTACGTGACGACGCGGGAGTACGACCTCGTCGAGGGCTACCGCGACCTGGGCGGCAACCTCATGTTTCTCTCCGCCAACAACTTCTTCTGGCGCGTCGTCAGGCGGGGCAACACGATCGTGAAGACGAAGCAGTGGCGGGATTCGGGCCGGCCCGAGGCCGCTCTGGTCGGAGTGCAGTACCGCGGCAACGACCCCGGCAAGCGACGTGCGCCTTGGACGCTGACGAGCGCGCCAGGGGCACGGTGGGTCTTCGCCGGCACCGGGCTCGGGCCGGGAGAGCCGTTCGGCGACGACTGGGGCATCGAGATCGACCACACGCACGAAAGCTCGCCGTCCCAGGTGCAGGTGCTCGCGGAGATCCAGAACCTGTACGGGCCGGGGTTCACGGCTCAGATGACCTACTACGAGACGGAGACGGGCGCCAAGGTGTTCGCCGCCGGCGCGTTCACGATCGCTGGACGAATCGACGAGCCGCACGTGAGTCGAGTGGTCGCAAACCTCTGGCGGAGGCTCGACAACGAAAGCTGACGCCGCGCAGCTGGCGACCCGAGCCTCTGGCGTCGAAGGCCGGGACGGGGGTCGTGCTCCGGTCGCCCGACGAGGAGGACGACGCGTGGTTCGGTCCGGCGAGCAGCTGTTGCTCGCCTGAAACCCACCTGAAACGAACCGGGTCGATCATCGCATTCGACATGCGAGTAGATCGAGTCTCGAGGAGGTACGAAATGAAAGCTCTACATGCCGTGCTGGTCGCGCTCGTGGCGGCGGTCACGCTGACCGCTGTTGCGGCGGCGGGCCCTGACGCAGCGAAACAGCGGGTGGCGATCGACATGAAGCTCTGTTGGGCGGGGGCGTCGCAGAAGACGTTCGTGCTTACCCCGCTGCAAGCCGGACCCCTGAAGCGCGACTCGGGCACGATCAGCTTCAACTGGCTGAGCATCGCAGGAAACACGGTGATGCGCGACGGACAGGAAGTCACGATCTACGAGGGCGGTGTGGCGACACTCACCGGGAAGCGAGGAACCCTCACGATCCGGGGCCGGAACGAGTGGGTCGACGTCGGAAACGACTCGAACGGCGACGGGGAAAGGGACAGCATCGCAATCGGCACCTGGAAGGTGGTACGCGGGACCGGCCAGTACGCCGGGATCGTCGGGAAGGGACGGGGTGGCCATGCGGGCCTCGGATGCCCGTGGTACGCACGCTACGAGGGCTTCCTCACCCTTCCGTAGCGCGGTGTAATGAGGCGGGCGGCGCGCGCTCGCGCGCCGCCCGCCTCAGCAGGCTCGCCGGGTGTTGCACCCGACATGCGCCTTCCTGGCCACCCGACCGGGGCGCGACCAGCTTGCTCGTCCGAAACTCGCGCGCCCGCCGAGGCACTCGACGATGCCAGGGCTCGAACAGGTCGACCGTGCGTCCGGGCGGTAGTGCGCCCGACAGATCGCGGGCATCTAGACATCAGTGTGTTTGATGCTATGATGCTTATGTGAGAACGACGCTGACGCTCGACTCCGACGTAGCGGACAGACTTCGGGCGCTGGCCCGTGAGCGCAGGCTTCCGTTCAAGCAGGTGGTCAACGCCGTCCTGCGGAGAGGTCTCGACGACGGCTCGGGCGGGCGCGAGGTTTTCACGGTCGAAGCCCGAGCGCTGAAGCTGCGGCCTGGGGTCGACCTCGACCAGGCGCTCGAGCTCGCGGCGCGCCTCGAGGATGAGGAGACCCTGCGCAAGCTCGAGCTTCGCAAGTGACCCTCTCCGACGTCAACCTTCTGATCTACGCGTACGACACGTCGTCGCCGCACCATGAACGGGCGAGATCGTGGCTCGAGGCGCGCCTCTCGGGTGTCGAGACGTTCGGCTTCGCGTGGGCGACGCTGCTCGCATTCGTTCGGCTGGTCACGAACCCTCGGGTGTTCGAGTCGCCGTTCCGCATCGACGAAGCGCTCGACGTCGTGGACGCCTGGCTCGGCGCGCCCTCCGCGACGGTGCTCCACCCGGGCCCGCGACACGCCGTCCTGCTGCGGCAGCTGCTCGAGCCGCTCGGTACTGCCGGAAACCTGACAACCGACGCTCACCTCGCCGCGCTCTCACTCGAGCACGACGCAACGCTCTACTCGGCCGACGCGGACTTCAGTCGCTTCCCGGGGCTGCGCTGGTCGAATCCTCTGTCCGCGTAGCGGTTCTCTCGGGCGCGTCGTCCACGACGAGCATCCCCGCGTCGCTGCCGCTCATCGACCCCGTCCGTCGCAGTGCTGTCGCACGGTGCCGACGAGTTCGACGATGTCCACCGGCTTGGAGATGTAGTCGTCGAAGCCCGCGGCCACGAACCGCTCGTGGTCGCCCTCCATCGCCAGGGCGGTGACTGCGAGCACCGGGATAGAGGCGGTGCGCTCGTCTGCCCGCAGGCGAGAGAGCGCCTCGACACCGTCGATGTCGGGAAGCTGGATGTCCATCAGCACGAGATCCGGCGCGTGCTCGACCGCGAGCGCGAGCGCCTCACCGCCGGTCGTCGCCTCGAGTGTGCGATACCCCGTCGCCCCTAGGACGTCACGGAAGAGCTTCATGCTCATCTCGTTGTCCTCCACCACGAGAACGCGCTCCCCCGCCATGGCTAGGTGGACCTCGCCGGCAGCGTGAACACGAACGTGCTCCCCTTGCCGAGTTCGCTGTCGACCCAGATCCGACCGCCGTGCAGCTCGACGAGTCGCTTCGAGAGCGCGAGCCCGAGGCCGGTTCCCTCGCGCAGCTCCACGCCCGCCTCGGCCTGCTGGAACTCCTCGAAGATGCGCTCGTGATCCTCTGGAGGTAGGCCCGGGCCGGTGTCTGCCACGGACACCCACACCTCGCCGTTCACCCGTGCCGTACTGACGTCGACGGCCCCGCCGGCGGGTGTGAACTTGACGGCGTTCGAGAGGAGGTTGAAGATCACCTGCCTGATCCGGCGCTCGTCGCCCTCGACCACGTCGACCTCGGGATCCGCCGCGAGCGCCACCTGGACGCCGTCCTTCGTCGCCCGCTCGCGCACCATCACGACGCCGCGCTCGAGCGCGTCCCGCAGCGAGAACGGCTCGACCTCGAGCTCGACCTGCCCCGCCTCGACCTTGGACAAATCGAGGACGTCGTTGATCAGCGAGAGCAGATGGTGGCCGGAGGAGATGATGTCGTCGAGGTACTCCTCCTGCTTCGCGTTCAGCTCGCCGAACATCCTCTCGCGCAACACCTGCGAGAAGCCGATGATCGAGTTCAACGGCGTCCGTAGCTCGTGCGACATGTTGGCCAGGAACTCGGACTTGTGCCGGCTCGCAGCCTCGAGCTCTTCGTAGAGGCGCCTGAGCTCGTCGTTCATCCGGTTCACGTTGGCCCCGAGCGCGCCGAGCTCGTCGCGGTTGGAAACGTCCACACGGTCGGAGAAGTCGCCGGAGGCGATCGCGGCCAGCCGGGTGTCGATCCGCTGGATCGGCCCGATCACCGACCAGGAGAGGACGAACCCCAGCAGCAGCGCGAGGACGATCGCCCCCGCCGCCACGCCGATGAAGAGGCTCCGCGAGCTCGCGTACGCACCTGCGTTCTGGGCGATCAGGTCGTCGGTCTTCGCCGTCGTGGCATCCGCGAGGTCAATCGCGAGGTGGTTCAGGTCGATGGCGAGCTGCTCCGACCTGTTGCGGACCGAATCCTTGACAGGCGCATTCCTGACTTCGGAGTCGATGATCTCCTGCATCACCGTCGACATCTGGCCGCTCTTCAGACGGATCTGGCGAAGGATCTTCTCATCCCCTGCGGGAGGCTCGAAGCCGAGAATCTCGTCGGTGGTCGCGGGTGCGATTCTCACGAGCGCGCTCGCGATCGCCAGATCGACACGGAGAGGGGACGACTTGCGGCCGGCCGGCCTCGCCCGCGGGACGATCTTGTAGTACTCATCCCCGGCGTTCTCCGCCAGGAGCAGGCGAACGTGCATTGCGGCGTTCTGGAGCGCGCCGTAGGCGATGGCTCGCTTCTGGAGCTCGCCGAGGCTCGCCACCCGGTCGTTCGACTGCCCGAGGACTCGCTGCCCGATCAGACCGACCGCGACGAGCAGCACGGCTGTGCCGACGAACGCGATGACCAGCTTGGTGTGGACCTTGAGGGGTAGGCGGCCGACCGCGCGGACGACGGGATTGGCGCCCCGGCTCAGCAACCGCCGCTTCTCGACGGCAGCGGGTCGCTCCTGCCTCGCTGCCTGGACGGCCGACACTGCCTCACGGGCTCAGCGTGCTGGTTGCTGTCACGAAGCTGGTGATCAGCCACCGTCCGTCCATCTTTGCGACCAGCGTGTCCGCGCCGCTCTTCGCGACGACCTGTTCCGTCGTGGTGTCGATGACGTGGCACTCGAAGAACAGCGTCCCCCTGTCGCCGTTCGCCGTCGCCCGGGTCTTGTACACGGGGGTCGCGGTCACCCAATGATTCGAAGGCTGGAACGGGTTGGAGTTGAGCCAGTGGTCACGGATCTTGCTCGTCCCCTCCATGGTCTGCCCCGGCCCGACGGTGATGGTGGCGTTCGGGGCCCAGACGCTCATCATCAGCTCGATGTCCTTCGTCGACAGTGCCTTGTGAAAGGTCTGCTGGATCTGACCGATCGCGTAGAGATCAGCCTGTTGTTGCGTCTCCTGCTCGGACGCCGAGCCCGTGCCCGAGCCCCCGCAGGCCGCGAGCGAGATGACGAGTGCCGCGAGTGCGCCTCCGATCACGATCCTCATGGCCGGACCATCCTCTCTAGTTGATCCTCACGTGGACGTGGCGATGTTCACATGCTTCAGCGGATTCGTCCAGTGCTCGTGCGGTCAGGGTAGGAGTCGCACGCGAGCGTTCCAACCGTGCCAGCGGGGGGTTCGGCGGGATGCTGGCGCCCCGCCGGCGAACGCTCAGGCTCCCGGCCGAGCGCAATAGCGACGTACCTGGTGCGGAAACTCGGCAACGCTGATCGGCTTCTCGAGGCAGCCGGCGAAGCCCGCAGCGCGGAGCCAGTCGCCGCGTCCTTCGAGCGGCAGTGCGCTCACCGCGACGATCGGGATCGACGCCGTTCGCGTCTCGTCTGCGAGCCTCTGCGCGGCGTCCGTGCCATCCATGTCCGGGAGCCGGAGGTCGATCAGGATCACGTCGGGGAGGTGCTCGCGTGCGAGCGCGATTCCCTCGACCCCGCTCGCCGCCTCGAGTGTCCCGAGCCCGGCCGCGCGCAGCACGTCCCGGGCGAGCTTGAGGTTCTTCTCGTTGTCGTCGACGATCAGGACGAGCGGGCGCCCTGGGCCGTCCTCTTCGCGGGCATCCGCGTTCTGAGGCGGAGACGGCACTGCCGTATTCTCTACCCGTGCCGATCCGGCTTGTGCTCGCCGAGGACCACTACCTCGTCCGCGAGGGCCTGCGGCGCCTGCTCGAGGCACAGCCCGACCTCGAGGTTGCGGCGGTGTGCGGCGATCTCCCTTCGCTCCTCGCTGCGGTCGACGCAGAACAGCCGGACGTCGTCGTCACCGATGTCCGCATGCCGCCGAGCGGCGCCGACGAGGGGATCCAGGCCGCGCAGCGGCTCCGCGAGACGAACCCGGAGGTCGGCGTCGTCGTGCTCAGTCAGTACGCAGACCCCGGCTACGCGCTCGCACTCCTGGAGGGCGGCAGCGCAGGGCGGGCCTACCTGCTCAAGGAGCGCGTGGAGGATCTCGGGCAGCTCGTCGCCGCGATCCGCGCCGTCGCCGAGGGCGGCTCGGTGATCGACCCGAAGGTCGTGGAGGCGCTGGTGGCGGAGAACGCGCGCGGCGAGCAGTCGCCGCTGATGTCCTTGACGCCGCGCGAGCGCGACGTGCTGCGCGAGATCGCCGAGGGAAAGAACAACGCGGCGATCGCCGCCGCGCTCTTCCTGACCGAGAGGTCGGTCGAGAAGGTGATCCACTCGATCTTCCTCAAGCTCGGGCTGACCTGGGAGACGACGGTTCACAAGCGTGTCAGCGCCGTGATCCTCTACCTCGCCGAGAGCGACCACTAGCATCGTCGCGAGAGGGGGAGCGAGCCGGACACGCGCGTGCCCTGTCCGGGCTCGGACCGGACGGTCAGCTCGCCGCCGAGCGCCTCGACGCGGTCGCGCAATCGGTCGAGAAGCCCACTTGGCGGAGCTTCCTCCGTTGCGCCGGCCATGACGATCTCGAACATCAGGGCTCCTGCCTCGTCCTGCACAGTGACCGTTGCCTGCGCTCCGTCGCGGGCGCGCTCGAGCACCTCGAGACAGCAGAAGTACACGGCGCTCTGGACGCCGGGTGGATAGTCAGCATCTGCTGCCACCTCGATGCGGGTTGGCACGCCGGCGGCTGCCGCCGCCGCGCGCAACTCGACTGTCAGCCCGCCCTTCTCGAGCAGCGGTGGGTAGATCCGGTGCGCGAGCTTCCCCAACTCGTCCAGCGCCTGCCGCACGTCGCGCCCCATCTCCTCGAGGAGCGCTTTCGAGGCGGCGGGATCGGCGTCCGCCAGCTGCCGCGCGAGCTGCAGGTTGACCGCGAGCGCAATCAGGTGTTGCTGGGGACCGTCGTGGAGATCGCGCTCGATCCTGCGACGGTCGGCATCGGCGGCCAGGACGACCCGCTCTCGCGACGCGCGCAACTCCCCGACCTCAAGGCGTAGCCGGTCGAGCGTTTCCTGCACGTCCTCGACGTCCCGAGCCTCCAGCGCGATCGACCTCCTGGTCCTGTCACCGGTAGTTGTCCATCGTTGCACCGGCGGCGTCAAGCGGCCCAGCACCCTCACGACGGGGTGCTAGCCGGTCATCTCGGCCACCACGCTGACCTCCACCGATGTGCCTGCCTGCCGGATACCCGCTCCGAACCCGGCGCCCTAGCCTCGCCTCGTGAGGGCATCCGCCCTCCACGCAAAAGGAGCGTCACGGTGATGAGGATTGTGAAGGCATTCAGCGCGTTGCTCGCGGTCGCGTCGGTTGTGACATCGACGGCGTTGGCTGGGTTGGGGCCGTACGGGGACTGGAGAGCGGCGCAGCCGGTCGAGGGCACGGAAACCGATGAGCCGTCGTTCAACGGGGCGTTTCTCGATGGGTGTCCTTTCATCTCGCGCGACGGGAAGACGTTCTTCATGGCGTCCCGGCGGCCGACGAGCGCTGCCGACCTGAGGAACGACATCAACATCTGGGTCTCGACGCGGACCAAGCAGGGTGACGATTGGGGCGCTCCGGTTCTTGTGGGCCCACCGGTCAGCATCGACACGACGGATCCAGATCCCGCCGTCGCCGAGATCAACGACTTCTGCCCGACGCTCGCCCGTGATGGGCATGCGTTCTATTTCGTCTCGAACCGCGATGGCTACTGCGGTACAACTCGGAACGACGACATGTATGCGACGCGGTGGCGTAACGACGACCGCGGATTCGACCCCGTTGAGAGGCTCGGCTGCGACGTGAACACGACGGCGAACGAGGCGAGCCCGTTCCCGCTGCCGCAGGACGGCTCAGGGCCGGTGCTGTACTTCTCGAGCACCCTCACCGGCGCCGGCGATCTCTACTACAGCAGGTGGATCGACGGATCGTTCCAGGGCCGCGAATTGGTGCCGGGTGTGAACACCCCGTCCGTCGAAGGTCAGCCGAACGTGCGGCGAGACGGGCTGGAGATCTTCTTCTTCAGTAACCGGGCGGGTGCGAACGGCAACGACATCTACGCGGCGACGCGGGCGAGCACGAGTGACGCCTGGTCGCTCCCGGTGAACCTCGGTACCGACGTCAACGGGC
>Ga0247727_10012229_pt1 | contig 14783 bp, 12 predicted proteins | sample WisWelCaveWW1625_FD_202498 | JGI IMG/M metagenome (GOLD analysis project Ga0247727, IMG submission 202498) | Biofilm microbial communities from Wishing Well Cave, Virginia, United States - WW16-25 | ecosystem: Environmental > Aquatic > Deep subsurface > Groundwater > Cave microbial mat | place... | reverse complement strand
TAATGCCAGGGGACGTAAAAAACGTTCAGGCGGTGCCCACCGTGCCAAGCACGGCCCTTTGAAGGCCCATACCGGAGCAGGGATTTTTATTTTCTTCCTTAAGAGCTTGCTCACAGAAACAGAACTCCCACAGAAAAGAATCAAAAAAAAATTCTGTGAGATTTCAAATTCCGACTTACTTTCCTTTCCATCCAGCTCCTCTTACCACTCTTCCCGGTTTCGCGCCGGTGTGCTCGCCGTCTTTCAACACTTGCATGCCGTTGACGAAAACATGAATCACGCCGGTTGAATATTGATGCGGCTTCTCGTAAGTGGCGTGATCTTGAATTTTTGCCGGATCGAAAATCACCACATCGGCAAAGTAGCCGGCCTTCAGTGCGCCGCGGCGTTTGATGACGAGATTGCTCGCCGGAAGAGAAGTCAATCGCCGAATTGCTTCTTCTAGCGAGATCACTTTTTCATCGCGCACATACTTGCCGAGCAGACGCGCAAAATTTCCATACGCGCGCGGATGCGGATTCGATTTCAGAAAAACACTCTCCGGCGCCATCGACTGCGCATCTGAATCAAAGCTCACCCAGGGCAAAGCGATCTGCTTCTTGACATTTTCTTCGGACATCAAAAAGTAAACCGCCTCGATGCGGCTGTCATCTTCGATCACCAAATCCATCGCCGTCTCTTCCGGAGATGTGCCGCGCATCGTCGCAACCTCAGCCAGCGTCTTGCCGGTCAGCGGCTTCAGCATCTCCGATTTGAAACCAACGAGCAATACTTTATTCGCGCTGCCTGCGGACAAGAGAAGATTCTCCCATGCATCGGTCGGCGTGCGCATTTCATTGATAACTCGTTTGCGAATCGCAGGATCTTTCAGTCGATTGATCCACGGCTTCATGCCGCCTTCTTGCACCCACGGCGGCATACTGGCGCTGAGGCCGGTAGCCCCGGCAGTGTACGTGTACATGTCTGCTGTGATGCGCAAGCCCTCTGCTTGTGCTGCCTCAACTTTCTTGATGACTTCATCGAGCTTGTGCCAGTTGGATTCACCGGCAGCTTTCAAATGATAAATCTCCGCGGGAATTTTTGCCTCGCGCGCGATGGTGATCAACTCGTCAACCGCTTCGAGCAGGCGATTGCCTTCGCTGCGCATGTGGGAGATGTACATGCCGCCATATTCCGCGGCGACTTTGCAGAGTTCGATCAATTCATCGGTCTTGGCATAAAAAGCCGGCGGGTAAATTAAAGATGTGCCGACGCCGAGCGCGCCTTCTTCCATCGCCTGTCTGACCAGCGCCTTCATTTGAGTCAGCTCCGCCTCGGTTGGCGGGCGATCGTCATAACCGATCACATGAATGCGCACCGTCGTCGCGCCGACGAATGAAGCGATGTTCGGCGAGATGCCGCGCTTGACCAAATATTCGAGATACTCGCCGAGCGTCGTCCATGCGATGTCGAATTTGAGATCGCCTTGCTGGGCTTTTCCTTCTTCCTTCATCTTATCATTCAACGGCCCTTCAGACCAGCCCTCGCCAAAAATTTCGAGTGTCACGCCCTGGCGGATGTCGCCTTGCGAGTTGCCATCGATGATCAGCGTCTCCGTCGCCCAACTGAGCATGTTGATGAAACCGGGAGAGACGGCCATGCCTTCGGCGTCGATCTCTTGTTTGCCGCGCGCGTTGTTCAATGTGCCAATCGCCGCTATCGTGTCGGCGTTGATCGCCACGTTGCCGGTGATGGAGGCGCCGCCACCGCCGTCGTAAATTGTAGCGTTGCGGATGAGGAGGTCGTATTCGGTTTTTGGAGAGCAAGAGGCGAATAAGAGTAGGAGTACGAGTAAGAGAGGAACGCGGGATCGTGACATTATTTCCTCCTTGAATCTGGTGACGTGCTATATCTGTTCAGCACTCAAAAGAAAAACCCTCACGCAAAGTCGCAGAGCCGCAAAGTTATCGCAAAGGAGAGTTCTCCGCGTGTTCTTTGCGCCTTCGCGACTTTGCGTGAGCTTTTTATTTCTTCATGACTTCGGCATACCGTTCCTCCAGCGCCTCGGCAATTTTATACGCCACCCAATAGCCGTTGTCGATGCGTTCTTGGTGGGTCATGCCGCGCTTGAGCATGGCCGCCTCGGGAATGCCGTCGTAAAAATGCGGGTCTTGGGATTGATAGAGATGCGAATATTCCGAAACATCCAACGCGTATTCTTTGGCCTTGCGCAGATGTTTTTCGATGGATAGACCCAGTACAGACGCAAAATTTTGCGTCTCTACGTTTGCCCGCAAATCCAACAACACTTCGGCGCAGAACAAATGAATATCCGCCAACGCCAATCGATACCCCGCCCGCTCTGCAATCTCCCGCGCCTCTTTGATTGTTTCTTCCATCTCTGCAAATTTTTCCTCTGACAACTTTTTACTGTTCACTGATAACTGTTCACTCACCCACTGGTATTTTCCCCACGCCAGCAACAAATCCGGCTCCATTTGCACCATATTCACACTGCGGCAGCGGCGCAAGGCTTCGCTCAAACAACGCTCCGCTACGTTCAGTGCATTGTCTTTTTGCAACCGCAGCGTTTCGGTGATTTGCTGAAACGGCTCGTCGTAAAAATGAATTTCGAGTTTTTGTTCGCGCAAAGAAGCATTGACGATAAGGCACTGCAACAGCGCCTCGCCCAGCAGCCAGTAGGCGCGGACAAAATCTCTGGGCGTGGGATGATCTGTTTCAGCATCTCTTTCAGAATACGACAACGCCTCGCTGGCCTGTTGCAGCGCTTGCAAGGCGAGCTTACCGGTGTTTTCTTTTGTGCCGCGCTGAAAGAAAGACAGGCGAGCTTGTAGTAGGAAGGAAAGGGCGAGATAGACTGAATCAATACTAAGCGCTTGATACTTGTTTAGTGATTTCCAGTATGCAGTAGATTTCGCCAATTCGCTTTCCACTGTGCTGGGTTCATCAGCCGCAGCTCGATTAGCCTGCTGACCTTTCTGCAACCGGCCCTGATAGGCCAAAACGCGCCCCCATTCTTGATGGCCGGTGGCTTCTTCGACCTCATCTTTGATCTCGTGGCAGATCGCAATACTTTTCCGCAAATGGCTAGCGCCGGCGGATAGTTGGCCGATTCGAATTTTATTTTGAGCGACATCCCCGAGACCTTCGGCAAGACGTCCCTTGTCATCAGATTTTTCTCGTAACGCGTTTTGCATCATGTATAACCGCACCGCTTGCTCCGTTTGGCCGGAGAGCGCATAACAAGCTGCCAATGCATGCAACGTCCAGGCTTGATCTGCTTCGGCCTGTAAGTGGGGTGGGTAATTTTCACCCTCGGGAAACAGGGCGCGTAGCAGTTCAATGGCCAAATTGTAGTTGGCGAGGCGGTAATAAATTGGGCTATGCAAGCGACCTCGAAATAGTACTATCGCCTCATCAAACTTGCCGGCACCAATCAGGTGGTGGTAGCGCTCAATCACCGGTGCGATGTCGGCGAGCGTCACGACTTTCTCCGGCGCAGGCAGAGCTTCAAAATAGACCACCGCGCGCTGGTGTACGGCGTCTCGCTTGGTCAAATGGTCGTAGAGAAACGAACGCAGGATGGGGTGAAAATCGAATTGCTGTTGGCCTTCGTCATAAAACAAAAGGCCCAGTTGCTGCAAGCCCTGCAAAAATTCCCACAGCCGGTCGGGTGGCATTTCAGGAAAGAGCGCTTTAGCGGCGTCAAAACCAAAGCTGCTGCGAAACACCGCCACGGTGGTGGCGACCTGCTGCTCGTCTTTACTGAGCAGGTTGAAGCTGGTGGCGAGAATTTTCTGCGGCTCGGCTTGGTCGATCAAATCCAATTTAAAGGCAGCGGTCATGTCCTTCGCGCGCTTGCGGCGCAGGGCGGTGCTCAGCAGCTTCAGCATGAGCGGGTGATTGCCGTAAACTGCGGCGGCGCGTTCCATTTCCGCGCGCGTGCCGGTGAGGCCCTCGCTGCGGAAAAAGCGCACGCTATCGTTGGGCGAGAGTCCGGCTAAGCGCTCATGCCGCACGCCGGTCACTTCTTCCAACGGCGCGGGAAACAGGCGCGTGGTAAGCAGCGTTTTGCACTTGCCGGTGGCGAGCCGGCGCAGAAACTGGCTGGCCTGCGGGTGTACCGGCTCGCGCTGCCGGCGATCCCATTCCTCCTCCGCGCGTTTGGCTTCCTGCGGCGAGAGCCCCTTTTCCTGCATGAACATTGCCTTCATGCCGGCATAACCCCGCAACGCGCGCTCGAAGCCGTCGAGGATGAGCAGAAAGCGGTTGTTGTACAAAATCGAATGCAGCACACTGAGCTGGTCGGACAGCGCACCGCGTTCGACGCGCACTTCTTTGGAGGTGAGATAGAAGAACAAGCTCTGGCCAAACGCTTCGAACGGCTCGTCATAAAACGACCACCACAGCACGCCGTCCAGCTCGGCATTTTTCGCCAGCACTTCCTGTTGCAGCCACACCCAGCTCAGCGCGGTTTTGCCCATGCCGCCGATGGCTTCCAGCACGAGCATCGGCTCCGGGCCATTGTGCAGCCAGTTGGAGAGCAAGGCCTTTTCCGCCTCGCGTCCGGTAAAATGCGGCGGCAGCGGATACGGATGAGCGATGAACGGCGTGGGGGCGATGGGGATGAGGTGTTTGCCGGCGAGCTGCTTGCGCTCTTCGTTATTTGTGCTCGTTTTTTCGAGAAGCAATTTGCCGAGCGAAGCAGAGACTTTGCTCTCAAAATCAGCCGGTGTGGTGAAGTAGGCGACGGTCTTTTCGTTTTTAATAGTCGCAAGAAAATCTTTCAGGGCTTGCTGCTTATCGTGTTCAATGAATTTCGGATTCCATGGAAATTCATCCTGGACGATGAAACACAAGCAGTCTTTGCCCAATGCTTTGGCCAGCTCATATTCTTGCTGGGTGATCGACTTTTTCTGGCCGTCAGGGATGAAGCCGTATCGGTGTGCATAAATGCCGACGAGAATATCGCATTTGTGAATTTCTTTGTCGCAGACTTTGGTCGGCTCATCCGGCTGCGCCATGAAAAACTCCATCGCCAGCGGCGCGCATTCATAGCGATTCGCCACCTCAATGGCGACTTGCCGGTAGTCTTTGAGATCGATGTAGGTGGAGGAGATGAAGATTTTCATAGGAATCCGATTGTTTTTCAGTCCAAAAACTTCTCACCGAGTTTCACCGAAGGCACCGAGAGTCGCCGAAGGAGAAAAAACTAACAGAACACGATGTAGGCCGCTGATCTTTTACTGACGAGTAAACATTAAAGCCGAGAGGTTTTCAGCTTTTTTGGGAAATCTTTTTTCGGTGAAACTCGGCGACTTCGGTGCTTTTCGGTGGAAAAGTTTTTTCCACCGAAGTGAAATGCAAGTTTTAAGTTGTGTTACTTTCCATTTCCTGCGGGTTTATATTTTTTGCGATCATTTTGAAGAATGAAGCGCTGAAACTGCAGTCGGTTTTGTGCGAAGTTGACAAGATAACCAACTTCATAGATGCTGACTTCCAAATATGAAAGAATTTGCCGGACATGGGAGTCGTTCAAATCCGGCACGGTTTTGAACTCGACAATGATCGTGTTGGCAACCAGCATATCGATACGATACTGCTCATCCAGCTTTTCTCCCTTGTAAAAGATATCAATTAGTTTCTGTCTCTCGGCGTCATGCCCTTTTGTAGCGAGTTCTTTCTGCACACAGGCTTCGTAGATTTTCTCGCTTAGATGTGGCCCCATGAGTTTATGCACTTCGATGCATGCTCCAATAACTTCATCCGAGAGCTCTTTGTAGAGAATGTCAGTCACAATTCCTCCCTGAGTTTTTTTGTTTTAGTTTCTTTTCTTTGGAAAAACCTTTCCCACCGAAGGACGCCGAAGGCACCGAGAGTCACCGAAGGAGAAAAACTAACAAATCACAATGGAGCCTGCGTATTGTACCGACGATCAAACATAAATGCCAGAAAGGTTTTCAGTTTTTTTGTTTGTAATCTTTTTTCGGCGAGACTCGGTGACTTCGGTGCGTCTCGGTGGAAAATTGTTTTCATCATTCACACCTTCGTTCCCAATTGCCGATCAAGCGAGCGATATTGAATCGCTTCGCTCAAATGCTCGGGTAAAATTTCCGCAGCGCCGGCGAGGTCGGCAATCGTACGGCTGACTTTCAGAATACGATCATACGCCCGCGCTGATAATCCCAAACGATTGATCGCCGTGCGCATCAGCTCTTCGCCTTGGCTGTCGATGCGGCAATATTTGCGGATGTCTTTGGTCTCCATTCTCGCGTTGCAAAAGATGTCTTTATGGCCGTGAAAGCGCTGCAGTTGAATCTGTCGCGCCTGCTCGACGCGTTGCCGGATGATCTCGGAAGTCTCGCCGGTGGCTTCGCCGGCCAGGTCTTTGTATTTCACCGCCGGAACTTCGATGTGAATGTCGATGCGATCCAACAAAGGCCCGGAAATTTTCGCGAGATATTTTTGTACCTGCATCGGCGTGCACGAACACTCATTCTCCGGATCGGTTGCGTAGCCGCACGGACACGGATTCATCGCTGCGACGAGCATGAACTGCGCGGGATAGGTGAGCGACATCGCTGCGCGCGAGATGGTCACTTTGCCGTCTTCGACGGGCTGCCGCAAAACCTCCAATGCGCTCTTTTCAAACTCCGGCAGCTCATCGAGAAAGAGAATGCCGTTATGCGCCAAACTGACTTCTCCAGGTCTCGGCACTTGGCCACCGCCGATGAGTCCGGCGTAGCTTGCCGTGTGATGCGGCGAACAGAACGGCCGCGTGCTGACCAGCGCTGTGTCGGATGGCAAGACGCCGGCAACAGAATGAATCTTGGTTGTTTCAAGAGCCTCTTCGATGGTTAAATCCGGTAAGATGGTCGGCAGCCGTTTTGCGAGCATAGTTTTGCCGGAACCCGGCGGGCCGATCATAATGATATTGTGCCCTCCGGCAGCCGCGACTTCCATCGAGCGCTTTACATGCTCCTGGCCGCGCACGTCGTGCATGTCGATTTTATATTGCCGGTGGCTCGAAAAAACTTCTTTCATGTTCATCGCCGTGGCCTGTACGGTCTGTGTGCCGTTCAGGAAGTCCACGGCTTCGCGAAGTGAGCCGATGGCAAAGACATTGAGGCCTTCGGCCATCGCCGCTTCTTTGGCATTTTGTTTGGGAAGGATGATGCTTTGTTTCTGGTTCGCGCGGATGGTCATGGCAATAGGCAACGCGCCGCGAACGGATTGCAAAGAGCCATCGAGCGAAAGCTCGCCGAGAATGATGTAGGAATTCAAATCGACGGAAGGGATAGCGCCGCTGGCTGCGAGAATGCCGATGGCGATGGGCAAATCGAACGCGGTGCCGACTTTTTTGACATCCGCCGGAGCAAGGTTGATGATGACGCGCTTTTGCGGGAAGGTGAAGCCGGAATTCTTGATCGCAGCATGCACGCGTTCTTTGGATTCTTTCACCGCGCCGTCGGGCAAGCCGACGGTGGCAATGGTTGGCAACTGGCCTTCGAGATGCGTCTCAACGGTGACGATATAAGCGTCGATGCCGAGAACAGCGGCGCTGAGCACTTTGGAGAGCATAAGATCACCGACCGGGTTAGAACAGCGTTCTTGTCTTTGGAAAATGGGATTGATTTTCGGCAGTGCGAGATGGCAAAGAATTGTTGCGCTATATACAAAAAGAAGACTTCTTTGTCAACTGGATTCTGTGACGATGGTAATAATGTGAGAATACGAGATTGAAGATGCCAAAAAGCCCTTGCAACTCTGGGCATTATCCTGTATTTTTTGTCGTTTGCTTGTTTCAAAAACAGTAAACGGAATTAGCAGATTGAACGGATAAACAAAAAGAGCATTAATCCAAAATTTATTCGTGTGGATGAAAGGCTGAAGCTTTGCCAAAGAATTTGAGAACTCGCTGAAGTATTTATGTAATTTCATTTCTGTGGGATTTCAGATTCTGTGGGCGAAATAAATTCATACGAAGTTTTCATACCCGTTCAATCCGCCTGATCCGTTTACAGATTATGCATGCCTGAACTTCAACTTGAGGACACCTCATGGCCCGACGACGATTGCTCATCATGGGCGCAGCAGGACGGGATTTTCACAATTTCAACACGTGTTTCCGCGACCGCGAAGATATCGAGGTGATTTGTCTCACCGCCACGCAAATTCCCGATATTCAGGATAGACGGTATCCGGCTCAGCTTGCTGGAAAGCTTTATCCTCAAGGCATCCCGATTCATGATGAAGCCCGTCTTGTGCCGTTGATCAAAGAACATCGAATTGAAGAAGTGGTTTTTTCCTATAGCGACGTTTCGCATGAATACCTCATGCATCGCGCCAGCGCGGTAATGGCTGCCGGTGCTTCGTTTACATTACTCGGCACCCGGGCAACGATGCTCCCATCGACCAAGCCGGTGGTTGCCATCTGCGCGGTGCGCACCGGCGCCGGCAAAAGCCAGACGACCCGCCGCGTCGCCGAGTATCTGAAGAGTATGGGAAAAAAATTAGTGACGGTGCGGCACCCGATGCCGTACGGCGATCTTGCGGCGCAGGCTGTGCAGCGTTTCGCTTCGTATGAAGATCTCGACCGCCATCATTGCACCATCGAAGAGCGTGAGGAGTACGAGCCGCATCTGAAGATGGGCACGATCGTTTATGCCGGCGTTGACTACGCGGCGATTCTTGAGAAGGCTCAGGCTGAGGCCGATGTGGTGTTGTGGGACGGCGGCAACAACGACACGCCGTTTTTCAAGCCGGACCTGCATATCGTCGTGGCTGATCCATTGCGGGCGGGGCATGAGATAAAATATTATCCGGGCGAGACCAATGTGCGCATGGCCGATGTGGTGGTGATCAACAAAATCGGCACGGCGCGTCCCGAAGACGTTGAGAGCGTGCGCCGGTCGATTCGCGAGGTCAATCCGCAGGCTGAGATCGTCGATGCAGCCTCGCCGATTTTTGTCGAAGACGCTTCGGTGATTCGCGGCAAACGCGTCTTGTGTATCGAAGACGGCCCGACGCTGACGCACGGCGAGATGACCATCGGCGCGGGAGTTGTAGCGGCGCAACGTTTTGGCGCGAAGGCTATCGTCGATCCGCGGCCGTTTTTGCGCGGCAGTTTAATTGACACCTTCAAAAAATATCCGGGCATCGGCACGCTCTTGCCGGCGATGGGCTACGGTGAAAAACAAACTCGCGATCTTGAAGCAACGATCAACGCGACGGACTGCGATGCGGTGATCATCGCTACGCCCATCGATCTGCGGCGCTTGGTGAAGCTCAATAAACCGGTGACGCGCGTGACGTATGAGCTGCAGGAGATTGGTCAGCCGACGTTGATGGATTTTCTGAAGCGGTTCGCGTGAGGGGGGAGGTAATGCGTAATTCGTAATGCGTAAGTTTACGAATCACGCATTACGCATTATTTCTTACGACAATTCTATGGAACGAAAAACCGTCGTCGTCGCCCTCGGCGGCAACGCCATCACCCGCGAGTTCGAAGACGGCAACATCTACCAGCAATTCGCCAACACGCGACGGAGCTTGGCGGGTGTCGTATCGCTCATTGAAAAAAACTATCGAGTGGTCATCATTCACGGCAACGGCCCGCAGGTGGGCAATGCGTTGATTCGCATCGAGCGCAGTCGCGATGAAGCGCCACCGCTACCGTTGGGAATTGTTGTGGCGGATTTACAAGGCGGTATGGGTTACATGATTCAACAGTCGCTGCTGAATATGCTGCATCGCCACGGCATCCAAAAAGAAGTCGTGACCATCATCACGCAAGTCGTCGTGTCGCCGGACGATCCATCGATTCGAAGGCCCACGAAGTTCATCGGGCCGTCTTATCCGAAAGAACGCGTTGAAGAGCTACAGCATCGCGGCTGGATTATGAAGGAAGATCGTGGCCGCGGCTGGCGGCGCGTCGTGCCCTCACCGATGCCGATTGAGATCGTAGAGAAGAATGTTATCCGCGAGCTGGTGGCGAATGATCGTATTGTAATCGCGGCTGGCGGTGGTGGAATTCCGGTTTATCTAGATCGCGAAGAAAAACTCGAAGGCATCAACGCGGTGATTGATAAAGACTATGCCGCGGCGATTTTAGCGCGCGACGTCGGGGCGGATGAATTGGTGATTCTCACCGCCGTCGAAAAGATTGCGATTGACTTTGCCAAGCCGACACAGCGTTGGCTTGATCGCATGACTTTGACAGAAGCAAAAAACTATATAGCCGAAGGGCAATTTCCCGAAGGCACCATGGGCCCGAAAGTTCGTGGGGCGATCAATTTTCTCGAAAGCGGCGGCAAGCAGGCTTTGATTACTTCCATCGAACAGTTGGCTGAGGCGATGGAGGGGAGGAATGGGACGGTGATTGAGTGAGTAAGAAGTGAAAAGTGAAAAGTAAGAAGTAAAAAAATTGCGGTGAGGATATGAAAACAGCAATTCAAAAGAGGGAGGAGCTAGAGATGGGGCGAGTCATGGTGACGATTAAGGTCGAAAACCTCGCGGATGTTGTTCGTGCGGCGAAGGGCGAGATTCCTGAAGGGCAAGTACATCGCCTTGAGTTCGAAGCGCGGGTGGATACCGGCGCAACACTGCTCTGTTTGCCCAAGTCGAAAATTAATGAACTGGGGCTTTCGTTGCTTGATAAACGCAGAACAACGACAGCCAATGGGGTTGTCGAACGGGAAATTTTTCAAGCGGTGAGTCTGACGCTTCTTGGGCGGACCTGCAGCATTGATGTGATGGAGTTACCAGAAGATGCGCCGCCGCTGGTGGGCTATATTGCGCTTGAAAATCTTGACCTAGTGGTTGATCCGAAAAGCCAGAGCGTCATGCCAAATCCGGCGCATGAAGGTAAGTTTGTGATGGATTTATATTAGCACATGTACAACATTCAGAACGAGATGAGAATTCGAGTGAAGGCATAATTCTTGGCCTCTCAATCAACGAAAACTTGAAGTGTCTAAAATCATTATTTTGAAAATTTGTAAGTACAAGACAAGCAAATACCGAGGTTAAAACATGGGAACTTCAGTTCGTGCAGTTTATAAAGATGGAGTGTTCGCGCCAACGCAGCGAACAAAATTGAAGTTGAAAGAAGGTCAAGCTGTCGATCTTTTCATCAAAGAACTCCCGGATATAAAGAATGATCCGGCTTTTGATATTGCAAGTCTCGCGGTTGAAACTGGAATCCCTGATTTGGCTACTGAACACGATCACTGTCTCTATGGCGCTCCAAAAAGAGGAAAACGCAATGCTCGGAAATCGCGCCTTCGTTGATGATGAGCATTTTCGGCAAGCAGGATTTAAGCTACTTCTTTGATTGATTCAAATTTTTAGAAAACTGTTTGAGGAGGCACCTTGAAGATTCACGAATATCAAGGCAAAGAAATTTTGCGGAAGTTTGGTGTGACTGTTCCGCAAGGTCGAGTGGCGCGCACGGCTGAGGAAGCGCGAAACATTGCACAAGAACTGGGCGGCGGTACGGTTGTAGTGAAGGCACAAATTCACGCCGGTGGTCGCGGCAAGGGTGGTGGTGTGAAGTTGGCGAAGAATCCAGATGCGGCATACCAACGCGCCGAAGAAATCATCGGCATGCAACTGGTCACGCATCAGACCGGGCCGGAGGGCAAGCGCGTCAATCAAGTGCTCGTCGAGCAGGGATTGCCGATTGCCCGCGAGCTGTATGTCGGCATTGTGCTTGATCGCTCGTGCTCACAACTCGTCATGATGGCCAGCACTGAAGGCGGCGTCGAGATTGAGAAAGTTGCCGCTGAGACTCCTGAAAAAATCATGAAGGAGTACATCGATGCGCTCACTGGGTTGCGGCCTTCGCAAGCGCGCAAGCTGGCGTTTGGTCTTGGCCTCTCCGGTGATGCTTTCAAGAACGCTGTGAAATTCTTTCAATCGCTCTACAAGGCTTATGTTGATTCTGATTGCTCGCTTGCAGAAATAAATCCTCTCGTTGTGACGACCGATGGCCGGGTGCTGGCGCTGGATGCAAAAATCAATTTCGATGACAACGCTCTCGACCGCCATCCCGAATACAAAGAGCTGCGTGATCTTTCCGAAGAAGAGCCGCTCGAAGTCGAGGCGTCGAAATACAAATTGAATTACATCAAGCTTGATGGCGCAGTCGGTTGCATGGTCAACGGCGCGGGTTTGGCGATGGCGACGATGGACATCATCAAGCTGGCGGGCAGCTCTCCGGCGAACTTTTTGGATGTCGGCGGCGGCGCCAGCGCCGAGACGGTTGAAAATGGTTTTCGCATTTTGCTCTCCGATAAAAATGTGAAAGCGGTTTTGATCAACGTCTTCGGCGGCATCGTGCGCTGCGACCGTATCGCCAACGGCGTGATTCAAGCGGCGAAGAATGTGCACATCACCGTGCCGCTGGTGGTGCGCCTCGAAGGCACCAACGCCAGAGAAGCTGCAAAAATCTTGGCAGACTCCGGTTTGCCGATCAACGTAGCCGGTGATTTGAAGGATGCTGCAAAAAAAGTTGTGCAGGCGATTGCGGCGTGAGCGTTTCGATAAACCAATACTTCCAAACCGAGGTTTTAAGATGTCAGGGATAGCGGTTCGCGAATTGGCGAAGCAAATCAAGCGACTCGATCATGGCTCGAAAATCGAGCTTGTTCGTCTCGTGCCGGATTTATTGCGGCTGGATGAACAGTTCATTCTTGAACGTCGTCGCCTAGCGAGGGAGGATAGGAAATGGGGCCGGACAATGGACGCGGCATTGGCGATCGCACGCGAGAAGAAACGTCGCAAAAGAAATACAAAGTAGAGTTTTCGAAGGCGGCCCGACGCGATCTTCGAGACTTGCCAGACGATTTGCTCGATCAGCTTGAAGCGAGACATTTGAGTGTAATCGAAAAGAGCCCACGTGCGGCGGGCCGGCCAAAGCGCGGCAAGCTTGCGGGAGTGTGGGGATATGATTTCGGCCCACGAGGCGGCTATCGAATTCTTTACGAAGTGAATGATAGCAAAAGTTTGGTAACGGTGATAGCGATTGGTACGCACGATCAAGCATATCGTCGTGCGGAAAGAAGAAGATGACGATGTATATTTATTGAGGAGGTTATTTTGAGCATTCTTGTGAATAAAAAAACTCGCGTGCTTGTACAGGGCATCACCGGTGGCGAGGGATCGTTTCACACGACACAAATGATGGAGTATGGCACGAATGTCATCGCCGGTGTGGTGCCGGGAAAAGGCGGGCAGAAATTCAACGACAAAGTTCCTATCTTCAATACCGTTGCTGATGCAGTACGCGAGACCGGCGCGAATGCCGCGGCGATTTTTGTTCCGCCACTCTTTGCTGCTGATGCGATTATGGAAGCTGCAAGTGAAGGCGTGCCGGTGATCGTCACGATCACTGAGGGTATTCCAACGACGGACATGCTGCAAGTGAAAGCAATGTTGAATAAAACCGGCGCGCGGATGATCGGCCCGAATTGTCCGGGCATTATCACGCCGGGTGAATGCAAGATCGGCATCATGCCTGGTTTCATTCATAAAAAAGGCCGCGTCGGTGTGATCTCCCGCAGCGGTACTTTAACCTATGAAGCCGTGAAGCAGCTTTCCGATCTTGGCATCGGGCAATCCACCTGCATCGGCATCGGCGGCGATCCGATCATCGGCACGAACCACACCGATGCGCTGAAACTCTTCGCCGAAGATGATAACACCGACGCCGTCGTGTTGATCGGAGAAATCGGCGGCACGGCAGAGGATGAAGCGGCGGCTTATATAAAGAAATACTTTGATAAGCCGGTGGTTGCTTTCATCGCCGGACAAACTGCGCCGCCGGGAAGGCGCATGGGACATGCGGGAGCGATCATTGCCGGCGGGCAGGGAACAGCTGTGGAAAAGATGACAGCGCTTCGCAAAGCCGGGGCTTATGTTTGTGAAAGTCCGGCAGAAATTGGCACGATGATGAAAAGAGCTTTGGAGAAAAAATTGAAAGCATTTGTTGAACAAGGAGTCAATAAGAAAACATGGAAAAAAGGCAAAATGGTGATCGGTAGGAAGCAAGTGGCAAGAAGGACTTAAATAAGGAGGACAATGGGATAAGGAAATTCCTGTTAGGTATTTCTTACTTCTTTTAACCGTCCCTATCATCGACGATGGTAAAACAGAGAGATTCTTTGTATTTTCCTGAAACGCTATTCTGTCATTTTTTGGGAAATTTTTTCAACTATTTTTTCGAGTGTGTCACAGAAGTTATCTTTGGAGGTACAATGAAAATGGACGAAAAGCAAAATGCTAGCTTGTCTGAATTGCAGTCTAGAATAGCTTTGTTCCGTCATGAACATGGGTGGGACGACGAGGATACTCCAAGAAGTTTATCTATTTCAATCTCTTTAGAGGCTGCTGAGTTATTAATGGCCTTTCAATGGAAAGACAGAAGTTTTGACGAACTTAAAAGTTCTCCTGAGGAACTAGAATATGTGAAAGGTGAAATTGCTGATATAATGATATATTCTCTCAGTTTAGCCGAGGCTTTGGGAATTGATTGCTCAGTCATTATGCGAAAAAAACAAAAAGAGCGAGAGGAGTTGGTGAAACGATCACGTTGATTTTTGTGTTTGAAGTCTTATGCTGGATTGAAATCTTGCAAATAACCAAATTACATTACACCCAAATTAACGGATAAGAACGTCACGGTACCATAAGACGCCACTTTTTGAAAATTCGAAGGCATTATCGTAACGAAAACCAGCGCGCAACTGGTAAATTTCGGAGATCATCGGAATCATCCCTCA
>Ga0247727_10012228_pt1 | contig 14784 bp, 11 predicted proteins | sample WisWelCaveWW1625_FD_202498 | JGI IMG/M metagenome (GOLD analysis project Ga0247727, IMG submission 202498) | Biofilm microbial communities from Wishing Well Cave, Virginia, United States - WW16-25 | ecosystem: Environmental > Aquatic > Deep subsurface > Groundwater > Cave microbial mat | place... | reverse complement strand
ACGTGATGAAGCCCGTCGCGCCGAAGCCGAAGAAGCGCGCGCCGTTGCCGGACTACTACGCCCGATTGGTTCGCCGCCAGCCCAGGGCATTGTCCCCCGAAGAGACGCGGCGCTTCTGGGAGGAGGAGCGCGGTGACCGCTGAGGAAGTCTATGTGGATCCGAGCGCGTTGGCCTGCCTGTATGTTCATCAGGACCAGTCCCGCGAGATGAATGCCTGGCGCGCACGAGTCGCGGGCGCGCTTCCGGTGACTCATCACGGCAGGACCGAAATCATCAACGCGGTTTGTCGCACCGCCTTCACCGGCCATTTGGATCAAGCCGGCCTGGGAGAGGCATTGACCGATGTGGAGGATGATTTCGCCCACGGTCGGCTCCATCAGGCGGACATCCTTTGGCGGGCGGCGCTGAACCGCGCGGCCGAACTCAGCCGGACGCACACGCCCAAGCTGGGCACGCGCTCGCTGGACGTGCTCCACGTCGCCTGCGCGCTCGAACTCAAACTGCGCCACTTTCTGACGTTCGACGAGCGGCAGCACAAGCTCGCGGCAGTCGTCGGACTGAAACCTGTTAAATTCTGACATGCGCTACATCGAACCCCACGGCCACATGGTCAGCCGCACGACGGATGACTACACCGATATGGTCACCGCCGGCTGCGCCTGCGTGTGCGAACCCGCCTTCTGGGCCGGCTTCGACCGCAGCTCGGTCAACGGCTTTTACGACTACTTCTGCCAGCTCACCGATTACGAGCCCAAGCGCGCCGCCAAGTTCGGCCTCGCGCACTATTGCTGGCTGTGCATCAACCCCAAGGAATCCGAGGACGTCGGTCTCGCCAAGGATGTCATCGGTCTCATCCCGAAATTTCTCGACCGGCCCAACGTCCTCGGCATCGGCGAAATCGGGTTGAACAAAAACTCGCGCAACGAACTCAAGGTCCTCGAAATGCACGTGGACCTCGCCGCGCGGCACAACCAGCTCATCCTCGTCCACACGCCGCACCTCGAGGACAAGCACAAGGGCACGCGCCTGATCCTCGATGTGCTCAAGGCCGACAGCCGCATCAAACCCGAGCGCGTGATCATCGACCATGTCGAGGAGCACACCGTGCAGATGGTGCTCGACCGCGGGCATTGGGCGGGCATGACGCTTTACCCGGAGACCAAATGCACCGGCGCCCGCGCGGTGGACATCCTCGAACGCCACGGCCACGAGCGTCTCTGGATGAACAGCGCGTGCGATTGGGGCGTGAGCGTCCCGCTGGCCGTGCCCTACGCCGCGCTCGAAATGCGCCGCCGCGGCTGGTCTGCCGGGAAGATCGACAGCGTGATCTACGGCAACCCCGTGCGCTTCATGAGCCAGACGGAGAAGTTCAAGGTGCCGAGCGCATGAGCGCCCCGCTTCGCGGCTTGTTTCACCCGCGTCTTTCGCCTACTTTCAACGCATGGCAACGGTCCTGACAGCACCCAAGCCCGCCGCACAGCGGCTGATGACATCCGAGGAGTTTCTCGAATGGCTCCAGCCAGGCGTGTTCGCCGATTTGATTGGAGGGGAAATCCATATGCATTCACCGGTAAGTCTCCGTCACGCCCGGCTCATCAACTTTCTCGACCACCTGCTCCGATCCTACCTCGAAGCGGGGGACTTGGGCGAACTGCACCGCGAATCGGTCGCCATCCGCCTGAGCATCCGCGAAACCTTCATGCCGGACCTCGCCTATTTCCCCCGGCACCAGGTCGCGCGGTTGGGCGAAACCCATGCGACCTTCGCGCCCGCGCTCGTCGTCGAGGCGCTGTCCCGGACCACGGCCGGCAACGATACGGGCCGCAAGTTCGCCGCCTACGAACTGCACGGCGTGCAGGAGTATTGGATCCTCGATCCCGACAAGCTCGACCACCATTTCTATCGTCGCGAAGGGGACATGCTCGCCGAGTTCAGCGCGGGCGCCGCCGAGATCGCGTCCGCGAGCATCGCTGGCTTCTGGGTCAGGCGCGCGTGGCTCGATTCCGCCAAAGCGCCCGCCGTGAGTGCCTGCCTTGCGGAAATCCTCGCCTGTCGCAAGACGCGCCCGCGCCGGAAATGAACGCGGCGGGGCGGGGAAAACGCCGTTCGGCTCATGGGCCGGATGGAGAAGTTCAAGCCTCACTGAGGCTTCACCCCGGTATCTGCGGGCGCGGGTATTCCCGCCGTCGTCGTTGAACCGGTGTTCGCCGACGAGAATTCAGGCCACCGCTGCGGCCGTTGTTCCGTTCATGCCTTGCGGAAGCGAAGCGAGGGGAAATTTTCGCGAAAGGCAGGGAATTCATCCGCGGGAATGCGGGCAGTCCCGCGGAAGTGGGGCCGGAACTCGCGAAGCGTTTGGAGTGCGGCGACCCGAGTCGCCGCTTTCACTGACGACGGGCCACCAGCGCGGATTGCCCGACTGCGTCGTGGATGCTTTGTGACAGCGCCGGCTCGGGCCGGCGCACTCCATGCGCTGACGCGCGGCTCGTCACCCCCATTCGCGCTCTACGGCATCTTGCGGTCGGCCAGCTTTTTCGCCACCTCGGCCCGGAGCTTTGCCACTTCGGTGTTCCGGGGCGACAACTCCACGGCGCGGCGACTGAGGAAATCGGCTTCTCCCAGCGCGCGCGGGCTTTCTGCCGGATCGAGGTTCGCCAGTAACTTCGCCTGCTTGGCCAGCGCAAGGGTGTTGGTGGGCGAGAGGCGCACCGTCTCGCGCAGGCTCTCAAGCGTGCCCGCTTGGATGCGCTGCTGGATGCAATCCGGCACGTTGTTCGTTTAGATGTCACCGGGCAGATCAAAACCAGCCACTTGTGGGCACTTCAAAACCGGCCAGTCTGAGGTGGGAGATTCATAACAGTATTCTGGGTTCGTGCAAGAAAGCGTTGGCTCGGAGTTAAAACGAGCCGGGGGCGGCTGCGAGCCCTCAGCTCGCGCCCCCGGCGGTCGAAGGTTCGTTGGTCTTCTTGGTCTTCTTGTTTTCCGGCGTTGGAGGCAGGGAGTCTTTGACGCGGTAGCTGCGCCCGGTGATCGGGAGGGTGATGGCGTGGTGCAGGAAGCGGTCGAGGATGGCCCCCGCCGTCGGCACGTCGCTCAGGAGCTTGCCCCAGTCTTCCAAGGGCCGGTTGCTGGTCATGATGGTCGAACGGTTTTCGTAGCGGCGCATCACCACTTCGAGCAGGTATTCGCCCGACTGCTTGGGCAGGGCTTTGAGGCCCATGTCGTCGATGATGACCAGGTCGGGCTTCAAATATCTTCGCAGCGTCTTGTCCTGCTGTTTGAAGGCTTCGTCCTTCATGAAGTCGCGCACCAGATCGAAGATCGAGCGGTAAAGGACTTCCTTGCCCTGCTTGATCGCCTCGTAGCCCAGCGCCTGGGCCAGATGCGTTTTGCCGACGCCGGGCGGGCCGAGCAGGAGGATGTCCTTGTGGGAACTGAGGTACGTGCCGGCGGCCAGCTCGAAGATCTGTTTGCGGTTGATCGACGGGTTGAACGGCCAGTCGAAGTCTTCCAGCGTCTTGAGCGCCCGGAAGTCGGCGGCCTTGGTTCTTCGGGCCAGCATCCGCTGGTGGCGCACGTTGAGTTCGTCCTGAAGGATCAGTTCCAGGAACTCGCCGTGGCCCAGGCGAGCGGCGGCGGCTTCTTGCAGGCGCACGTCGAGGGTTTGCATCAAGCCGGAGAGGCGCAGTTGGCGGAGGGTGGTTTGGAGTTGGCTCATGGGATCAGGGAGGGGTTGAGGTTGGGGGCTGGCTCGATGCGGTAGGCGTCGAGCGGACGGATCAGGGGATGGGCTTCGAGAAAGTCCACTTGCACGACGTTGCCGGGCAACTCCAGCAGGCGTTTGAGATCGCGCCGCCGCCAGGCCCCGTGATGGGTGGCGAGGCGGGCGGCTTTTTCCAACTCGGTGACGGGATGCTTTTCGGCCAGGTGCAGCAGGCCCAGCATCACGCGCAGGCTTTGGGGGCCGCGGGTCTGATGCATCGCTTCGGCCCAGGTGCCCGTCAGCGGGCCAATCAAGCGGCAGCGATCCAGCAGGTAATCGGCGCCGCGCTCCACGAGGTGCCGCTTGCGGCTGTGCACGTGCGCCACATCGGTGGTGCACTTGCCCGGCTCGGCCAGCGCGTGTAACGCGATCTGCTCCCGGCGCAGGTTGTGAATGCGCAACAGCCGCGCTTCCAGCCGCACCCAGACCAGGCCCCCGACGTATTCGGGTGGCACCGAGTAATAGGCGCGCTTGAACTCGACATGCCCGTCGCGATGCACCGTGCGCCGGGCCTCCTCGAACACCGGGAACACCATCGCCGGCAGCGGCCGCAACGCGGACCGCTCCACCGCTTCAAAGAGTTTGCCCACCTGCTGGCGCGTCGTGCCATGAATGCGCGTGTCGGCCACGTTCTGCTCCCACTCCGAAAGGAACCGGTTTTGCGCCGCCACACCCTCAAAGCTCCGGCCCTTGACCGCGTTGTTCTGCGCATACTTCACGCCCGCTTCCACCTTGCCTTTGTGGCGCGGCATCGCGGGCTTGGTCGGCAGGATCACCGTGCCGTAGTGCCGCGCGAACTCCTCCAGCTTGGGGTTGAGCTCCGGGTCGAACCAGTCGGCTTGAATCACCCCTGCCTTCAAGTTGTCGATCACCACCGTCGCCGTCACCCCGCCAAAATGCCGGAACGCATTTTCCAGACACCGGATGAAACTCTCACTCGTCTGCCGCCACACCGCCTCGCTGTAGCCCTTGCGCGAGTGACTCAACACGCACCGGAACAAATGCGTCCGGCGCCGCTTCCCGTTTTCGACCACCCACGCTCCCTGCCCGAAATCCACCTGCAACTCCTGGCCCGGCAGACACTCCATCCGGCGGAAGGGCGGTTCCACCTTCTGCGCCAACCGGCGCACGAACCGTTTGACCGCATCATAGCCGCCGCTGAAGCCGTGCTCCGCAGCCAAGTCTTGATAAATGCGCTGCGCCGAAAGCCCGGCCAACAACCCGTGCTCGATCACGGCCACCAGCGGTGCGCACTGGCTGGTCCGGCCGGCCTTGGACCCGGTGGGCACAATGGCCGGTTTTGAATCCGGCTCCGCCACTCGCAGATACCGCCCGACCGTCTCGCGGTGGACGCCCAGTTCGCGGGCGATCTTGCGCGCTGACCAGTGGTCGGCCGCCAGCGTGGTGATGGAATGTTGCAGGCTCACGTTGAGTTGGTTCACTGCGCACCTGTGCGGCTTTCGCCGCCCACTGCGCAATCCCACTCTCAAAGTGGCTGGTTTTCATCTGCCCCTCCCTGGCTGGTTTTGAGTGCCCGCTGACATTTAGAAGGGCGAGAGGGCGCGCTTGCTGCGGTCGTCGAAAAACCACTTCGCCCAGCGCGTGTAGAAATCGTCTGCGTTGCTGGTGACCCGTTGCTTCAGTTCTTCGAGAACCGTCGGTCGGACCGGGTCAGTGGTGCCGTCTTCCTTGAAGGTTCGTTGCGCGAGCACCTCGGCCAGTTCGATCAACCAGTCCGGCGCGGCGCTTGGAACCGGCGGCACGTCCCAAACGCGCGCGGTCTTGTCCACCGACGCGGTCACGACGCGCCGGCCGTCGGGACTGAACCGCGCGCTCGACAGCGGCCCGTCGTGCCGGAGCGGTTCGGTGATGGGATGGCCGGTGCGGGCATCCCACAGGCGCGCCGTGTGGTCATCCGAAGCCGTAAGCACGCGTGTGCCGTCGGGGCTGAACTCGGCCGCCACCACCGTGCCGCGGTGGGGTAGGCCGGGCGTGAGTTGGCCGGTTTGCGCGTTCCAGATGCGCGCCGTTCGATCCGCCGATGCCGTGAGCACACGTCTGCCATTGGAACTGAAAACGGCCGTGGTCAGATCGGCTTCATGACGCATCAACGCGACGACCGTCCAACGCGCGGACTGGCCGCTGGGCTTGTTGGTGGATTGTCTTTCCCATACCCGCGCCGCGCGATCGGAGCACATGGTCACGATGCGACGTCCATCGGGGCTGAAGCGGGCGTCCCAAACCGAACCGCCACCATGCTCCAGGGGTTCAGCGATGAGCTGTCCGTTTCCGGCGTCCCAGAGACGTGCCATCCGGTCGGCGGAACCGGTCAGCACAATCCGACCATCCGGACTGAACCGCGCCGTGAACACATCCTTGCCGTGCGCAAGAGGCTGCGAGAGCGGCTGGCCGGTTCGCCCGTCCCACACTCGGGCTGTGCCATCGCTTGAGGCGGTCGCGATGAGTCCACCGTCGTGGCTAAAAACGGCGGCGCGTATTTTCGCCAAATGGGAGAGCTCGCCGCGAAGTTTGCCCGTCTGCGTCTCCCAGAGTTGGACCGCTGACCCGCTGGTGAGCGTCAGCAGCGCCGCTCCGTCGGGACTGAACCGAGCAGCCAAACCTTCGCTCTTGGTGATCAACGGCGCGCCTGTCGGCTGGCCGGTTTCCGCGTTCCAGATTTGGGTCAGATTCGTGCCGGCGGCAATGGCGACCCGCGTCCCGTCCGGGCTGAACGTCGCGTCCCGCATCGGTTGCGAGAGCCGGATGAGCAGCGGCAGCGCGCGACTTGGTCGCACGTCCCAGGTCCAGTAGCTCCGCGCGTCGATTTGCGCAAACAGCGTTCCACCCCCCGCGTTGAATGCCACGCTCTTGGGCCGGCTGAAACCGTGGCGCAATCCTTCGCCCAGAGACCGCCCGGTATACGCATCCCACATGCGCAGATAAGGTTCATCCGCGCCGGTGATCAACCGGTTGCCATCCGGGCTGAAGGCCGCGATTTTCGCCAGGCCGAGGTGCGGCATGGGTTCACCCAACTGACGGCCGGTGAGCACGTCCCACAGGCGCGCGGTCTTGTCGCTGGAAACGGTGGCGAGGCGTTCGCCATCCGGGCTGAATGCGGCGGCGTTTACACGATCACCGTGCTTCAGTTCGAGGGGCTTTCCGCCCGTGTGGATGTCCCACAACCGCGCCACGCGATCACTGATGCCGGTCACCATGCGCGATCCGTCGGGACTCAACTCCGCGAAATTTACGGCCTTGTCGTGCGAGAGCGGCTGGCCCACGGATTGCCCCGTCTGCGCGTCCCAAACCCGCGCCGTGCGGTCGGTGCTGGTGGTAAAGATTCGCCGCCCGTTGGCGCTGAAACCGGCGGCGGTCACCGGATCAGACGACACCACCGGCGAACCGGCGGGCAATCCGGTGGCGGTGTCCCATTGGCGAACGACGCGGTCTGCCGCCGTCGTAAGCACCCGTTGGCCATCCGCGCTGAAGATCACAAGCTGGATCGCGGCCGGGTGTTCCAGCGCGTTGGTCAATGGCTTGCCGCTGCGCGTGTCCCTGATGCGCGCGTGTCGCCCGCCGGACTCCACGATCACTGCCAGGCCGCGATCAGGACGAACGTGCATCGCCGCTGCCGGCGCGTCACCGCTGATCTCAAGCCGCCGGTAGGTTGGCAGGCAGTGCTGGTGAAGCGTGAGGGCCGAAAGCAGCCATTCTGAAACCGCGAGATTCTTGGGATCCTGCCTGAGCACGTAAGCCAGTTGGGCGAGGCCGAGGGAAATCTCGCCGGAATCGAACGCGTAGCGGGCGCTTTCGAGGCGCAGTCGCATGGCCGTCTGCTGGGTTTCCTTTTGCGCGACCTCGGATTTCGCCTCGGCGGTTTCGGCCTGTTGCTGCGCTTGCTTTGCCACGTCGCGCTCGCGCTTCAATTCGGCCTGATGCAGGAGCAACAGCACACCCACCACCGCCGCCGCGACGTGGCTCACCGCCACCAGGCCCGCGACCGCGGGCCGGCGACGTGCCCATTTCACCACCCGCTCCGGCACCGTCACCGGTCGCGCCAGGATGGGTTCGTGGTTGAGCCAACGCTCCAGTTCGTCCGCCAGCGCCTCGGCCGAGCCGTAGCGCTGCTCTGGTTTCTTCTCCAGGCACTTCAAACAGATTGTGTCCAAGTCTCGGTCGAGTTTCGGATTGAGCGTGCTTGGCCGGGCGGGTTCGTTGTCGATCACCTGGCGCAACGTCTCCATGAGCGTCTCTGCGTGGAAGGGCGGACGGCCCGTGAGCAGTTCGTAGAGCACCGCACCTAAGCTGTAAACGTCCGCTGCTGTCGTCAGGTGTTTGCCCTGGCCAGCGGCCTGTTCCGGGGCCATGAACGACGGTGTGCCCACCACTTCGCCACTGAGCGTCAGGCCGCTGTCGGCAGTCACCTTCTTGGCCAGGCCGAAATCCGTCACGTGCGGTTCGCCGTGCCGGTCCACGAGGATGTTCCCCGGCTTGATGTCGCGATGGAGGATGCCGTGCTGGTGGGCGTAGTGGATCGCGCGCCACCTTGACCATGAGCCGGGCGGCCTCTTTCGGCTCGTAGCAGCCGGAGAGAGTCCACGAACCTGCGGCTTGCGATTTGCGCCCCGGAACCGTAGCCGCCGACGTTAGTCGGCGCTGATCTTCCGGCGGGAACAGAATGCGCCGACTAACGTCGGCGGCTACGGCATTCATGGCGAGTTTTTGCGCCAGACTCTCGCCCTCGATGAGCTTCATGCTGAAATACTGCTGGCCCTGGTGCTCGCCGATTTCGTAGATGGGCACGATGTTCGGATGGTCGAGCTTGCCGGCGGCCTCGGCCTCGTGATGAAAGCGGATGATCTCGGCCTCGCCGGCCAGTTCGCCCGAGCGGATGAGCTTGAGCGCGACCAACCGGTTCAAGCTGCCCTGCCGTGCGCGATAGACCACGCCCATGCCGCCCCGCGCGATTTCTTCCAACAGTTCGTAATCGCCGATGTACCGGATTTTCTGGCCGACGGCCGAGGACGGGGAGATCGGCACCGTTTTCGGGAAGGCTTTTGCTTCGGCGACGGGAGGCGCAGGGGTCAGGATGCGCTCGAAGAGGCACTTGCCGCAAAGCCCCTCGGGCACGCCCGGATCGAGGGCCGCGCCGCACTGCGGGCACTTGGCTTGGTTTGGCATGACTTCGGGCGCTACGCTATCAGACTCGGTGTGCAACGGAAACGCTCTTCGCCGCCGGATCGGCTGCCATGACAACCCGCGTTGCCAGAACCGATGCACCGACTGGCGCGAAGCGTATGGAGTGCGCCGACTTGAGTCGGCGCTGTGCGTGCGGGGAAAAGCGGCGACTCGGGTCGCCGCACTGCTATGAGTGGTGTCAAGGCTGGCGTGGCGCGCGGGCTGTTATTGCTTTTTCTTGAGAGCGGGCTGGGTCTTTTTTCTTTCCGGCGGGACCGGGGTTCAAAACGTTTTCCTGGCGCGATCAACCCCGAAAGCTTTCGGGGTTGCTCATCCTGCTATCCGTGCTCGGCCCCGAAGGGACGGCACCAGTTGACTCGTGCGGTCACAGCCAGGAAACGAGCGCGCCCAATCTCCAAAGCGGGCCGTTGCCAGCCCAAGTGCGGCTCCGGGCGCGCGCCGTTTCAAATCGTTCCGGTCGGCCTGCATCCAGGGTTCGGGTCAGGTGGGATGCGGGTTCAGGCTTCGGCTCCGACCATCACCCAGCCCAGGTCGGCGGGCTGGACCCGGCCGGTGCGCCAGCGCCACAGATCCACCGCCATCTGCCGCGCCATCGCCACGATGGCTTTCTTCTTCGCCGCCTTGGTCGCCTTGGGGTTGCCGAACACGCCCCACCATTTCTTCACCAGCTTGCTCTCGCGCTGCCAGATCACCAGCCGCCACGCCAGTTCCACCAGCGCCGTGCGCAGGCGCACGTTGCCGTGTTTGGTGATGGGTAGCAGGTGCATCGTCTTGCCGCTGGCGCTCACGCCGCCACACAGCCCGGTGTAGCTGCCGACCTGGCGCCGGTTGCGGAAGCGCTGCCAGTCGCCCACCTCGCGCTCGACCACTTCGTAGCTCAGGCCGCCCAGACCTTTGGGGCGCCGGGCGGGGGCGCTTTGTTCCAAGGCGGTGGTGGCGGTGTCCAGTTCGCTCGTCAGGGTGGTCAGCACACGGCGGAAACATTCCAGCCGCTCGACCAGCCAGGCCGGAAGTTTGAGGTTCAACTTGGCCCAGCGCGTTTGCTCCCACCAGCCTTTGCGCTCGCCAAAGCCCTGGGTCAGCAACAGTCCGCGGCCCTGGGCGGCGACGCGCTGGACTTCGCGTTTGAGCTGTTCGCGCTGGCGGCTCTCAATGCGTTTTTGTTCCTCCTCCGGCGTGGGCACGCGCACGGTGGCCAGGGCGTGGGGGTTGCCGGCCACGTAGCGGTCCAGGCGCAGGGCCAGTTCCTTGGCGTCGCTCTGGTCGTGGTTGACGCCTTTGTGTTGGGCGTCCAGGCAGACGGGTTGCACGACCACGTTGCGCACGCCCAGCGCCACCAGATCGCGGTGTCCCGACTCGTCGGGATAGCCGAAGGGGCCGGCTTCGTAGCAACTGTGCACCGCCACGGCCAGCGGGAGCTGGGTCTGGATCCACGCCAGGAACTTGGCCGGCGTGAACTTCTGGGCCGGTTGCGGCGCGCTGTGATCCAGGAGGCGCACCCCAACGATCGTGTCGGCGTGGACGTCGAGTCCCAGCTTGAGGGTTTGGAGCTTGTTGCTCGCGGCTTGTTCCGCGCGAACTTCGGAGTTATCAGGAGTCTTGTTGGTCATATCGTTGGCGGGTGTAGCGCTTCCGGCGCTCGCCCGCCAACACTCATGTCATCTCCATACGCTGCCGCGCGTTCGTCGGCCCCGCCTGTTTCATAGGCCCGCGCTTCCCATTTCCAGCGGCTTGATTCACGGCACCGACAGGATGAAAAACCGTTGCGGCACGGCGAAGTCGAACAGGTTGGTGACGTTGAACTCGCCGAGCGCGTTGAACTGATTCGTCAGGACCGGCGTCCATGAAGCCACCGGAATTGCCATGTTGGTGGATGAGAGGACGATGAACGTCCCGTTGGAGCCGCCACTGGTGCCGCTGAGGAAGAGATTCGTGCCGGAGATGGAGATGTTGCCAATCGTTGCCGGCCCACTGATGCCAGAAACGGTCAGTTGGTAGGTGCCAGACCCAGCAAGAGTGCCGGGGTCATCACCAATGACCAAGATATAGGTGCCACTGTTGGTCGCGAGGATCGAAATGTTTGCGCCAGGGTCTCCTCCCCCTTGCGTGATTAGCACACCAGTTGGGCCAAAAAGCCGAAATTTTGATGCGAAGTTGTTGGTAATCGGAAGTTCTGCGAAAACAACATTGATGGTGTTGCCCGCGCTGGCTGTGAACGTCCACACATCCAAATCGCCCACATCAATTGTGCCGGTATGCATCGCTCCGTTGATCAACGCCCCGCCTTCATCACCGGGCGAAACCACAATCGGGCTGCCAGTCTTGGCCAGCGTCAGTCGGTAGGCGCCGCTGCCACCACCGGAACAATTGACGCAATTGCCGGCCACCACGGTGAATGTTCCGCTGTTGGTTGCCGTTGCGTAGACTGCGGCTACCCCATTCTGACCGTTGATGTCTAACCGCACACCATCCGGACCGTAAAGCCACAGAGCCGGTGCGAGAGTGCTGCCACTGACCATCTCGCCCATCCTCACCTCAATAGTGTCCCCGGCATTGGCCGTGAAACTCCACACATCCAGATCGCCAACATCAATGGTGCCGGTATGCATCACTCCGTTGATCAGCGTCCCGCCTTCGTCACCGGGCGTAACCACAATCGGGCTGCCAGTCTTGGCCAGCGTCAGCCGGTAGGTGCCGCTGCCACCAGCGGAGCAATTGGGGCAATTGGCCGCCACAACGGTAAATGTGCCGCTGTTGGTTGCCTGCGCACTGACTTGCGCTGCCGCATTGACGCCGTTCACGCCTAACCGCACACCATCCGGACCGTAAAGCCGCAGTTCCGGAGCGAGAGTGCTGCCACTGACCATCTCGCCCATCTGCACTACAATACTCTCTCCGTTTGTGGCCGTAAAACTCCACACGTCCAAATCGCCCACATCGATGGTGCCTGTATGCATCACTCCGTTAATCAGCATCCCACCTTCATCACCCGGCGAAACCACAATTGGGCTGCCAGTTTTAGCCAGCGTGAGCTGGTAGGTCCCGCTGGCGCTACCCGTGCAATTCGTGCAATTGTTCGCCAACACGGTGAATGTGCCGTTGTTGGTTGCCCGTGTGCTGACTTCCACTGCCTCGTGGCCACCGCTCGAATCCAACAACGCACCACCCGGACCGTACAGCCGTAGATTCGGTGCGAAAATGCTGCCGCTAACCATTTCGCCCATCCTCACCACAATGGCGTCCCCGGTGTTCGCCGTGAAGGTCCATGTATCTACCGTGTTGGTGAAGATGGCGCCAAAATTCTGGGCGCCGTTGATCAGCACGCCCTGGCCGTGAGAATTCATCGGCTGGAGGATCGACAGCAGGGCGAGCAGGCCCAGCGTCACGGATAGTTTTCTGAGCAGGCTGAGGGCGGTGCTTTTCATGATGTTTTCGGGTTTGGTGTTGATGGCTGAAATTAAGTTCAGTTGGAGGAGAAGAACCGCAGAGGCGCATCCGTGGCCGGGCATACGCATGACCCAACTTTCGACGATTGGTTGTTTGTTTGGCCCGTTCATCGGTCGTGCGCCTCTGCGGCAGTTTTTCATTTCACCCCTTACAGAAGCGAAGCCAGCAATAATTTTCGGGGAATCTGAGCATATTCTTTCGCGAGGAGAGAGTTGCGTGAATTCGGAGATTGAAAGGGGAGTGCGCCCGGATCGAGCGCCGCGCCGCACTGCGGACATTTGGCATGGTTTGGCATGGATGAATTGGGCCGATGCTACCGCGTCGCTTCGGATTCGCCGAGGCTGGCGGGCACGACAGGAACGCGGTTCCGAACCGGGAGCCGCGCTGTTGTTTGTTCATGTTCGTCTTTCTTGGAGTGGCTGGCGTTCATTGCCGTGAAAGCTCAAAGCGGCGGAGGCGTGGCGCTGGATGGGCATCCTCAGGGGCGGCGCAGGCGGAAGAAACGGTTGGTGATCCCCTCGGCGATGGCTTGTTGAACGACGTTCGACAGGCCGTCCGTGCTGACCAACTCGCTCGTGTCGTTCCATACGGTCGGCGTGCCGAGCAGGCCGGTTTCTTGCAGGATCAAACCAGTCTCACCGTCAATCCAACTGAGCAAAACATTCGTGCCGCTCCGCGCGATGTTCAGCGGTGGATAAGGGATGGCGAACAGATACGCCGCTCCGATTGTCGAGTAGTTTGCATACGCGCCGATCAGCACTCGGTCGCTCCCCACCGCTGTCACCGCGTTGCCGAATAAGCCGGCCGGGGTGGGATTGATGAAGGTGGTCAGCAACGTGCCGTTGGTGTTGAACAGATACGCCGCCCCGGCATTCGGACCGCCCGTGCTGTCAAACAGAGCGCCAATGAGCACCCGGTCGCTCCCTACCGCCGCCACCGAGTAGCCGAAATAGTCGATGTTCGTCGGAGTGGGATTGGTGAAGGTAGTCAGCAACGTGCCACCGGTGGTGAACAAATACGCCCCCCCAACAGCCGTCCCGCCCGTGTTGTCCTGAAACGCGCCAATGAGCACCCGGTCGCTCCCCACCGCCGCCACCGAGATGCCGAACCAGTCGCTGTCCGCCGGGGTGGGATTGGTGAAAGTGGTCAGCAACGTGCCGCTGGTGGTGAACAAATACGCCGCCCCGAGCCGCGCCGAGACCGGGTGGTCCTTATGCGCGCCAATGAGTACGCGGTCGCTCCCCATTGCCGCCACCGAGACTCCGAACCAGTCGTCTCCGTCCGGGGTGGGATTGGTGAAGGTGGTTAGCAGTGGGGCACTGAGGCCTTGGGCGAGTGCGCATAGCGGCAATACCGCAACGGTGACGAAAAGGAGTTTTGCGATTGTTTTCATAGGTCGAGAACAAAACTACGTTGAAAACGGTCTTTGTTGATCCCATTGGGGAGTGAATGGCCGCAGACGCACAGTGCTGGACGGGCATGACCCGTTTCCCAACACGTTTTGTTGTTTGTTCTGCTCATACGGCTTTCTGCGCCTCTGCGGCAGTTTTTGCGTTCATCCCTTACAGAAGCGAACCGGACGGAAATTTTCGCGCGATGTTCGATTTTCCCAAAGAGCCGCAGGTCACCCGCAGCCTGCGGCCCGTCTCCCCGGCGAGGATTGGTGGTCGCGCGCATTTTATTCCTTGGCGTTCGGCTTTTGACGTGGTGGTGGAAGTCTGCTGAATCAAGCGACGGCGGCGGCGGGCGTTCGCTCGGCGGGGCGTGAATTGGCTTCGACGGTGGAATCGCCGAGGTCGGCCAGGATGAGCGAGGCTTCCTTAAAAACGATGGCGAGCAGATAAGCCACCGCCGCCCCGACCAGCCCGAGGACCAGCGTGCCTGCCCCGCCCCAAAAAGAATACCGCATCCCCGCAAAGCCGGAGATGACGGCGACCAAGCCTCCTCCGATGGCCGACAGGCGCATCATGAAGGAGATGACGGTGATGAACTTGCGATAGACTGGATACGAGGTGTTGTCGCGGATGGAATCGAGATACTGTTGTTTTGAAGTGCTCATAGGGTGAAGTGTTGGAGTGTGGTAGTTTCCGGAATTCAGGAAGTGATGTCCGTTGCGTTCACTTCTTGGTGAATTTGCCGATCACCAGTCCGCCGTCGAGACTGCCGTCCTTGGCGATGGTGAACACCAAGGCGCCGCCGCCGATCTTCAGCTTGTTGCCCTCGACCGTATAGGGAAACTCTTGAGTTATGGGAACCTCCGAAAACTGTTTTTCGGAGTTGAGTTGATGGTGACAGTTCAGTTTGAGATGTGGACGGATTCATGGCGGCGCCTTGCGTTTGTATTTTCATGACGTTTGATCCTTTGTCGTTGATT
>Ga0247727_10012227_pt1 | contig 14784 bp, 15 predicted proteins | sample WisWelCaveWW1625_FD_202498 | JGI IMG/M metagenome (GOLD analysis project Ga0247727, IMG submission 202498) | Biofilm microbial communities from Wishing Well Cave, Virginia, United States - WW16-25 | ecosystem: Environmental > Aquatic > Deep subsurface > Groundwater > Cave microbial mat | place... | reverse complement strand
GAAGCTTTGGGCGTGGAGCCGAAACCCCTCCGGGCGCAGCCCCAAACCCCGCATAGCGGGGCAACCGTCGTCGCCTCGCCTGCGGGATGGAGCCGGGTCATCGAGATTCCGCCGGAGGGCATCTCGCTGCAGGAAGGCGAAAGCAAATTGATCGAAGAAATCCTGCGTTTGACCAAATGGAACAAAACCCGCGCCTCGCAAATCCTGGGCATCTCGCGGCCGCGCTTAAGCCGGAAAATCGATGAATATCAAATCGCGCAGCGGCAACACGCGCTTGAGGTGTACTGATTGTCTGCGCTCTCATTTTGTTTATTCGAAAAATTGCTTTGCGCGTGAAATTTGCTTATATTAAAAGTGTGTTTTAGCGGCATCGTTTTGGGCGATAATTTTTGAATGAGAGCAAACTATGGAAAAGCAACTTTTGAAAATTGCGCTCAAAGATGACCTGAAGCAGGAGCTGGTGACGCGGGAGCTTTTTGAAGAACGCTTCAAGGTCATTGAAGAGAAGTTTACGAGCCTCCATTTCAAGATGAATCTTTTCATCGCCATCGCACTCATTGCGCTCACCTTCGCCAATCCGACTTTTGTGCAATTGCTACAAAAGCTCTTTTAAAAAAAAGGCTTTTATCGTGACGATCAAAAAACAAACGCCGCTTGCTCTTAACAACCGAACAAGCGGCGTTGCAATTTCTGCTCTTACTCTTCCTCATACTCCTACTCTTCCTCGCCTTTCAAGCGCTTTAAAAGCGAATACGAGTACGAGCATCCAGCATCCAGTCTCCAGCCTCACTTCAAAACCGTCAATTTCTTCCTCATCACCACCGGCGCTTTGTCGTTTTGAAAATTCTCGTTGCATTTTTAAATGGTTTTGCATAACTTTCTCGTAGAGAATATGCTAATTCCACCACTGCAGCAAGATGGGCTTTTGCCGCCGGGCCTATACTTGGCGAACATGGATGAAATCGAACAGCGCTTCGGACAAAGCACACCGCTACGGCAAGAGCTTTTTGTACGTCTGCGCCTGTTTGTCGAATTGGCACGACATTGCGGCGCATTGCGGATGTTTGTGAACGGCAGCTTTGTGACCGCGAAGCCGGAGCCGGGTGATGTTGATGTCGTAATTTGGCTTGGTGAAAAGTATTTTGACCTTCTCAAAAATGCTGATAAGAAAGCCAGTCGTTTGGAAGAAATATTTGACACACGTGAGCCTGAGGAGGCTTTTTCTGTCTTCGAGGAGATTGATTGGAATGATTGGATCGATTTCTTTTCACTTGTTCGAGAACATCCGGATAAACAAAAAGGTCTTGTCGAGGTAAAATTAACATGATCGAAAATCAAGAACAACTTAGTCATTCCCAAAAACAGCTTGCGAAGTTGCGAGCAATGGAAAAAAGGGTGGTTAACCATCCTGATCGTGATCCGCGCTTAAAAAAATCCGAACTAGCCGGTATTCGCGGCATGATTGCGCAGATCGAACGGGAAATTCGGGTTTACAATTTGTCGCGTTTACAAAACTCACTTAATGAGCTGGAAGAGCAGGCACACCATCTCAGTGTTGAGCAGTTGCCGGAGCTGCTTTCCCAAAAAATCCGTGCCATGCGGGAAGTGGCTAATGCCCTACAGCCAGTGCTGTAAAATGAAGAATTAAAAACGCCGCCTGTTGCACTTTTCACGAACAAGCGGCGTTGCAGTTTCTGTGCTCTTTATTTCTCTTACTCTTACTCGCCTTTCAAAAGCTTTAACCGCGAGTATGAGCATCCAGCCCCCAGCCTCACTTCAAAACCGTCAGCTTCCTCGTCATCACCATCGGCGCCTCGCCGTTTTTCTCGACCGTCAAACGATACAGATAAACCCCGCCGGCAACGGTTTCTCCGGCGCGGTTGCTGGCATTCCGGATTACCTCATTACCTCGTGACGACCCACGCGGCGATGCTCGTGCACCAACGTTTTCACTTCATTGCCCAGCAAAATTCTCCTTGTTATTCTTTGGGGTTTGTGGTATATTTAAATCAAAGAGTTTTTGAAATTTCTAAGCGCAAAGCAAGTTGAAATATGAATGAGCTAAATTTTCCATATAAATTGAACAAAACGGTTCTTTCAGTCTCTTCATTCGATGAGGAACTAGATGAAAAATCTTATTGGTTTTCCCGAACTTTCTTCGAAAGACTGCGGCATGTCGAAGTTCTTCGTTGGATAAATTATGGAGATAAAACTTCCGCCCGATTTCAAAGAACTTTTGAGATTACTCGATAAGAAGGAAGTTGAGTATCTGCTAATTGGCGGTTACGCCGTCGCCTATCACGGTTATCCACGGTCAACTCAGGATATTGATATCTGGATCGCCATTCATCCCGATAATGCCGAACGGATGGTAGCCGTTCTTGAAGAATTTGGGTTTGGTGTGCCCGAGCTTTCGACGAGTTTATTCCTGCGGGACAATAGCATTGTTAGAATGGGAGAAGCGCCGCTGCGTATTGATATCTCAACCAAAATTTCCGGAGTTAATTTTGCTGAGTGCTATGCCAAGCGAATCATTGAAAAGATCGACGACTTCGAAGTTCATTTCATTAACTTGCACGATTTGAAAGTAAATAAGAAGGCCAGTGCCCGAGATAAAGATTTGATCGATTTGAAAAACTTGCCATAAAACGAAATAACGGTTTTAGATGGAAAGAGTATTGCCACCCGACTTCAGAGAGTTCTTGCATTTGCTTCATGCACATGGAGTTGAGTACTTAGTGATAGGCGCTTATGCCGTCGGATATCACGGTTACCCCCGAGCAACTCCCGGCCTCGACATCTGGATCGCGCGCAATTCTGATAATGCCGAACGAATGGTTGTGGTGATGGCGGAGTTTGGATTCGATAGATTCGAGTTGTCGACAAGCATGTTTTTGCACGATAAAAACATCGTTGAAATCGGAAAGCCGCCATTATGTATTAAAGTCATGACCACGATTTCGGGCGTGAGTTTTGACGAATGCTACGCCGAGCGAACTGTCGATATTATCGATGAAATGGAAGTAAATTTCATCAGCTTGAAACATCTGAAGATCAACAAGAAGGCCAGCGGCAGCTATAAAGACTTGAATGACCTCGAGAACTTACCATGAAGCCAGAAGCGACTTTGATGAATTTGATTATGAAAACAAATCAATCCATTTTAAAATTCGGTTTATTCTCCTTATTTGCATTCGGGCTGGGCTGCAGCGGCACACCGCCCAAATTAGAGGGCGATGCCAAGCCGGTCGCCGGACGATACAAATCCTACCGCGAGGCGGATCCGCGCGCCACCGATTTGGTGGTTCGCGGCTCGCTGGCTGAGCTGAGCGGCGATTATGGCGCGGCGTTGAACGCCTATCAGGAAGCGTTGCTGTTTGACTCGTCTTCGGTGTCGCTGCACAACGCCATCGCCGAGATTTACATGATTTTGAATCGCACCGAAAGCGCGATTCAAATGCTCCGGCGCGCCGTGCAACTCGATCCCCGCAATATCGAAACCCACGAAAATCTGGCGGCCGCCTATCGCGAAAGCAATCAAATCGACGCGGCGGTGAAGGAATACGAAACGATTCTGTCCATCGAGCCGGAAAATACGCCGGCGATGGCGGTGCTGGCAAATTATTACTTGCAGCGCCGCGAGCAGGACAAGGCCATCGCGATGTATCAAAAACTGGTCGATCGCGGCGAGGCCGGCCCGCGCGAGTGGTTCGGCCTCGGCATGTTGTATCTCTCGCAGAAGCGCTACGACGAGGCGACGCAGGTCTTTAACGATTATCTCAAAGACTCGCCGGGCGACGAGCGCGCTTATCTTGCCGCCGGCGCGGTTTACGAAGCCAAAAAAGACACGGCGGCGCTGATCGCTTGGTATCAAAACACCCTGAGCCGCAACCAGGATTTTGAAGAAATCCGCAACGCGCTGCAACGCTTGCTGGTGGCGCAGAAAAATTTCGGCGGCGCGATCGCGCTGCTCGAAGATCAAAGCCGGCGCGATTCGACGAATCTCGAAATTCTTGGCGACCTGTACGAATTGTATCTGCAGAAGGGCGATACGACCGCGGCCAACAAAAAGTTGGACGCGGTGATCGCCTCGCTGGCGGCGCGTTTTGCCAAAGACTCCAGCGACGTGGAAGCGCTGATGCAAATGAGCGAAATTTACGAGCAAAAAGGCGACAAGAAAAATTCGCAAGCCACCCTCGACCGGGCGATTCGCCTGCTGCAAACGCGCGCCGACAAGGATTCGACCGGCGGCGAAAAATGGCTGCAGCTGGGCGGTTTGTACTTGCAGCGCGGGGACACGACGCGCGCGGGAAAAGCCTACCAACGCGCCGCCCAAATCGCGCCGCAAAATTACATGACGTTTTACGCGCTGGGCAGTTGGCATTACGACCAAAACCATCTGGATTCGGCCGCGGTTTATTTGGAAAAAGCCAGCCAGCTCAACCGGCGCGACCCGCGAATCTGGATGCAGCTCGGCTTGGCCTATTTTCGCCGCAATAAAAACGAAGAGGCGCAAAAAAATTTTGAGCGGGCCTATGAGCTGGCGCCGAACGATCCGAATGTGAATTTCCTCTTGGGCATGGTGTTGAGCCAGCAGCGCCAGCACGAGCGCGCCGTCGCTTATCTCACCACGGCGTTGAACGGCGACCCCGACAATACCAGCATTCTGGGAACGCTGGCGGCGACGCTCGACGAGCTTGGCCGTCACGCCGAGGCGGATTCGATGTACGCGCGCGCCTTGCGTCTGGCGCCGGATGACGCGACGCTGTTGAACAATTTCAGCTACAGCCTCTCCGAGCGCGGCGTTCGTCTCGACGCGGCGCTGCGCATGGTGCAGCGGGCGTTGGAAAAGGAACCCCAAAACGGCGCGTTTCTGGACACCATCGGCTGGATTTATTATCAAATGGGCAAGTATGATTTGGCGCTCGACTATATTTTGCAGGCGATTGAGACGCGCGATTCCTCGGCGGAGGTGTTCGAGCATCTCGGCGACGTGTATCACAAACTCGGGCAGCCGGCAAACGCGCAGAAGTATTGGCAAAAAGCCTTGCAATTGGACGGCTCGCGCAAAAGCTTGCAGGAAAAGCTGGGGTCAACCAAAGATTGAACGGGGCATTTATTTCAGTACAAGTGAATTCTTTGCAAAAAAAACAAAAACTTTCACGCAAAGGCGCAAAGGCGCAAAGGCCCGCAAAGAAAAGGCTTTGCGTATTCTTTGCGGCTCTGCGTCTTTGCGTGCGCTTTTCTTTTTGGTTGCGAGCCCGCGTTAAGCACGTAACCGAAAGAAATTGTTTTTTGCATTCGTTATTGATTTGTTTTCTTGTCCTCGCCGGCTGCGCGGGCCGGGCGCCGAAGTTGGATCGCGAGTGGCAGCCGCAGGAGTTGTACGGGCGCGTGGCCGAGAATTATCGGCGCTTGCAAACTTTTCGCGGCGACGGCCCGCTCACCGTCGAATCGCCGCAATATCGCCTCAGCGCGCCGGCGCGCATTTTGGTTTTGAAGCCCGATTCGATCTTCATCAAGGTTGAAGCGGCGCTGGGAGTCGACGCCGGTTTTTTCTTTGCGGATCGCCGCCAGTTTGCCACCTTCTCACCATTGGAAAATCTTTACTTGTACGGCGAAACCTCGCGAGTTCGCGAGCTGACATTCTTTCAGATGGATTTGACTTACGACGAGATGATGAGCGGCATGGTCGGCGCGGCGCTGCCGCTTTTTGACAGCACCTTTACCGTCACCCGCGACGGCGAGATGTATCGCTTCGAGGGCAAACGCCGGCAACGTTTTAGCGACAACGCCGCCAACGGCTTGACGCAATACGCCGCCGCTGAAATTGACAGCATGCTTTGGCGCGTCACGTATTGGGTCAATGCCGAACGCGGCGTCGTGACGAAAGCCGAAGAGCGTTTAGCCAGCGGCGAATTATATGCGCGGCAGGAATTCAAACGATTTCGGCAGGTGCGCGGCGTCTGGCTGCCGCAACTGATTCAAATGCAGCGCCCCGGCGTCAAGGAACGCTTGACGATTTTTTATAACCGCGTCGAAGTCAACAACAAGATTGCCGCGACCGAATTTGTCATCCGCGTGCCCAAGAGCGCCAAACGTGTCGATCTTTCCGAACCCGACTATCCACCAGAACTTGAAAAGCCGTTGCCAGAGAATCCATGAATCCGGAAACACCCATCGAGAAATCATCGTCCGCCGCGCCATCGCCTCGACCGGCAGGGCATAGAAATCGCCGGCATCGCCGGTCAAGACAACGATCCGGCCAAGCGGCGAAAAGCGCCGTAGCGCCCAAACGCGGCGCGGCACGGGCTGCCGCCGCCGAAAATACGGACGGGCATTTAAATGTGAAGGCGAAGTCCACCCGGCCACAACCCCATTTGCTTCCACGATCTTCGGCGGCCAAAACGGAGTCGCTCGCGCTCTCGGTGGTGATTCCGCTCGTCAATGAAGCGGCGTCGCTATCGGAGTTGCATGGCAAATTAACCGAGGTGTTGAATCGCCTGCACGTTCACGCCGAGATTATTTTCGTCGATGATGGCTCGACGGACGATTCATTCGAAATCTTGCAGCGCTTGCAAAAACGCGACCGGCGCGTCCGCGTCATTCAATTTCGCCGCAACTACGGCAAATCGGCGGCGCTGGCGGCGGGTTTCTCACGGGCGAAAGGCCGCAACATCATCACGATGGATGCGGACCTGCAAGACGACCCCGAGGAAATTCCGCCTCTTTTAAATGAATTGCGCAGAGGCTGCGATTTGGTTTCCGGCTGGAAAAAACGCCGCCACGACAAATTGTCCAAACGCCTGGCCTCCAAAATTTTCAATACCGTCACGAGTTTTCTCACCGGCCTGAAGCTGCACGACATCAATTGCGGCTTGAAAGCGTATCGCCGCGAAGTCACCGACAACATTCACGTGTACGGCCAACTGCATCGCTACTTGCCGGTGCTGGCGTTCAAAGAAGGCTTTCGCGTCCGCGAAACCGAGGTGCGGCATCATCCGCGCAAATACGGCAAAAGCAAATTCGGCCTGTCGCGTTACACCAGCGGCTTTTTCGATTTGATGACGGTGCTGTTTTTGACGCGCTACACCCGGCGGCCGCTGCATCTTTTCGGGCTGGGCGGCGCCGTCGCGCTCATGCTCGGTTTCGGTATCAACGCTTATCTGACCTACGAACGCCTGTTCGGCAACCGCTATCTCACCAATCGTCCGATCCTTTTTCTCGGCCTGCTGCTGATCATCATCGGCGTGCAAATGGTTTCGTTCGGCTTGCTGGGCGAAATGCTCGCCGCGACGCAGAACCAAACGCCGAATTACGGCATCAAAACCGAGCTGGGATTTCAGAAAGACAAGCAAGGGCGCAACCTTTGACGGCAACGTGGAAACCATCGCTTTGGTAGGACCGGCTCACCCGCTGCGGGGCGGCATCGCGCAGTATACCGATCAACTTTATTTGCATTTGCGCAAAAAATATCACGTCGAAGTTTTCACGTTCTCCCGTCTATTTCCCGCTCTTCTCTTTCCGGGACGAACGCAATTTGACACCAGCGCGCCCGGCTTCGCGGTGCCGAGCCGTCAAACGTTGGATTCGATAGGGCCGTGGAGCTGGCGGCGAACGGCGGCGGCGGTGGCCGAAGTCCGGCCGCGAGCAATCGTGCTCGTCTATCAAATGCCGTTCTTTGCGCCATGTTTGGGCGTCTTGATGCGCCTGCTGCGTTCCCGCCTCGCCGCGCGGCAAATTTTGCTTTGCCACAATCTCATTCCGCACGAAAGACATTTTTTCGACATTCCGCTGACGCGCTATGTCGTCGCGGCGCCGGATGCGTTTCTCGTTCTGTCCACTTCAGTGGAGCGCGAGGTGCGCCGCTTCCGCCCCGACGCCGAGGTCAGGCTCGTGCCGCAGCCGATTTATGATTTTTTCCCGGCAGCGCCGCCGCAAGCCATCGCCCGCCGGCAACTTGGCTTGCCGCCGGAGCAACCGCTGGTTTTGTTCTTCGGTTTGGTGCGGGCTTATAAAGGGCTTGGTGTTTTGCTGCAAGCGATGGCGCACTTGCCGCAGGCGCGCTTGATGATCGCGGGAGAATTTTATCAACCGCGCGCTGATTACGAGCGCCAAATCGCGGCCCTGGCGCTGGACGATCGCGTGCGCGTGGAAGATCGTTACATTCCCAACGAAGAAGTGCCGGCTTATTTTGCCGCCGCCGATGTCGTGGTGCTGCCGTATCTCAGCGCGACGCAAAGCGGGGTGTCCAAGCTGGCTTATCATTTTGATCGTCCCGTCGTGATCACCAACGTTGGCGGATTAGCCGAAGAGGTGGAAGAAGGCAAAACCGGTTTCATTGCGCCGCCGAATGATTCTGCGGCGTTGGCGGCGGCCATCGGCAAAGCGTTGGCCGAAAAAGCGCGTGTCGATTTCGCCGCGCACATTCGCGAATATAAAAAGCGTTACTCGTGGGATCGGGTGGTCGAAGCGATTGAAACGTTGGTGAGATGATCTCAAACTTTTGGAGGGGTGGTATCAGCAAGCTTGTCAACAAAGACCAGAAAGGCTTCAAGATCGGCTTTGAATTTGGTGTGCGCCTCAGGAAATTTAATTTCGATTTTCTTCATTTCTTCGAAGTCAAAATTTGATAAACCGATATTGCGAAATTTGTGTCGAAACGCAAGAAAGTTCAAGAGCAATTGATAGGTTTTTTCAGAGATCACAGAAATGACATCCCTCTCCATCTGTAACTGAGGCCTTACCACTTACTATAGATGCCAACACATCAAAACAAAAATAGCAATACCACAAAACCTCTGATTTGGATTCTCCTCGTCAACTGGAACGGCAAGGATGACACCCTCGCCTGCCTCGCCTCGCTGCGGAAAGTCAGCTATCAACCACGGCATATTCTCGTCATCGACAACGCCTCGACTGACGGCAGCGTCGAGGCGATTCGCGCGCAATTTCCGGAAGTGGAAATACTCGCCAATGCACGCAACGAGCGCTTTGCGGCCGCCAATAATCAAGGCCTGCAAAGGGCGCTGCAAGCCGGCGCCGAGCTGGTGTTGCTGCTAAATAATGACACCGAAGTCGCGCCGGATTTTCTCGATCATCTCGTGCAGGCGATCAAGTCACGCGACGACGCCGGCCTGGCCGCGCCGAAAATTTATTATCATCATAACCCCAATCTCCTATGGTTCGCCGGCGGAAAAGTCAATTTGTGGACGGGCCGCATTTCGCATCGCGGCTTGCGCCAGCTTGATTCGCCGGAAAAGTTCAATCAAACCGAGGCTGTCGATTATCTCACCGGCTGCGCCATTTTAGCCAAACGCGCGTGCCTGGAAAAAATCGGCTTGTTGGACGAAAGTTATTTCATGTACGCCGAAGACGCGGATTGGTGCAGGCGCGCGCAGCAGGCCGGCTTTCATTGCTTATATCAACCGGCGGCGAAAATTTGGCACAAAGTCAGCGCTTCGGCCGGCGGCGCATTCAAAGTTTATCACAAAGTGCGCGGCAATTTTCTCTTCTTCAAACGCTACGCAAAATGGTATCACTGGCCGACGATTGCTCTCGGGGTTGTGCTGGGCGTAATCGTCGAAATCATTCGGCAATTCTGGCAAAACCCCTCGCAAGCGTTACGAACCGTCGGCGCCTTCTGGCGCGGCTTTCGCGATATTCTGTTGCGCCGTAAGATGGTGACGTAAGGCTCATCTCCGCGATGGCTTCTTTTAGCGAGTACAATTAAAAATGAGGGGATGCCAAGTTGATGATCAAATTCATTTTGCTCCTTGCAATTTAGAGCGTACATTTGTAACTTGAATCTGCAGGAAAACACAACGAGGAGAAACATCATGAATCGACAACAGATTGTGCTCGTGTTTGCGCTGGCGCTGCTGGCGCCCCGCCCCGCCCTTTCCCAAACTGTGTGGCAAAAATATCAAGGCAATCCGGTGCTCGCAGCCACTCACAACTGGGAATATAGTTATGGTATCATTGGTCCGCGCGTCTTAAAAATCGGCAATGTTTATAAAATGTGGTATACCGGATTGGGAACTCATCGACAGATTGGCTTGGCGACTTCAACTGACGGCGTTCAATGGACAAAGTCGAACCCCAACCCGGTTTTCCCGAATGGCCAGCCCGGCGCTTTTGATGCGGATCATGTCGATTACGGCTCGGTTGTTTTTCATAACAATCAGTATTGGATGTGGTACACCGGTTGGAGCAGTGGAACTCGAAAAATCGGTTTAGCCACCTCGCCCGATGGCGTGAATTGGACAAGACATCCCAACAATCCGGTGCTGACCGTTGGCGCCGGCGCGACATGGGATGCGCAGAGCGTGTTTGCGCCTTATGTTATTTTTGATGGAACATCTTTTAAAATGTGGTATCACGGCAGCGGCCAGTATGTGCAAGCAGCAGGATTCGCCGAATCAACCGACGGCATTATTTGGAAAAAACATCAAAACAATCCGGTGCTCGCGCCGGTTCCCAACTCTTGGGAATCCTATACCATGGGCATTAATACCGTGGTGTTGACAAACGGCGTCTATCAAATGTGGTATGGCGGTAACGATGGCGCCGTGACGCGTCTCGGTTACGCCACATCAAAAGACGGTGTGGTTTGGGAAAAATTTGGCAGCAATCCGATTCTTGCGCCTGGCGGACCCGGCGCCTGGGACAGCGCCATGATCGGCGGATTTTGTGTCGTGCGTGAAAACAACGCGTATAAAATGTGGTACAGCGGCCGCAGCGGCGACCCGTGGTTCATCGGTTATGCCACTTCGCAAATCACCACGACACCTGTTTCCAAACGTTTTGTTTATATCCCCCGCATTTACGGACTTCCCGGCGACACCATCACAGTCACGCTTTTTGCCGATTCCGTCTCCGGCATCAGCGGCGGTGACGTCGTGATTAAATTTGATTCCGAAATCTTGACCGCTGTCAAAGTTCAAACGACGAAGCTCACGCCCAATTTTTTGATCGCGGCCAATTTGGATACGCCCGGCGTGGCCCACGTTTCATTAGCTAGCCCGCTCGCCGCCACCGGCGGCCCCGGCGGTTTGTTCAATTTGCGAATGGCCGTCAAACCTTCGCTCACCGTTTCAAATCCGCCTTTATCGCGGCCGTTGAAGTTGGCGCTGGCCGCTTTTTATACGGAAGCCGGCAAAGCGATTGCGATCACCAAACGCGACGGCGAATTTATTTTGGGCCGCTCGCGCGGTGACGTGAATCGCGATGGCCGCATCAACGCCGCCGACGCCATTCTGACCCTGCGCATTGCTGCCGGGCTTTTTATACCGACTCCCAATCAACTCGCCGACGCCGATATAGACGGCAACGGCCGGGTGGAAAGTCTGGATGCCAGTTGTATTTTGAAGCGCGCGGTCGGCTTGGATTGCCCGACCGGCGGCGCCTCGAATATCGCCGCGAAACTTTTCATCTCACCTTTTCATGCCGGGGCCGGCAATCAAACCGAGACAAATCTCTCGTTGAACGGCATCGACAAACTGCTCGGCGGCGACGTGAGTCTGCGCTTTGACGCCAATGCGCTCGAGATAACGGACATTCAGCCGAGTCCGGAGTTGGAAGGCGCCGGCTTTGCGGCCAATTTAACCAACAGCGGCCAAATCAATTTCAGCTTTGCCGCCGCGAACGGTTTTCAAGCCAAGACGATTGCCGTGGTCAAGCTACGCGCCAAAACACAAATTGACGAGAAAAGCTTGCGCGCAACTGAAATGACATTTTTTGACGCACAAGGCCGGCGCTGGAAAGGCGTGTTGACGAGCGTCAATGAAGCGCCGGTTTCGAGCCTGCCCGCACAATTTCGTCTCGAACAAAACTACCCGAATCCGTTTTATTTGCACGCAAACTCTTCGGGGCGCGCCAGCCAAACACAAATTCGCTACGCCTTGCCGCAAACCGCGCACGTCAAGCTCGCCGTTTATGATCTCAACGGCCGGCTGGTGCGTCTCCTGGAAGATGCCGAAAAACCGGCCGGCGAACATGCTCAAATTTGGGATGGCCTCGACGAAAACAGAGCGCCGGCGGCGACGGGCTTTTATCTTTACCGGTTGCAAGCCGGACAAATCACCTCGACGCGGAAATTATTGTTATTGCCTTAGAAACCACGGAGGGTCTCGAATCGCCATCGTATGCGATTGGCCAATTACCTCAAACAAAGCGCCTGGGCCGGCCTGGATAAATCGCTGCCGGTCATCTACGGCCTGGGATTTCTTTTCGCCGTTGTCCGCGTCTTGCCGAAAGAAGAATTTGGCCTGCTCGGATTGTTCCAGGCCGTTTTTCTTTTCATCGAAATGATCGACCAGACGCTGGTTCAAATTCCGCTGGTCAAATTTTTATCCGAGGGGAAAAAGAACAACTGGTCGATTCCAGCGTCGTTCTTGCTGAGCCTGTTGGTGTTTTTGCTTTCCACAATCGCCTGTCTCGCGGCCGCTCCGCTGTTGGCGGCGTTGCTGAATGCGCCGAAATTGGCGGGTTTGCTGTGGTTGACGCCTGTGCTGGTTGCCGCCTTTTTCTTAAAAAATTTGGCCGGGCAAATTTGCATTGCCCATCATTGGTTCCGGCGTTTATTCGTGATTGACGCCGCCTACTTTCTCGGCTCGCTGCTGGTTCTGCTCGGCTGGCATGCCGCCTTCAAACTCTCCGGCACGCGCGAGGTGATCTGGATCAACATTTACGCCGCCATGGCCGCGTCGTTATTGTCCGTGATTTTAACCTGGAACGTGCTCAAGCAAACGCGCTGGCAATTCCAACTGGCGCAGCTTAAACGATTTTTGGCGTTTGGCAAATACTCGCTCGGCGCCGGCGCCGGAAATTTTTTTTACGCCCAGATCGACGTTTTTTTAATCGGCTATTTTTACGATCTCACCAAAGTGGCGATTTATCGCGCCGGAAAAATTATTTTCCAGTTTTACAACATCGTTTCGCAGGCAACGCAAGTCGTGCTGCTGCCGTTGGTTTCTCAATTTGACGCCGACGGAAAGCGCGAAGAATTGCGCGTCCTTGCCGAAAAGGCGATCTGTTTTCTTTTCCTCATTCTTTTGCCGTTACACCTGCTTTTACTGTTTGGCGCTGAATTGCTCTTGCAAGTTGTTTATCACGGAAAGTACAACGACGCCGCCCCGATTTTGCGGGCGTTGGTGCTGGGAGCGTTTTTTTTGCCCTGGGGCGCGGTGGGATCAAACATGCAAATGGGCATGGGAAAATCAATGGTGAGTTTTTTCTTTGTCATCCTGGTCGCTGCTTTTAACCTTGCGGCGAATTTGATTCTGCTTCCCGGTCTCGGCGTCATCGGCGCGGCGCTGGCCACGGCCCTGGCGATGATATTCGGCGCCACGTTACAAACGCTTTACATGCGGCGAGCCGTCGGCTTAACCCTGGCCGGAATCTGGCAGCGGCGTTTGGACGCGCTGCATTTCAGCCGGGAGTGGATGGCAAAACTCAGAACCGCGATCATATCCACCCGTTAACGCTAGAAGGCCGCAAAAAATTAAAAAATTCTGAAAATTTACGCACGGATCAAAAACACACGCAGATTTTGAAAAAGCCAAACAGGCGCTCAAGGCCGGCAAGGATGTTTTCGTCGAGAAACCCCTCACGCTGAATTATCGCGAAGCCCTCGAGTTGGTCGAATTGGCCGAGCGCCAACAGCGTCTTCTGATGGTTGGTCATCTCATGATTTATCATCCCGTCGCGCTGCAGTTGCGAGAGCTGATCAAAAACGGCGAGCTGGGCGAGGTTTATTACATCTATTCGCAGCGTGTCAATCTCGGCCAGGTGCGCAAAGATGAAAACGCGCTGTGGAGTTTCGGCCCGCACGATCTTTCATTGCTCTTTTATTGGATCGATCAGGAGCCGGTCGATGTCGCGGCGCGCGGGCAAACCTATTTGCAGAACGGCATCGAAGACGTCGTCTTTGTCAGCTTGAATTTCCCCAATCGCGTCTCGGCGCATATTCACCTGAGCTGGCTCGATCCCCACAAACTGCGCAAGATCACCGTCGTCGGCAGCAAAAAAATGGCGGTGTTTGACGATATGGCGACAACGGAAAAACTTCGCATCTACGATAACCGCGCCGAGAAAAAAATCGATTACGATACCTACGGCGACTCGATCACCTTGCGTTTCGGCGATGTCGTGATTCCTTACGTCGCCGTCACCGAGCCGCTGAAATTGGAGTGCCAGCACTTTCTCGATTGCGTCGAACAACGCCGGCGGCCGCGCACCGATGGCCGGGACGGCGTGCGCGTCGTGAAAGTTCTCGAAGCCGCTAATCATTCTTTGCAGCATAATGGAATTCCCGTGAACCTGGAGACTTACTTTGCAGAACTTCATCCATCCCACCGCTAAAATTGCGCCGGGCGCGAGCCTCGGCGCCAACGTCACCGTGCTTCCCGGCATGACCCTTGAAGAAGATGCGCTGGTCGCGGCCGGCTCGGTGGTGACGCGCGACGTGCCGGCCCGAAAAATCGTTCTCGGCAATCCGGCGCGAGTTTGACGCGACGCTACAAATGCTTTTCCTGCGGCGCACGATTCGCTTATCGCTAAGAGGAATCTGGCAACGGCGCTTGGATACAATCAATTTGGGCCGATTATGGTTGATAAAACTCTAAACGGCGATTATAACCGCCCGATAGAACTACCTCGACAATGTTAAGTTAAAAATTACCGTCATTGCGAGGCGTTTTTTGCCGAAGCAATCTCTGGGCTTTCAAAGGATTGCTTCGCTGAGAAGCGCTCGCAATGACATTAGAAATCTAACTTAACATT
>Ga0247727_10012226_pt1 | contig 14785 bp, 9 predicted proteins | sample WisWelCaveWW1625_FD_202498 | JGI IMG/M metagenome (GOLD analysis project Ga0247727, IMG submission 202498) | Biofilm microbial communities from Wishing Well Cave, Virginia, United States - WW16-25 | ecosystem: Environmental > Aquatic > Deep subsurface > Groundwater > Cave microbial mat | place... | reverse complement strand
AAAATCACAGTGGCCACATTTCTTGTTTTTCGCGATCCATTTGGAAAGATCGGCGAAATGCGAGAAGAAACTGTAAATCTTTCGGGGAACAAAAATATCTAAACGAAGGAGGAAGAAGAATCCTTTGAGTTTACCGCGAAGTGTACTTGCCCGTGCCATCGTGCGAAGATAGGGATTTTGGAAAAAGAGGTCTTTTATGTGATTCTAAGTCCGATGATACAGACGTCATCGACTTGTTCCATATCACCTTTCCAATTCGCAAACGATTGCTCGAGTTTTATTTTGAGGTCATCCGTCGGAAGGTTGGCTGAGTTTATGAGTAACTGCTTCAGATTTGCCAATTTGAATTTCTTTCCTTTCGGACCTCCGAACTGATCGGCGTAACCATCCGTAATGAACAGAATAAGATCATTTTTCTGTGGAATGACTTCAAACTGTCGGAAGGGCTCAGTCTTCACGCCTCGTCCAACGGGCATATCGTCGGCGTCGAGGTCGATGAATTCGCCGCTGCGGATTAGCATCGGCGCGTTGTTTGCCGCAGCGTACGTGATTTTTCCATTGCTAAATCGTACCAAGGTCGCGTCCATCCCGTCGCGTCCGCCTTCCATATTTTTGATCAGTCGTTCGCGCACAAAGTCGAGGACTTCAGACGGATCGTCGATGTCCTTTTCGTTAATCGCTTCGCTTAGAAACGAGATGTTGAGTAGGCTCATAAAGGACCCCGGAACGCCGTGTCCGGTACAGTCGCATACAGCGAGCCAGAAGACGTCGTCTTTTTTGGTGGCCCAATAAAAATCTCCACTGACAATGTCCTTTGGCTTGAACAGTACAAAAAAGTCAGTTAAGTTGCTGCTCAAAAGTTCAGCGTTCGCGAGCAAGGTAAACTGAATTCGTTTGGCATAATTGATACTGTCTGTAATTTCCTTGTGGGCCTCTTCCACCAGTTCTTTCTGTTGACGTATTTCGGTGGTCGCATATTGTACTTCTTCCACCAACTCTTTTTGACGCTGCTTGAGTGAATTCGTCCGCCACCGGGTATATCCACGGATCAACGCCAGTGCTGCAATTCCATAAATCATACGAGCCCACCAGGTGTGATACCAGGGCGGAAGAATTGTAAATTCATAAATCACCGGATCGCTCCATTGCTGGGATTCGCCGAAGCAACGGACTTTGAATGTAAACGTGCCGTGTGGGAGATTTCGGTATTCCGCGAATGTAGACGGTAGCGGCACGCTCCAATCCTCATCCAGTTCTTCAATTTTGTATTGATACCTGATTTTGTGCGGACCGTTCCAGTCGGTTGCGATGAAATGAAAGGTCAGGTGGTTTATTTTTGGCGAGAATACCGGATGAAGGGGGATGTTCTCAAACCGGATGACGCTGTCGTACTCAACAAATCGTGAGATGCTGTCGCTGAGTATCCGGTAGTCGTAATTTTTTTCACCCAGATCCAGACCGGTCATTCGCAGATTGGGAATTTTATTGGAAAAGTTGGCCTCGTTCAACGACAGGCATTCGATGCCCTTTCCGCTTCCCCACCAGGCTCTGCGTTTGCTGTCGATTAATGCGCTGCAGCGGAAAAAGTCAAGACCGAGAAGTCCTTCGGGTTGAGTAAACTGATCTACACTATATCGGGCTTGGTCTTCCGGACTAGCTGATGTTATTCTTCGGATTGAATTAATCCCCTTGTTCGTGGCGGCGTAGAGTGTGTTTGTCAATGAATCAAAGACAACCGACCAGATCACCTCGTTACTCAACCCTTGTTCTTCGCCAAAACATTGAAAGTTCAGGCCGTCGAACTTCACCAGTCCTCGGCCGGTACCAAACCACATATTGCCGTCGTTATCTTCATCAATGCTATAAATCAAATTGTCTGCGAGGCCTTCCTTTTCGCTGTAGACAGTATACTGCTTTTTCCCCTTGGGTACGTAAATGACGCCAAGATCGTCAGTGCCAAGCCAGAAATCACCGCTTCGGGAAATCTTACAGCATAACAGGCCGTTCGTTGGAAATCCGGTTTCCTCATTTGCGATCCGGAATGTGTTGTGGTCATAGAGAAATAGCCCTCTGTTGGCCGTTGAAATGCAGATGATGCCGTCACCGGTCTCCCTGATAGAGGTCACAAATAAATTTGAATTGAAATCACCGAGCGTATAACTCACAAGCTGATCACCATCCCTGCAGAATAAACCAACCGTGGGGGACGAGAACCATAACCTGCCAGATTTATCCCACAAAACAGTACTGACGGTGCCGCGTTCCTCGTTGGGTAAAAATGTCTGGGGTGTAAGTGATTTTCCGTCATATTTCATAAGGCCGTAGTCAGTGCCAAACCAGATGTTACCCTCTCGATCCTCGCTGATGGAACGGGCAAATTCTTTGTTCATCGCTACGTTTTTTCCGAAGTGAGTAAAGCCGGAAGGTTCAATGCGGTTGATCCCACCGCCGGAGGTACCGGCCCAGATATTTCCACCTTCGTCCTCGAGCAGGCATTGAACAAGCGGTGAACTAAGCCCTTCGGCTTCACCAAAGCGGCGTAGATCACCATCGAGCCTGAAAACGCCGTTGTTGTTACTGCCGGCCCAGATGGCACCATCCCGGGATTGAAGAAGTGCCGACACCGGACTTTGCGTCAGAAGGGGATGATCATACCGAATTATTTTAGTCCGGTCTTTGCTCAGACACAGCACACCTCTTTCCACCGTACCGAACCAGAGGTTGCCCTCACGGTCTTCCAAACTGGAAAAAACTCCCCGGTATTGTCCAAAGATACTCGTGTCGTTGTACCATACAAATGATTTGCCATCGAAGGCACAAACGCCGTTGTTTTCTGAAGAAAACCACGTTACTCCCTGACGGTCTTCGAGGATGTCCGTGATGTTCGACGAACAGAGACCCTCTCTGAACCAGTAATGTGTGATACTGTCACCGTCGAATTTTGAGCCACCGCCCCCGAATGTACCAAGCCATATACTGCCAGACCGGTCTACATAAAGCTTCCAGACATAATGTTCGATCAGGATGTCTTCTTCAAAAAACCAGTAATTGTGTCCGTCAAATTTCATCGGGCCGTCCTCGAAGGAAGCAAACCAGATGTTGCCCTGCTGATCTTCTGCAACCGACCAGATGTAATCGCTGTAAAATCCGTTTCCGGTATGGTAGTTGTAGGCGAATTTTCCGTCATATTTAATGACTCCGTTGCCGTCCGTACCGATCCATATATTTCCTCTTGAATCTTCGAATACGCAACGTATATAAGGACTGGGAAAATTCTGATCGACATCGAGGTACTGGATTGCGCTCCAGGCATCGGATTTCATCCGCATATCATCCAGAGCCAGTGGCTGTACATTGGAACAGACCTTGGGGTACATTTTTGCTGGAATCGGCCGGCCGGTCGGTATTTTTCCGCTGCTTGTTTTTTCAGGATATATTGCAGAATCACCCTGACCAAGTGCCAGTGTGAACAGAGAGTCCGCGTTGATTGCAAACGTGGTCGTAAAGTTTTCAAGTTCGATGCGATCGGGATGAGCATTTTTGCCCGTCAATTCTGTAAAACTGAATTTGTCGATCTGGCTTCTCCCACCGATGTCTTCTTTCGTTGTGTAGTCAAATTCATTGAAGCGGCCTGATTCGACCGTATCTCCGCTTAAACTGATAATGGGTGTCAACGAATCACCGGTAAATTGATTTCTCCGATAACCTTTGATCGTGTCGAGTAAAACAGAGACGGGCCCGGCATATATCTGGTCATTTGTGGACACCTCTTCTGAAGCAGAGTCGTCGCAGGCTGCAAACGCCAATAAGATCAAGCCGTACAAAAGGAATTTTCGTCGCATCGAAGTCAGATTCTTATCGCAATAACACAAACATCATCCACCTGTTCCAGTTCACCCTTCCACTCGTCAAATACCATCTGAAGTTTTTCATTCAGTAGGTCTGGAGTCAAAGTTGCTGTTTCTGTCAGCAATTGATTCAAACTGGCATATTTGAATTTTTTTCCCTTTGGTCCGCCAAACTGATCGGCGAAACCGTCTGTATAACATACTAACGTATCGCCAGATTGCGTTCTAGCCTGAAACAGTGTGAACGACTCGGATTTTATGCCAGAACCTACCGGCATTTTATCCGCTGCTAATTCTTTATAATGACCATTTTGAATCAATACGGGACGGTTATTTGCCGCGGCGTAAGTTATTGAGCCGTCAAAAAAGCGGAGCAGAATGGCATCCATTCCATCTCTACCGCCCTCCATATTGCTAACCAGGCGTCCGCGGACAAAATTGAAGACCTCGTTCGGTTCAGAAATTTTCTTTTCGTTGATGGCTTCGTTTAGGAACGAGATATTGAGCAGGCTCATAAAAGCCCCGGGAACTCCGTGCCCTGTGCAATCGCAAACCGCAAGGTAAAAGCCATTCTCATTCGAGGTACACCAATAAAAATCACCGCTGACAATATCTTTCGGACGAAACATCACGCTGTATTGCCGAAGATTAGTCTTGAGTACCTCCTCGTTAGCGAGCAATGTATACTGAATGCGTTTCGCGTAGTTGATGGAGTCGACAATTTCCTTCTGCTTTTCCTCGATGATTTCCTTCTGTTGCTGAATTTCTGTTGTACGTTCCAAAACTTTCTTTTCCAGGAAAATATTCTGTTCGCGAATGAGCCTCTCATTTTCAAGTGACTGTTCCAGCGCATTTTTTTGTGCCACGACTCGGTCCTTGTTGGCGATATTCAATTTGTCTCCGATCGCAAAGGAGAGCATCACCGCCTCAATGGCCGAACCCAATTCGAGTGCATATTGAGACAAAAATGCGCTGGTGATTCCAAAGAGATCCGTGGTGATCAGGAAGAACAGTCCAAGCATATAGGCGCCAAATCCAATGACATAGTACCGTGCCGGACGATACCCCTTACGCAATACCTGGATGCCCGTAATTATGGAGAGAAACGAGAGGACGATTCCAAGTAATTGTACGAGAATAACGCTGAACAACGGAAATCCTATGACCAGCGCAATAAATGGGATTGGTACGGTATATATGGTTGCAACAATCAGCTTATGTAAAAAAGGTGAATAGTGCTTTGTATTCAAAAATCGAATGGTAAAGAGCAAGCCAAAAAAACCAAATCCCAAAGGGACTGCGACAGGAATTTTGTGCATCGCAAGAATCAGCCATTCCGGAAAAACGAGAATATAGCCATTGAAAAAGAAGATGAATATCCCGGTTAATGCGATGTAAAGTACATAGTAGATGTAAACCCGATCGTAGTTTGTGACAAATAGGAAGATGTTGTACAGAATCATCAGTAGTAAGACACCGAGATACAAACCGTGTATGAAATTTTCTCGTTGTTCGTGATCAAGATATGCGGCGGCTGTTCCAGCGTTTACTTTCACTTTAAGCGGGCCGATACTAACCAGGCGTAGATAAACCGTGACGGTATCACCGGGCGAAATGTCCAAATCAAAAATTGCCATATGTCCCGTATGCACTCGTTCTGTCGGTTCGGAGCTCAATCCGGAATTTTGACGGGTAATGTTTCCGTTCTGAATACGGTAAAATTCAATGACCGGAATATTCGGCTGGGAATAGTCAATTTTCCAGAGATCCCGAATCTGTGTTGTGAGAATGAACTTGAGCCAGATAGCTGACTTTGTTACGTTGTAGTTGGGAGCCAGTGAAGTGGATGCTGTGAATTTCGCTTGATATTCAGAACTCAGAATTTGGTCGAATGTGACACGGGTCGAAGTGTCCTCAAAGAGCATCGCTCGATCGGTGATAACGAAAACGCTGGTGGTGTCGGTGAGTGTGATGACGTTTCCGGCCTTAGACGGAAAAGTGAACAGGAGCAAAAGCAGGGCTATGGAAAGGTCTCTTTTCAAACCGGGTTCACGACTGGGGTGTCTGTAAATATACCACTAAGTTATTAAACTGATTATCTGTAGAATATGTCAGAATTACCAAATTGATTCGGTGTTGATAAGGACTGAAAGCCCCCATCCAATCCACACAGAAAAAATAACCAGCACCGAATAAATCCCTGAACCAGACGTTCCCCAAACCATCGCACGTATGGCCAGTAACATAAAGAACAAGTAGGCTGCAAGGTCCACATACAGCAGAAATTTCCCGAGCGGTTCAAATTGCCATTTCCAGGCCATAATGTTAACCGCTCCAAAGAAAATATTGATCCCAGCAGCCCAGGCACACCAAAGCCGGCCATAACTGTTCAGGTTGTAATCTTCTCTGAAAATTTTAGTCCATATAACCAACATATTGTGGCCGAATTTATCATTGAGGAAACCCAACATCACGATGGATCCAAAAAAATTCCAAAGACCGAGTGAAAGAAGGTACGTGTACATAATCGTTTAGATTTCCTCCAGATTTTGTTTTGTCCTTTCGTTTTTTTGATCGCCAGTGTTCAGCGTCGATTCCGGTTCAAAGAGCATTATTTCACAGACCTCATCAGAACACGGTTTGTGAAGGGTTCCTTTCGGCACAATAATAAACTCACCTGGATTGACAATTTCAGTCCGACCTTCGAATTCCATTTTCATTCGACCAGAAATGACCAGAAACATTTCATCTTCGTCATCGTGCTTGTGCCAGATGAATTCTCCCTTTGAATTTGGCGAGTTTCACCAATTGTCCATTCAAACGGCCAGCAATCCGGGGATTCCAGAAGTCGTTGAATTGACCAAGTTTTTCGTTGATGTTGACAACCTTCATTCTTTAAATATAGTAAAAACAGTTAACTGACAACTGTCAACTGACAATGCGCCTTGGTGTATGGCTGTCAGTTGGCAGTTCTCTTGCGAATCATTTCTTCAACTGCATCCACCCACAATGAACTATCATTTAAACTCTCGACAAGTTGAATTTTTTTTCCACCGTTGGCGCTGAAAATATGCTGGTATTCGATCCCGATTTCGTAGGACGTTTCAAGACAATCGGCAATAAACGCAGGCGAAAACGCCAGAATATTTTTGCAACCTTTTTTGCCGAGATCCGATACGACGTGGTCGGAGTAGGGGGTGAGCCACGGTGTTTTTCCAAGCCGCGACTGGAAGCAAACAGTGTATTTATCCTGGGGAATGGAAAGTTGTTCCGCAATCAACCTTGATGTTTGATAACATTGGTTCCGGTAACACAACTTTTGTGTTTCGTTGAATTGTTTGTCACAGATGCATTCCGAACATTTGAGATTCGGGTGAACTTTGTCAATCTGGCGTTCAGGTAGTCCGTGATAGGAAAAAATGACGTGATCAAATTTCGAAACGTCGTGTTGACGGGCCTTACTGACAAAAGCCGCAATGTACTTCGGATGATCAAAAAATGAATCAATCACGGAAATTTCCGGAATGCTCCACCATTTCGAAATAATTTTCATTGCTTTTTCGATGGCCGAACCCGTTGAAGCACTTGCGTTGTGTGGAAATAATGGGAGGATAATGATTTGGTCGTAGTTCGCTTTTTGCATCTCACCGAGAACGGATTCCATCGACGGATTTTGATACCGCATAGCAAAATGCACAGTGATATTGTCCTTTGTGAAGCGAGCCTGTGTGAGTGACTTTAATTTTTTTCCAAAGGTCCACAGCGGAGACTCTCCATTCCACATCTTCCAAAGTTCCTGGTAGAGTTTGGCTGACTTTGGAGCGCGGGTTGGAACGATGACAAAGTTCACGAGAAAGAACCGTCCCATCGGCGACATATCGATGACGCGTGGGTCGTTGAGAAATTCTCTCAGGTATTTTCTGACGTCAGAAGTCGACGGACTGTCGGGGGTTCCAAGATTAACGAGAAGAACGCCAGTTTTTTTCATTCTTCAAAGTGAAATTTTCGGTGCTGGGAACGTGTCACCATTTCAATTTATGGGTAATTTCTCTGCGTCCCTGCCTTGCCGGCAGGCAGGTTCGCGCCTTTTTCTCCGCGCTCTTTGCGGTTAAAAATTAAATATGCAAAGGTCTGTTTTCAGTAGCCGACAGCGCTGCCTCTTTCGTGGCCTCGGTGTATGTTGGATGCGGGTGACAGATTCGCGCCATATCTTCGGCTGTTGCACGGTACTCCATTGCGGTAACAGCTTCCATAATCATATCCGCTGCTCTTGCCGAAATCATATGTACGCCCAAAACTTCGTCGGTTTCTGCGTCGGCCAGAATTTTCACGAGCCCCATCAGATCACCCGATGCACGTGCCCGACCAAGCGCCTTCAACGGAAAACTTCCCACTTTGTATTTAACTCCGGCGGCTTTCAATTCTTCTTCCGTTTTTCCCACGGCTGCAACTTCTGGCCACGTATAAACGACACCGGGAATAAGGTTATAGTTCATATGCGGTTTTTGTCCGGCCAATTGTTCTGCAACAAACATTCCTTCTTCCTCGGCTTTGTGTGCGAGCATTGCGCCCTTGATCACATCGCCAATGGCGTAAACGTTTCCAGCCGTCGTGCACAAATGATCGTCCACCTCGACACGACCACGATTGTCTAGTTTAACACCGATATTTTCAAGACCCAATCCATCGGTATACGGTTTGCGTCCAACCGCAACGAGGCAATAATCGCCTTCGAAAACAAGTTCCTTGTTGTTCTTATCGAGCGCCGTTACTTTCACGCCTTTGCCCGTGTTTTTGACGCTTTGAACTTTCGTGTTAAAGCTGAACTTAAATCCTTCCTTCTTCAACACTTTGGTGAGTTCCTTTGAAAGATCGCTATCCATTGTGGCAATGATTCGCTCCGAAAATTCAATCACGCTGACTTCCGATCCAAGCCTCGCATAAACCGATCCAAGCTCAAGTCCGATCACTCCGCCGCCAATGACGATCAGATGTTTCGGTAATTTATCAAGATTTAAAGCTTCTGTCGACGTGATGATTCGGTCTTTATCGGGTTCCATTCCCGGAAAGTGATTTGGTTTTGAACCAGTAGCAATCACCGCGTACTTCGTTTTCAGTTCAATCGCTTTTCCTTTGTCAGGTGTTACTTTGATGGTGTTCTTGTCTACAAATGATCCCACACCAACGTGGACGTCGATTTTGTTTTTGTCCATCAGAAATTTCACACCGGAACACGTTTGTGAAACCACTTCATTTTTGCGGGTGATCATCTGTTTCATGTCCATTTTCAAACCAGTGGTAGCAATGCCGTGGGTTTTGAAATTGTGGACCGCGTTGTGATAATGTTCCGAAGTATCCAGAAGAGCCTTAGACGGAATACAGCCTACGTTCAAGCAAGTTCCACCAAGCGTGTTGTATTTTTCAATAATGGCCGTTTTGAATCCAAGTTGTGCCATACGGATGGCGCAGACATATCCACCGGGACCTGATCCGATGACAACGACGTCGTAGTTCATAGCAATTGATTTTGTCGGTAACGAAGATAGCAATTTCTGGCTTTGTATAAGTGATAGAAAACCAGTAATTTACATCCAAATTGAGTCATTTTGAGCCGAAAGTATCAATTCGTTTAGAATTGGCACTTTTGTCCTATGGTTCTCGTCGGAAATTTTCTGAGTCGGTGCAAACTGTTGCCTGTTCTTGTCATCATCGGATTCTCGTTGGCGTCTTGCCTTAGTTCCCGACACTCAGACTTCGCGCAGAAAAAATATCTCGACTTGAAAATTTCTCAGTCGGGTGACTTAGCACGACGCGATCTGACCGAATCGAATTTTGAAAGCCCGAAAGACTCGGTCAAAACCCTTGTGTACGATTGTCCTGGTGACACCATCCGACTCGCTTCCGGAAAAGAACTTGTTGCAGACGTAGTGGGAATCGGTTTCAACCAGATTCACTTTCGCAAAAAGAAACCGGACGCAAATGTTCAGCATTTGAAATTAAAATACATCGATACGGTTCGCTGGGACGGATATGTTCAGAATCATCACAAGGCGATAGCAATCGACACGTCAGTTCTTGCCGAACGCGATGTCATCCAGAAGCGAACGACGGGCAAAAAGCAGATTTTGATCGGGACGATTTTTTCGCTGGTACCCTCTTACAGTTTAGGAGGAGCGGCTCTTTCGACGTTTATGCTAACCGGTGTTGTAACCATACCGTTATTTTATTGGCTGTTCCTTGCGCTGGTTCCAGTAGGAGTAGTCTTGTTGATCATTGGACTCAGCAGGTGGAGCAAGGCGAGGAAAGCGTTGTGAACTGAACTATCAACGGCCAATCCGCCTCGGCGGACAACTGCCAAAAGAATAAAACCAAAGTACAGTGATGGCCTTTCCTGACGCAGCGTGAAACTTGAATATTTTGTTTTCTTGCGAGGACTAAATTGGCAGTTGATTTTTTGGTAGTTGCCTGCCCGCCAAGGTATGGGCCAATGCAGAGGCAGGCGGGCTAGTTCAATTTGACTTCCTTGCAGTTTTCGTTGTAAAGCACTAACTTAACAGGATGTTAAGACCTGTCCTCCTCTCATTATTTTGTTGCGTGTTTCTCAGTTCGTGCTTTCGGTCAATGTACAGTACGCGTGAACCTGCTCTGGTCGAGAATGTCGACATAAACGAAACATTGAAAATAACGAAAGACGAAATTCAAAAAGAAGGAATTGGTCAATCGCTGGGCATTTGGGTTTTGCGCGATCAGGTGGTTACGTCTCAACAAGCGCGAACTATTTCGCAGCTCTATCTTGGCCGGATCGACAGTATGCAAAAGGCTTTTAATATCTGGCACGCCTCCTGGGGCATCTCAAATCTTTATCGGTTGGGCGATTCAACGGTGAAGGCCGAACTCGAAGTAGCGTATCAAAAGGCAAAAGTGCAACCATTGCGTTTGAAAGGCGGCCAGCGCAAAATCGCAGACTCGCACGTCAATGGAAAAAAAATTGTTACAGGATTTATCCACGGGGGAGGCAGGGCGTACGCCAAAAAACACCTCGTAGTTCCTGGGAATAAAAAGTATCTTCAGTCGTACGAGGCGTACAAGGTGAAACAGAAATGATTTTTCGGTTTCGGCCCAACTCCAGCAGGAAAATGAGTTCTGAATGTGGCTCGAGTTACACCCCCACAAACTCCTCAAAATTTTCCGGCGAAATAACCTCTGTCTCCGAACCCGGATATGTTCTAAGGAAGTTCTTCGGGAATTTTACTTTTCTCTTCGGGTTCCATTTGAATTCAAAGGCACTTAGTTTTCCATTCTTGTCTTCAATGTAGTCAATTTCTTCCTGATTCAAGGTGCGCCAGAAATACGTGTTGGCAAATTTTCCGGTATTGAACATCCACTTTTTTCGTTCGCCGACGAGGAAGTTTTCCCAGAGAGCGCCGATGTCGTTTCGGAGCGGAATGGTTCCAAATTGTTTGATCACCGCATTTCGCAGGCCGTTGTCGTAGAAATAAATCTTGCGGCTTTTTTTTAATTCGGTTCGCAGGTTACGGCCGAATGCGGGTAACCGGTAAATAACAAAGGCCTTTTCCAAAAGGTTCACGTATTTTTCTGCGGTCTCATTGTCGAGCCCACATTGCCTTCCAAGTTCCGTAAAATTTACCTGGTTGCCGAGTTGAAGTGCAAGACTTTGAACAAGTCTTTCAAGTTTTTCGGGCTTCAGAATTCTTTCCCACATCAGGATGTCTTTGTAAAGAAAACTGTCGGATAAAAGTTGGAGGCGCTCCGTTTCATCTCCCGGGTGGTTCACGATGTCGGGGTAATAGCCATAAATCAATCGACGTTCCAGCAATCGCTTTTCTTCGAGAAAATTGTGATGTTCGGACATTTCGGCTATGGAAAGTGGCAATAGTTGAAACTCCCATTTTCGTCCGGTGAGGGGTTCGTTTACTTTGTTCGCGAGATCAAAGGACGACGAGCCGGTGGCAATGACTTTGACTGTTTTAATCGTGTCAACAATGATTTTGATGCAAAGCCCAATGTTCTCGATACGCTGTGCCTCGTCGATCACAAGGATTTTCTTTTTTCCAATCAGACTTTTGAGGCGTGTTGTTGTGGGTTTTGAAAATACATCCCGGGTGTCTGCATCGTCTCCGTTGAACCAGAGAAATTCTTTTCCCGAATTGCGGACGATGTTCCGCACCATCGTCGTTTTTCCGGATTGCCTTGGCCCCATTATGACGATGGCCTTTTCATCGGCCATTCGTTTTTTGACGGTATTTTCAATATGTCGAATTACCATTATTAAGCGATTCTATTCGCAAATATAGTAAATAATTAGCGAATGAAATCGCTAAATTAGGAAAAAATGATTAATCTATTGAATTACATTTGATTAAATTATGACAAGTCGGATAGATCGATCCTATCATTTGACAAATTAGTTGAAATATGCGATAAAAATCGCAAAATAATGATGAAATTAGCGATTACTTTCGCAAAATTAGGATTATTGTTGTAAATATTTGATTTTCATTTGATTTCGAGCCAGTACACAGGGGTTATTGGGAAAATTAGCCCAACCCCGCCAACTTCTCCTCAATCATCTTAATCCGCTCCAACACGTCGTTTTCTTTTCTTCGTTCTGAGTCCACCACAGCCGGCGGCGCACTGTTGACGAACTTGTCGTTGTCGAGTTTTTTGCGGATAATGGCTAGCGAACCACGGGTGTAGTCTAATTCCTCTTCAAGTTTCTTTTTCTCTTCTCCTAAATCGACATTTTCCGAAAACGGAATAAAATATTCGTTGTTCGACGCGATGAAAGAATAGGCCCGGTCCTGCTTGCCATCTATGTTGCGCAATTCGGAAATGTTGCAAAGTTTTTTGATGATGGAGTCGAGATTGGTCCCGGTCTTTTTTGTGAGGTGCACCATCAGATTCACCGGTACTTTAAAGGCAATGTTGTTTTGCTTTCGGATATTCCGGATACCGGAAATTGCTTCCATCGTCATATCAAAATCAGCAAGTATCGATTTGTCGACAATGCCGACTTCGGGCCATTTGCTGACAATGATGTCCTCACCGTCGCCACGTTCTCTCAACCAATGCCAGATTTCCTCGGTGACAAACGGCGTAAAAGGATGCATCAATTGAATGAGGGTTTCAAAAAACTGCAAAGTTGATTCGAGCGTTTTGCCATCGATCGGTTGTTCGAATCCGGGCTTGACAATTTCGAGGTACCACGAACAAAAGTCGTCCCACACCAGTTTGTAAGTACACATCAGCGCGTCGGAAATCCGGAATTTCGAAAAATGGTCGTTGATTTCGCTGATTGCCGTGTTCAGCTTCGACGTAAACCATTGTATGGCCAGCTTGCTTTCTTCGGGTTGGTTCAACTCTTTCCATTCCCATCCTTGAACCAGGCGAAGGGCGTTCCAGATTTTATTTGAAAAATTCCGGCCTTGTTCACATTGTTTCGAATCGAAGGGCAGATCGTTTCCGGCCGGAGACGAAATGAGCACTCCAACCCGCACACCATCCGCTCCAAAGTAGGAAATCAACTCGAGTGGATCGGGTGAATTTCCGAGTGATTTGGACATCTTCCGGCCCAATTTGTCGCGGACAATTCCGGTGTAATACACATTGCGGAATGGCAATTTTCCTTTGTACTCGTAACCCGCCATAATCATCCGCGCAACCCAGAAGAACATAATTTCCGGTGCGGTTACGAGATCGTTGGTCGGGTAATAGTAGTTGATGTCTTTGTTATCCGGATCGTTCAATCCGTTAAAAACGGAAATGGGCCAGAGCCACGACGAAAACCAGGTGTCGAGAACGTCTTCATCCTGCCAGAGCCCTGATGTATCATACAGATGACCTGTTTTTTCTTTCGCAAGAATAATGGCCGAGGCGATCGTCTTGGCCACCACGTAATCATTCGGTCCGGGTCCATAATACCAGGCTGGAATCCGCTGACCCCACCACAACTGGCGCGAAATGCACCAGTCTTTGATGTTTTCCATCCAATGACGATACGTGTTTTTGAGATTGGCAGGGTAAAAATTGATCGAGTCGTTCAAAACGTTGTCGAGCGCCGGTTTGGACAGCTCTTTCATACTCACAAACCACTGAAGCGACAAGCGCGGTTCGATCACTGCACTGGTCCGCTCAGAAAAACCGACTTTGTTGACGTGGTCTTCCACTTTCACGAGGTAACCCTTTTCTTCCAATTCGGCTGCGATTGACTTGCGTACCGCAAATCGATCCTTTCCGGCGTAATGAAGGCCGTGGTTGTTGAGCGTGCCGTCCTCGTTCAAAATATCGATGGAGGTGAGGTTGTGCTTGATCCCTAAACGGTAGTCATTTTCGTCGTGTGCCGGAGTTACTTTAAGGCATCCCGTTCCGAACTCGATGGCAACATAATCGTCTTGAATGATTGGAATTTTCCGGTCGGTTATAGGGACCGTTACTCGTTTTCCCTTCAGATGATGGTATCGCGCATCGTTCGGATTGACACACACCGCTGTGTCGCCAAGAATGGTTTCCGGACGGGTTGTTGCTATGGTGACCCATTCGTCTTGCGAGTCGGCCACCTTGTAACGGACGTAATAGAGTTTCGAATTGACTTCCTTGAAGTTCACTTCTTCGTCTGACAAGGCAGTTTTCGCCGAAGGATCCCAGTTGACCATCCGCACACCGCGGTAAATCCGGCCTTTGTTGAACAAGTCAATGAACGTATCGACCACGCTTTCGTAATACGCCGCATCCATTGTAAAACGGGTGCGTTTCCAGTCGCAACTGGCGCCGAGCTTCTTCAGTTGTTCCAGAATGACACCGCCGTACTTATCCTTCCACTCCATTGCGTGTTTAAGGAATTCGTCGCGGGAGAGACTGGTTTTGGAAATGCCTTCCTTTTTCAGTTTCTCAACGACTTTGGCTTCGGTCGCAATGGA
>Ga0247727_10012225_pt1 | contig 14785 bp, 14 predicted proteins | sample WisWelCaveWW1625_FD_202498 | JGI IMG/M metagenome (GOLD analysis project Ga0247727, IMG submission 202498) | Biofilm microbial communities from Wishing Well Cave, Virginia, United States - WW16-25 | ecosystem: Environmental > Aquatic > Deep subsurface > Groundwater > Cave microbial mat | place... | reverse complement strand
CCATTCAATAAAAAAACAGAATTAAACATTCTTATTCATCTGGCCGCCAGTGACAGCAAAATAGAAGAGAAAGAGTCAAAACTCATTCACATGGTGGCGAAAGCAAACGGTATATCGAAAGAAGATACCGCACAAATGATCCAGAATCCTCAGCCGATCACGAATATCAGTGCCCTGACTTCTGATGAAAAGTTTGAACACCTGTATTATCTGATTCAAATGATGAAGATGGATGGCCAGGTATTTAAAAGTGAAATTGTTTTTTGCGAAAACATTGCAGTGAAGATGGGATATAAGAAGGGTATTGTAGCCGAACTTTCACAACACATTTACAGCGATCCATCTATTACCTCTGATCGTGAAATGTTACGGAAGAAAGCAGAGAAATTTATCCGGGGATAATTTACACTTACGCAAGTAATACCTTCACCAACCCAAGTAACATCCAATGTTACTGCTGCAAATTCTTTTCGATACAATTTGCACTTCGGTGCGCGCAAAAGTTATCAATAATTCTGAAAGTTTGCAGTCGCGCATGATTAAATCAGAATTTAGACGCAACGCTGGCGTTGCTGCTTTTTTTATACCTGTAGACTTTTTTATTTCTTCTCAAATACCACCTTCCCTCCTACAATCGTCATCATCACTTCTGACTTTAAAATATCCATATCGGGAACTGTCATGATATCAGAAGAGAAAATTGTAAAGTCAGCAAGTTTACCAGGTTCAATTGAGCCTTTTATATTTTCTTCAAAAGCTCCATAAGCTGCATCAAGTGTATACGAGCGAAGTGCCTGATCGCGTGTCATTTTCTCTTCTGGCTCATATCTGCCAGTTGGTTCACCTTTCAAGGTCATGCGTGTTACTGAAGCATAAAAACTTGGAATGGGATTGAGTTGTTCCACCGGTGCGTCTGTACCGTTCACAATTTTAGCACCCGACTTCAGCAACGATTGCCACATGTAGGCACCTTCTTTAATGCGTTTCTCTCCAAGCCGATCAATTGCCCACGGTCTGTCGCTTGACATGTGAATTGCCTGCATGGCTGGGATCACTCCAAGTTGACCAAATCTTGGAATGTCGTTGGGATGTAAATGCTGTGCGTGCTCAATACGAAAGCGAGGGTCTTTTACTTCGGGGTTTTCCGTGAAGGCTGTTTCGTACCGATCTAAAATTTCCCTGTTAGCCCGATCTCCAATCGCATGTGAACAAACCTGAAATCCAGCCTTCAATGCTTCGCGGGATGTTGACAGTACAGTATCCATAGAAAGTGTTGCCATACCAAAAAAATCTGCACGATCCGTATACGGTTCAATCAACCATGCCCCTCGCGAACCAAGTGCGCCATCGCAATTCAATTTTATAGAGCGTATCGTCAACCAGTGATCAGGGTCAACTTCCACGCCATTTTTCAACCATTCGTGAACAAGGTCGCGGTCCCAACCTGTTATCATCACGTACAACCTCACAGATAACTTCCCTTCACTCCTTAGTTTTTTTAAAAATTCAATTACTCTACGACCTTGACCTGGGCTTTGGCCTGCATCATGAAAACTAGTGATTCCATTTCTATGACAAGCCTTCATCGCCAAATCAAAAGCCTGTAAATATCTCCCCTCATCCGATTGGGGAATAACCTTGTTGATTATATCTTCTGCATTTTCATTAAACAATCCCGTTGGATTGCCATGTTCATCACGAATGATTTCTCCCCCTTCGCCTGAATTTCTGTTCAAACTTTCAACCGATAATTGATTTACGCCCGCTATCTCCATTGCCTTAGCATTCGCTAAACTCATGTGCCCGCTGGCGTGTGATAGAAATACCGGATTGTCAGGTGAAGCTTTGCTTAACGAAGTATGGGATGGGAACCCCTTCACCATATCGGATGGTTTTGTCGTCCACTTATCCTGATGCCAACCGCGGCCTAAGATCCACTGACCGGGTTTTGCCTTGCTCGCAGCAACTCTTACTCTTTCTACAATCTCCTCAAAACTGGTAACGGTCATTAAATCAAGATCCAACTCATTAAAACCTACCCCTATCAAATGTCCATGACCCTCAATAAAACCAGGAGTCATTATTCTGCCTTGCAGGTCAATAACGGTTGTGCTATCACCAATCCATGTGCGCGCCTCTTGTTCATTGCCGGCATATGTAATCTTGTCACCGTTAACCACTACAGATTCAACGGTTGGTTGTTTATCGTTTACCGTGTAGATAGTTCCGCCAAGAATAACCACATCGGCCGGTTGTTTACCGGGATTACATGAAAGAACAATTGCAGCAATATTGAGAAAGACAATGACTTGTATTTTTTTCATGAGGACAAATTTACTCCCCTATTTTAACGATATTTTAATTAATAGATGCTACTCAAAACAATAAACAAGCACGTCATTGGAGGAGATGGGGAGGAAAGTGTGAGGGATGACGAAGCAATCCGTGTTCGAAAAGAACTGGACTGTACTTCACGAGATTGCTTCACGCCATCGCATAACCCACGCTTCAGTTCCAATGACGGTTACTTTTTGTGTAAGTCCACATAATTAAATCTAACAGTCCTATCTTTACGCACTATGCGCAAGAGGCTTATTCTGTTCATTTCACTTTTTTTATTTTGGATGACATTTTTCACTGTTGTACGGGCAGTGTTCATGAGTTACAATTATGAGTTTACCAGTCAACTGAATTTTGTTGAAGTACTAAAAAGTTTCCTGTATGGAATGAAGATGGACATGAGCATGACGGGTTACTTCATGCTGATCTACGGATTGATTTTAGCCGCGTCTTCACTTTATGTTTCGCGTGGCCTTACGGTGGCCATCCATACTTTTACTGTTTTGTTTTTATTGATGTCCACCCTGATTATGATGGTCGACCTGGAATTATACCGGCACTGGGGTTTTCGCATCAATACGATACCATTTCTTTATACGGGCCCGGAAGCAGCCGCGACAGTTGAACCATGGCTTGCACTTTGGTTGATAACTATCTCTGTTCTCCTCTTCACAGCATTTTGCTGGATGTATTTTCGTTTCCTCGCTTCATTTTTTAATTCTTTAGAACCATCCGGCAAAAGATCCTTTCTCATCCTTTCACTCGTTACGGGTAGTATGATCATGCCAATCCGCGGAAGCTTTAGAGCCTCTACCATGAATCCCAGCATGGTGTATTATCATCCCACGAAAACTTTTGCAAACCATGCAGGTATTAATGCAACCTGGAATTTTCTGTACAGTGTTCAAACCGACAATGCCATTGAGTATCCTGAAGATTATTTTGACCAGAAACTTACCGATCGGTATTTTCAAGAACTTTATCCGTTGAATGATTCGACTTATCATATCCTCAACACATTGAGGCCAAACATTTTGCTGATTATTTTAGAAGGCATTACCGCTGAAGTGATTGAACCTTTAGGCGGAAGACCAGGCATCATGCCTAACTTGAATGCATTGTGCAAAGAGGGGGTATTTTTTGATCGTTTCTATGCCAATGGAGATCGCACTGATAAAGGTCTCGTAAGTATTTTAAGTTCATATCCGCCACAACCGAGAGGATCAATCATTAAGTTTCCGCAAAAAACACAAAAACTTTCTTTTTTAAGTACAGCACTTGGGTCTTTAGGTTACTCAAGTTCATTTGTATACGGTGGTGATGTTGATTTTGCAAACTACCGGTCTTTTTTAACAGACGGCAGATTTACCCACATCACTTCGGTTGATGATTTTCCGGACGATCTTGATAATTCAGATTGGGGAGTGGCCGATCAGTATGTATTTGACCAAGCTCTTTTCGAAATTGATACCACGCGCCAGCCCTTTTTTAAAGCGGTGCTCACACTGAGCAGTCATGAACCATTTGACGTGCCCATGGAAACCGTTATAAACGGTAAAGACGAACCATCATTGTATATGAATTCATGTTATTATGCCGACAAGAGTTTGGGGGAATTTATTCAAAAAGCAAAACAGTCTTCGTGGTGGGCGAATACATTGATTGTGATTACGGCAGATCATGGACACAGACTGCCTGGCAAAAAGAAATCTCATGTAAGGGGAAAATTTCACATTCCCATGGTATGGACCGGAGGTGCCATTCAAAAAGATTCTGTAGTTCATACCATGGGCAACCAAAGTGATATAGCCAACACATTGCTCAGTCAACTTGCAAAACCTTCACCTGATTTGATTTTCAGTAAAGACCTCTTTGGAAATAACACAAATGACTTTGCTATGTATGTTTTCAATGACGGGTATGGCTATATCGATAATGAGCGTTATGTAATTTATGACAATCCAGGGAAGCAATTTTTACGAAAAGACGGAGTACAAAAAGACGATGAATTAAACTCCGCTAAGGCTTACATTCAAAAATTATACTCAGACTATAATTTAAAAAAATGATACGAATATTTCACAAACCTTTGCCGGATCTGTTCCGGCATCCCCTCTTAGATGAACTTAAAAGGAGATCGCGGCACAAGGCCGCGAAGTTATTGCTTATTGCTACCCTGCTTTCAAGTTCAACTCAGGCACAACAATTTGGTTTATCCTTCTCCTACTTCATTCCAAAGAACGGCTACTTCTCCACACCCATCAGCCCATTCTCGATACGCGGTATTGGTGTTAACATGACTGATTTTCTTGCGCTTGAAACAGGTGCATCGCTATACCGGATGTCGGGCCTCAATTTGAAAGACTTGCCTTTTGAAAGTAAAGACCCGCTCATTGGGCCGAACTTTACAATTTTTGTTCCCGCAGAGTTAGTGATTATGCTAAAAGCCGGTCAAGTTGAGTTTGATATAAAAGGCGGAGGTTTCTTTTTTTATGGCTTTGCTCACAAAATCAATTATGGAAACTTTGATCGTGCTATCCGCACCTACGAGGATTGGGACGTGGCCAATGCCAATTTTACGTTTGGCAATAAGCCAGGCTTCGGATACCATGCGGGCGCGGAACTAACTATTTATGTGACAAGCCAGGTAGGTGTATCATTCGAAACAAATTATTTGGTCGGTCAGGCTCAATTTCCAATTGAAGGAAGTTATACGGGTGGTACAGGTTCACTGGAAACTGTGGACGTGAATTACAAAGATGCAAAAATGGATTTCACCGGGTTGGAGTTTTCAATTAGCCTTTTGTTTGATACGCGTGGCGGGCCGAGCCCTGGTAAAAAGAAAAGGAGGAGGTAATTGATGTTACTTATTTACTATTCGATTGTCAGATGTATCACCCACCATTAGGTAAATTTGATCTATTATTTAGTGAGAAAACTGATAATGGCTTGGTTTGATCCTGCCGCGTTGTCGACAAACATTTCATGTCCTGCATTTTCAATAATTATTCTCTCATTTTTCGGGAGCAGTTTTGCCAAATGTCCATCGATCAAATCATTAAAATTACCCGCACTCAAAGCTCCTGAAAGCAAGAGTGTTGAAATGTTTAGATTTTTAACCTTCTCGTAGTCAACTATTGGGAAGGCATCAGAAGAAATTGCCAGCGCTTGCCATTCTTTTGCATTTTCAATCCAATAGGTTCGCCATTCTTTCGAAATAGAGTCGAACGGTGCATGGAAAGCCCATTGGGAGGTGAATTCAAGTCCTGCTTTTTCACCTTTCTCTGAAAATGCCTTACCTATTGGAACCCATGTATTTTCCATAAACTTCTCCATCACTCCTTCACCATTGGGTATTTCAGGTAGCCATCTTATCAAAGGAGGTTCTGCAAGAATTAACTTTTTTACTCTCTCAGGGTGCTCAAGTGCAAACAAAAGCGCAGTATATGCACCATAGGAATGACCAAGTATATAAGCCTGTTTAATATTAAGTTTATCCATAAGGGACAATAAATCTTTGGCCTCAACAATAGCAGCGTGATTTGGCACTGGTTTATTTTGGTTAGGATAATTATACCTTCTGCTATAAGTAATCAACTGAAAGTTATGCGACAAAACTGAATCTTGTCCCTTCCAGTACCTTAAATCGGCCAAGCTGCCATGAATGAGGATAAGAGGGATTCCTTACCTGCAATATTGTAATGAATCTGCACGTCCTGAAGATTGACATGCTTGAATTCTTCAAACTTTGGATCTGATCGGCAAGAAGAAAGAATAGGTGCTAAAAGCAAGAGGGTAAAGAAAAAAGTTTCACCCATTCTATTTTTTAATTCTTTAGTCATTGTATTCAGTTTTATTAATACTCTGATTCAATTCGAATTTAGAAGTGAATATAACTAATTTAATCAATACGCCAATGGCTTTATCAGAATCACATTAGGTATAAATTTCTTATTAATCACTCATCCGGCTGTTTCGCAGGCTGTTCTTTAAACTCAGAAAGATTGAGATTATTTTTCTTCAATAACTTTCTTGAGTCATCGATAAACGTTTTGAAAGCCAAACGAGATTCCTCATCTTTTATAAACCCGGTCGTGTCATTTTCAAAAGTAGGTACAGGCAATATATAATAATCTTTCTGAGAATCAGCAGTACGGTAAACCCATTCCAGAATATAGCCAGCAGAGTCAAGCGTTGTAGTTATTACACTATCCTTTAATATCTTAGTAAAATTCACTTGCACTATGGCTCCTCCATTTTTATACCGGTCACGTTGGCCGGAGACAAAATTACCTAGCGAGTACGTTACAAGTTGATTACTCTCTTTCCTCCACTCCATGGGCTGCAGTACATGTGGGTGTGAACCGATAACCAACTGTACTCCCTTCTTAAAACAGAATTCAGTAATTCCTTTCTGTTGTATCGTTGGCTGCGATTGATATTCTTGCCCCCAGTGCGTAAAAACAATAATGAAATCGGGGTTGGATTCTTTTGCTTTCGCAATGTCCTTTCTGATCATGGCTGTGTCAAGCATGTTCACCACATTCGGTTTCGTTACCAGAATTCCATTTGTGCCATACGTGTAATTCAACAATGCAAGAGTGAAACCATTCTTCGCAATGATTAGGGGATAATCATTCATGCGATCTACGGTGTCGCGAAAAGTTCCGGTGTGAAGTATCTGCAAACTATCCAGCATTTCGATTGTTCGGTCAACACCTTTCTTTCCCCGATCAAGGCTATGATTGTTAGCCGTCACCAACACATCCATCCCGATATCTTTTAATGCAATAGCCAATTCATCAGGCGCACTGAATTGCGGATAGCCTGTGAAGGGCGGGCCCGCTAACGTTAATTCAAGATTTCCAATAGCCAGGTCAACCGCTTCGATATACGGTTTTACAAATTGAAAACACGATGTATAATCATATGTATTGCCTGAAGTACCGTAATTATAAGCAGCCTTGATTTGGGAATCGTGTTGCATGATATCGCCCACGAACAACAACGATAATCGGGTAGTATCTTGAGAATAACCTGCATCAGGATACTCAAAAAAAAATAGAAAGAATGCTATTAATAGTTTGAACTTCATGATGCTAGCCGATAACCAGAAATATACTTAACTAAATTGTCAGAATCAGGATGCCCAGGATTAGAGGATAAACAGGATGAAAAATGAATCTTGCTAATCCTTAAACCTGCCTGACGGCAGGCAGGTCCTAAAATCCTGATTCCGACAATTCCCAGATTTATTTTATATCTTCAATTGACAGTCTATATGTCAAAAATATCATTTCTGTTTGCTTTAATCGCAATAACAAAAATTTCTGTTGCGCAGGATTTTGCTGAGTTTGATAAACTTACCTATCAAACATCGCAGGATACACTTCTCTACCGGTTGCTGAAACCAAAAGAAGTAAAGGAAAATCAGCGGTACCCGTTAGTAATTTTTTTACATGGATCAGGTGAGCGTGGCAACGACAATATCATTACCCTGAATTACATTACTCCGCTGTTCCTGGAAGAAAAAAACAGGAATGAGTTTCCTTGCTTCCTAATGGTGCCACAATGTCCCGCATCTGAAAAGTGGACTTATCCCGATTGGTATCAGGAACCCCGTGAACCCATCAGAACGGTTGTGAAGTTGATTGATTCATTGTCTGTTCTACCATTTATTGACAGCACCCGGATTTACATTACAGGTCTATCCATGGGCGGCTATGGAACCTGGTATTTACTCACGCGCTTTCCTAATAAATTTGCTGCGGCCATACCAATATGTGGTGGCGGTGATCCACATCAAGTGGATAACTTCAAACACGTTCCTATTTGGGCATTTCATGGAGCTAAAGATGATGTTGTTCAACCGGATCAAAGTCGAAAAATGGTGAAGGCATTAAAAAAATCTGGGGGTAATCCCAAGTACACGGAATACAAAAAAGCCGGCCACGATAGCTGGACGAAGGCCTATCAGGAACCCGAACTATTGCCCTGGCTGTTCAGTAATCGGTTGGTAAAATAGGCTTCATAAAATATTAAAGTACAATATCCTGATAATCAATAAAGGGCATTTTGGGTTGAAACGTGCTCTCTTCGGGTATTGCGGGCAGCATGGTTGCCAGTAAGGGTATAAAAAATTTACAAGCAGATACGGTGCGCAATATTTTGATCGCCTGGCTTCTAGTGCTTCCGGTGGTTTTAGTTATGGCAGGATCCTTATTCCTACTATTTCGATCCATTTTTTAGGAATCGCTGAAGTAAACCGGATTTAAATTAAGGGCATCTCTAAAAACCCTGCCTTTATGACCTCAACCCGTCACCCTTCTCCGGAAGAGAAGGGTACAAGGAGTTTTTAGAGATGCCCTTAAATACTTTAAATCCCTGCCTCCTTATCAAGGTACTCTTGCACAATATCAATAGCGTTTGTTACCACATCGCTTAACGCTACAATGAATGTACCTTCCTCTGCAATCGATATAGAGTGCTTGATCGCTTCAATTTCTTTTGGAATTATTTCGTAGGTTATTTTCTTTCCTGCTGAATTGATTCCTGCTAAAATCAACGCGTTAATATTTTCTTCTGTTCTTCCACGCAGGTGCTTCTCCTGCCGAATAATAATATGATCAAACATGCGGGCAGCTATCCTTCCACACTCGGTAATGTCTTCATCCCTCCTATCGCCTACACCTGATATGATGCCGATCTTCTTAGGCGAATCAATCGAACTCATAAATTCTTCAATGGCACTGTACCCTGCCGGATTATGCGCAAAGTCGATCATTACTTTAAATTTCTTAAAGCTGAAGATGTTCATCCTGCCAGGTGTTAATGCAGGTGAAGGAATAAATGTTTCTAACGACAATTTGATGTTCTCTGTTTTAAATCCCGAGAGATAAGCAGCTAATGTGGCGGCCAGCACATTGCTGATCATAAACTTCGCTTTGCCTCCGAACGTAAGAGGTATCGTAGTTACTTTCTCAATTCGAATTTTCCAGTCGCCTTTTTTAATTGTTACGTACCCACTCTCATATACTGCGGAAATTCCCCCGGTCTTGCACTGTTCTTTAATCACCGGATTATTTTCATCAAGACTAAAATATGCAATGCGACAATCCAGTTCCTTTGCAATCTTCACACAGCTTTCATCCTCAGCGTTGAGAATAGCCCAACCATCTTCCTTTACACTTTTTACAACTACCGTCTTTACCCGGGCCAGGTCTTCAAGAGTTTCAATATCACTCAAGCCTAAATGATCTTCCTTTATGTTGGTGATAATACCGATGTCGCATCGGCTGAAACCTAACCCTGCACGTAAAATTCCACCGCGGGCTATTTCCAATACAGCAAATTCAACTGTGGGGTCTTTCAAAATAAACTCCGTGCTCATAGGGCCTGTGGTATCACCTTTCTCGAGCATGTGATTTTGAACATAAATTCCATCCGAGGTTGTGAACCCAACACGATACCCCACATTCTTCACAATATGAGCCAGCAATCTTGTGGTAGTGGTTTTTCCATTCGTTCCGGTAACGGCAATAATAGGAATTCGTGAAGGTTTACCAGGAGGGTACAGCATATCAATCACTGGTGCGGCCACATTGCGCGGCAATCCTTCTGAAGGTGCCAGGTGCATCCGAAAGCCAGGTGCTGCGTTCACCTCTAACACTACACCACCACTTTCTTTCAAGGGTTGTGTAAGGTTTGGAGCCATAATATCAATGCCGCAAATATCCAGACCGATCACACGCGATATACGCTCGGAAAGAAATACATTCTCGGGATGCATCAGATCGGTTACATCAATGGATGTTCCGCCTGTACTCAGGTTAGCGGTAGACTTCAGGTACACAATTTCTTTTTTTGGAGGAACAGAGTGCAGTGTGTAATTCACCTTCGCGAGAAGGTCCAGTGTATCACGGTCAACTGTAATTTCAGTAAGCACATTTTCGTGGCCATAACCCCTTCTCGGGTCTTTATTTTCAAGTGCAATAAGTTCTTCAATCGTATGCTTACCATCGCCTTTCACATGAGCAGGTACACGTTGTGCGGCTGCAACAACCTGATTGTTGATCATCAACACACGGAAATCATAGCCATTGATAAAACGCTCAACAATTACTCGTCTGGAATATTTTTTGGCGTGGTGCAATCCCGCTACTGCTTGCTCCCATGTTTTCACATTTATGGAAGCACCCTTTCCGTGATTGCCATCAAGCGGCTTAAGAACGATCGGGTAACCGATATAGTCAATTGTCTTTTGCAAGTCTTGTTCATCAACACAAATATCTCCTTTGGCAACGGGTATGGAAGCTGCGCCCAACATTTGCTTGGTTTGTTCTTTATTACAAGCGATGTCCACGGCAATGTTGCTGGTATTTTGAGTGATGGTTGCCTGAAAGCGTACCTGGTTTACGCCATAGCCAAGTTGCACGAGTGAATTTGTTCCGAGTCTTATCCACGGAATGTCGCGTGATACGGCTTCATCTACCAATGAACCAGTGCTGGGCCCAAGTCGCACTTCTTCGCGTATCTTCCGCATTTTTTTTATGTCAGCCTCCAGGTCATACGCTCCACAATCCACCAACGACTGCGCAATTCGAACGGACGCTTCCGCAGCATACATGCCTACATTTTCTTCTCCGTAGCTGAACACTACATTGTAAATCCCCGGTGTTTTAGTTTCGCGGGTGCGGCCAAAACCAGTTTCCATTCCAGCAAGTGTCTGTATTTCAAGCGCGATATGCTCAATCACATGTCCCATCCAAGTACCCTTTTCAACCCGATAAAAAAAACCACCGGGCCTTCCCTCTGAACAACGATGCTCGTACATGCCTGGAAACATTTTCTCCAATCGTTCTCTAAATCCATCAATTTTATCGGTTGGTCTATCCTCCAATTCCTCCAAGTCGAGGCGCATTTGAATTAGTTTTTTACGGTTTACACTCCAAATGTTGGGGCCTCGTAACGCCTGGGTCTTCAGTATTTTCATAGAGGTTTCCGGTAGTGAAGGGGTGGCACATTTACCGTACTAAGTTTAACAAAGTAATTATTGAATTCAAACTGTTAGATTCACTGTATTTAGGGGAATACGGTATAGGGTGTATGGTATATTATATGTAAATCGCAATCCAAATACCATATATAACTTAATTTGTATACACTTATACCGTATACTCTATACCTGTACAACTTATTAATAACAAAACTTAAATATGATACCGAAGGGCAAGCTTATTGTAATCGGGGGGGCAGTCGATAAAGGAAGTTTTACCGAAAAAAATTACGAAAAAGAGATTGAGAAGAACTTCAATTTCTTTGAACGAGGTATACTGAAACGAGTGATTACGGAATCCGAACACACAGGTGATTCGCGCATTGAGGTGGTGACTACTGCGTCACAAGTTCCGGAAGAAGTGGGCAACGAATATGTGAAAGCTTTTTCTTACCTCGGTGTTACAAATGTTGGCGTGCTGGGAATAAAAACGCGAGAAGAAGCAAACTCCGATGAAATCTGTTCACGCCTGGCGCAAGCTCACATCATCATGTTTACAGGTGGTGATCAGTTACGCCTGACGACCATTTTAGGAGGCACTGCTGTTCATAAAATGTTGTTGAAAAAATATAGTACCGAGCCGGTTGTTATTGCCGGAACTTCTGCAGGTGCTGCTGCCTGCTCCAACAATATGATTTACCAGGGTAGCGCACACGAAGCGCTATTGAAAGGTGAAATAAAAATCACCAGTGGATTGGGTTTCATTGACGATGTTATTATCGACACGCATTTTGTGCATCGTGGAAGAATTGGTCGATTATTTCAGGCAGTAGTCAGCAATCCGGTTGTACTCGGTATTGGACTAGGTGAAGATACAGGCTTGCTGATAACAGAAGGGAAAACCATGGAGGCAATCGGATCGGGATTGGTGATTCTCGTAGACGGAAGAAACATTAAGCATACCAACATCACGGAAGTAGACATGGGGGCACCCATCTCGATTGAAAACCTGACCGTTCATGTGATGGCCATCGGAGATTTCTATGACCTAGAAAATCACATATTAGATATTCAAAAAAGTAAAAAACCTGCACCGGCTAAAATTACACGCATGGCTGAATGAGTAGTGTTGCACAACATATAATGAATGTCAGGTTGAGTTTGTCGAAACCTGACTACTGTCAACTAATCGCCTTCGACAAGCTCAGGCTGACAACAGCTTTTTTATTAATTTAACTTCATCCGTTGATGATGCAATCAAAAATTATACTACACGGTGGATTTTTTAGTGAATCAAGCACGAGTCGCGAAACAAAGATAGCCAAGCAACATGCGTTGACAGAAATCATAAAGCACTCGCATCAGTTTCTTGAAACACACTCGGCTATCGATACTGTTGTTTTTGCCGTGGAGCTACTGGAAAACTGTGATCTATTTAATGCTGGTATTGGTTCTCAACTTCAGCGTGATGGAAAAATACGCATGAGTGCCTCGCTAATGGATGGTGTTTCTAAAAAGTTCGCAGGTGTAATTAATATTGAAGATGTTAAAAACCCCATCCGTGTAGCCGAAAAATTAATGACTGAAGAAGATCGGGTGCTTGGCGGTGAAGGTGCACAACAATTTGCAAGGGCGCATGGGTTTCCATATTTCAATACAGAAACACCACAGAGAAGAACAGAATTTGAAAGTAAATTGCGTTCCACAAAAACCGGAACTGTTGCCTGCGTAGCGCTCGACAAAGCAGGACGACTGGCTGCAGCGACCTCGACCGGAGGAAAAGGGTTTGAACTACCAGGTCGCATCTCTGATTCGGCTACCGTTGCCGGAAACTTTGCGAACGATGAGTGCGCTGTTTCCTGTACAGGTGTAGGCGAAGATATTGTTAGTGGTGCTACGGCTGTAAAAATTGCTACTCGAGTGAGTGATGGATTTTCGTTAAAAGAGGCATTTGAACGTTCCTTTGCGGAGCTTAAACCATTTGATGGTTTCGCGGGCGCAATCGCAATCGATAACCAGGGAAATATTTTCCATCTTGATTCGCATCCCAGCATGGTCTTCGCATCGTTTGATGGAAATGAGTTAATTGTATTTAACTAAACTAAATTGTGACAATCACCATTGCCATTATCGTTATCACAACTGGCGTGAGTTTATATGCCATGAGGCAATCCAGTATCCAGTATGCGTTTACGATGAACCCGTACATGATCATAAAGCGCGGGCAATACTACAGGCTCATCACGTCTGGCTTCATCCATAGTGATCACATACACTTATTCTTTAATATGTTTTCGTTCTATTTTTTCGGGTCGCAATTAGAAAACATATTTCAATACATTTTTGGTGGACTGGGGAGTATCTATTTTATACTACTGTATGTATTGGCAATTATTGTCTCAGATATACCTACACTCATTAAGCACCAGAGTAATCACGCTTACAATTCATTAGGTGCATCAGGTGCTGTGTCGGCTGTGATCTTTGGGTGTATCCTTTTTCAACCTCTTCAGAAAATTTACATCTATGGCGTTCTGGGTATACCGGGATTTATTTTGGGCGTGATATACCTGATTTATTCTTACCAATCAGCAAAACGATCGAAAGACCGTATTAATCACGATGCACACTTATACGGTGCATTATTTGGCTTGGTATTTTGCATCGTGCTGTATCCTGATTCAATAAGAATGTTTATTGAGCAGATGGCGGAGTGGAAATTGTTTTAACTATGGGTTAGGAACCAAATAACAATTAGCCGTCCACTAAAGTGAACTGTAGAAGAAATGCTGGTGAAGGAGGCACTTAAATTATAGCTGGGCGTTTCTTAAAAGTAAGCTTGTCAGTAAACGGAAACTTCAGGGGAACAATATCGCCAAATTTCAGTTCGTCCATAATTTAATAATGATCATAGACGGAATCCGTTTTGGAAGTTAGTGAAGAATGAAAAATCCCCTGACTCCTACCAAAGAACTTGGCAGAAAAGAAGATGCCATCACCTGGTACAAAAGATATTAGCCTTAACTCCAGGATATGAAGAAGCAAGGAACAGATTGAAAGAATTAGAAAGAGAAAAGCGATAAAGTCATTGTTTGGTTCTCATTGTTTTTTCCTTTATAATAGATTCAATTGCTGCACGGAAATGTTTACTGACGGGCAGGCGGTGGTTTTCTACCTGGAGTTCATTTCCTTCAAACGCTGAAATTTTTTTAATGGAAACAATAAAAGACTTATGAATGCGGATGAAAAGATCGGCCGGGAATAGTTCTTCGGCCATCTTCATGGTATTATAAGTAATTAACTTGCCTTTCACTGTGTGCAATGGCAAACCATTTTTTAACATCCTATTTTTTCTCTTCAATTCCTTGTTACAATTTACTTCAGAACCAAAAGTAAAATTTCAGCCTGTAAATGAAGTTATCCACTGAGTTGTCCACAAAATGAATTTGA
>Ga0247727_10012224_pt1 | contig 14786 bp, 11 predicted proteins | sample WisWelCaveWW1625_FD_202498 | JGI IMG/M metagenome (GOLD analysis project Ga0247727, IMG submission 202498) | Biofilm microbial communities from Wishing Well Cave, Virginia, United States - WW16-25 | ecosystem: Environmental > Aquatic > Deep subsurface > Groundwater > Cave microbial mat | place... | reverse complement strand
TGCTATTGAGAGAGTTTGTGAGAGCCTGCGCGAACTTTCCGGCGGCAAACTGCTTTTGATGTTTGGCTGCGGCGGCGACCGTGACCGCGGGAAAAGACCACTTATGGGAAAAGCGGCGGTGGCCAACGCGAGTTATGTAATTGTCACATCGGACAATCCCCGCAGCGAAGACCCGCTGGCCATAATTAAAGAAATCAAACCCGGCCTGGCCGGCGGGAATTATGACATCGAGCCGGACAGAAAGAAAGCCATCGAACTGATTTTACATAAAGCCCGGGCCGGCGATGTGGTGCTGCTGGCGGGCAAGGGTGCGGAGAAATATCAGGAAGAAAAAGGAAAGTTTTTACCGTTTGATGAAGTTGATATCGCCATTAAATCGTTAGCCGAACTGGGCTACAAACGTGACAACGGCGTTGAGGAGAATTGATAAGCTTGAGCTTTGAAGAACTGGCGACGCAGGTGCAGGGTCAATTGATGCCGGCCGGAGGAATTTTACAAAAATTCCGCGGAGTGGCGATTGACAGCCGCACCATCCAGCCCGGCGAATTGTTTATTGCCATCCGCGGCCAGCGACAGGACGGCCATAATTTTATAAATCAGGCGCTGGAGCGGGGAGCGGCCGGTGTGATGACCGAGGCGGTTTTTGAACAAAACAGAATTTTGTCCGAACGTGCCGTCGTAATTGCCGTCCAGAACACCCACGAAGCAATGATTCGGCTGGCGCAAAGCTATCGTACGAAATGTGCCGCCAAGATAATCGGCATTACCGGCTCCAACGGCAAAACCACGACCAAAGAGTTTACCTACGCTCTGCTCTGCACCGTAGAACCAAATTCTTATCGCTCACCGGGAAATCTCAATAATCTATTCGGCGCCCCGTTGGCGCTGTTGGGAATGCCGCCAGCTACCCAGGCAGCCGCCATAGAAATGGGGATTTCTTCCAAAGGAGAAATGACCCGTCTGACAAAAATTGTGCAGCCGGACGTGGCGGTGATTACTAATGTCGGGCCGTCGCATCTGGAATTCCTCTCAACTGTCGAAGATGTCGCCCGCGCCAAACTTGAAATGGTTACCGCTACCGAGACCGAGACGAAATTAATTATTAATGCCGATGACGAATTGCTGGTGCGGGAAGCCCAAAAAGTCAAAAAAGATTTCGTGACTTTTGCGATGGATCGAGAGTGCGATTTCAAACCGGAAAACATCGCAACCACAGCTAACGGAAGCGCCGTCACCATTGACGGCCATATCTTTCTGGTAAATTTATTCGGCCGCCACCCGGTTTACAATCTCCTGGCTGCCTACGCCGCCTGCCGGACGCTGGGCTATGGCTTTCACGACGTTGATACCGCCGGAATAAATCTGGCTCCGGCTCCGATGAGGGGGGAAATGTTGGAGAAAAGCGGCGTGCGTATCATCAATGACGCCTATAATGCAAATCCCGAATCGATCCGGGCCGGGCTGGAAGCATTCCAAAACACTCCGAGTCAAGGCCGAAGAATTTTAATCATTGGCGATATGCTGGAGCTGGGACAAAGATCTGAAAAATACCATCGGGAACTGGGCAATTCCCTGGCCTTGCAGGAATTTTCATTCGCCATCATAGTGGGGGACTGGAGCCGCGCCGTAATTGAAGGCGCCCGACAGGCAGGCGTGTCCGTTAATAAGCTGCGCAGTTTTAAGAACGCCGCCGAAGCGGCGATTGGAGTCGGCGAATTGATTAAAGCGGGCGATGTCGTTTATGTGAAAGGTTCCCGCGGGGTCGAACTGGAAAAAATCATAGAAAAAATTGGCGAAGCCGGAGAACGGAACTGATGTTTTACCACTTGCTTTACCCTCTGACCAGCGAATTTTCCGGCTTTAATATTTTCCGATATATCACTTTTCGTTCGGCGGGCGCAATGGTCACGGCAATTTTTATCTGCCTGATTCTGGGACCGTTTTTTATCCGGCTTCTGAATAAATTCCAGGTGCGAGAGAGAGTGCGCGAAGAAGGCCCGTCGGGGCACAAACAAAAAGAAGGCACGCCCACCATGGGCGGGCTGATAATTCTATCCGGTATAATCATACCTACGCTCCTCTGGGGGAATCTTTCTAATTATTTCGTCCTTTTGGTGCTGGGCATAACGCTGTTTTTGGGTTTGATAGGATTTATGGATGACTTTTTGAAAGTCGTCATGAAAAAGCCGCAAGGGATGGTGGGGCGGGTAAAGTTGGCGGCCCAAATACTTTTAAGTGCGGCATTTGCGTTTGGATTGTCATACTGGGGACCTTATGAATTATACGACGGCACTACCAGCATACCGTTCTTTAAAAACTATGTTCTGAATTTTGGGTATTTTTATCTTACGTTCGTAATAATCGTCATAACCGGATCGTCCAATGCGGTTAATTTGACCGATGGGTTGGACGGACTGGCAATTGGGTTGTGCGCTATTTGCTTTGTGGTCTTTGCGGCCTTGGCATATCTGTCAGGCCGCGTCGACTATTCAAATTATCTTCAGATAGAATATATCCCCGGCGTCGGAGAGTTGACAATTTACTGTGCCGCGGCAGTAGGAGCATCGGCCGGGTTTTTGTGGTTCAATTCGCACCCCGCCGAAGTATTTATGGGTGATACGGGGTCGCTGGCGCTGGGCGGGGCCATAGGGGCAATAGCCGTGCTATTGAAAAAGGAATTGCTGCTGGTTTTGGTAGGCGGTGTGTTTGTGATGGAAGCGCTGTCCGTGATGATTCAGGTGCTTTCTTATAAGTATCGCAATAAAAAACGCGTATTCAAAATGGCGCCGCTGCATCACCATTTTGAACTTTTGGGCTGGTCAGAATCAAAAGTAGTCATTCGATTCTGGATACTGGGAGCTTTGTTTGCGCTATTCACCCTGGCAACACTGAAGATAAGATGACGGCAGAACTAAAAATAAAAGGACGAAAAATCGGCGTGATCGGCATGGCCCGCAGCGGCCTGGCGGCGGCCCGGCTGGCCAAAAGATATGATGGCATTCCGTTTGTATCGGATGCCGCGCCGGAAACAAAGTTAGTGGAGGCCACCAGCGCTCTTCGCAAAAACGGCATTCCCTTCGAAACCGGCGGCCACACCGGGCAGCTTCTTAAATGCGATTACATAATTGTCTCTCCGGGAGTGCCTTCGAATATACCTATTATCCGGGAAGCGGAACAAAAAGGCATTCCGTTGTTTTCGGAGATTGAATTTGCCTCATGGGTCTGTCAGGGGAAAATCTGCGCCATTACCGGTTCCAATGGCAAGACCACGACTACGGCCCTGATCGGCGAAATAATGAATGCCGGCGGTACCAAAGCCGTGGTGTGCGGCAATATCGGCCAGCCGTTTGCGGATGTGGCCGACCGGCTGTCGCCGGATGATGGGGCCGTTGTCGAAGTATCCAGTTTTCAGCTGGAACGAATTGAAAAGTTTTCGCCCAAAGTGGCGCTGATTCTAAATATCACTCCGGACCATCTGGACCGCTATAAAGATTTTCAACAGTACCAGAGAACCAAATATCGCATTGCCGAAAATCAAGAGCCGGGGGATTTTTTGATCTTGAACTCCGAAGATGCCGCAACCGACGCCGCTGACATAAAGACGAAAGCAGAAATGAAATTCTTCACGACCAAAAGCGATAAAAATGCCATGGCGTATGTTGAACACGGCGAGATCACTCTAAACATCGCTGATAGAGCCACCCCGGTAATGCCCGTATCAGAGATACTCATTCCCGGACCACACAATCTGCAGAATGCTCTGGCCGCTATTTGCGCCGCTAGTTGTCTTGGCCTTGGGCCGAAATTTATGGCAGAAACACTCCGCAAATTCAAAGGGGTGGAGCACCGCTTGGAATCGGTCGGCCGCGTAGCCGGAATTTCCTTTGTCAACGATTCCAAAGCCACCAATGTCGATTCGGTTTGCTGGGCGCTTAAATCTTTTGACCGGCCGTTATATCTGATTGCGGGCGGCCGGCACAAAGGCTCCAGTTATGAACCGATTGCCAAAGTCGGCAAAGGTAAAATCAAGGGCATAGTTGCCATTGGTGAAGCCAAGGAAATCATATTCGATGATTTAGGTCACGACTTTCCGGTGCAGTTTGCGGATAATCTTGAAAATGCAGTTCAGACTGCGTTCGAACTGGCCATTCCGGGTGAGATTGTGCTGTTATCTCCGGGCTGCGCCAGCTTTGACATGTTTGAAAACTTTGAGCACCGCGGCCGGGTCTTCAAAAAAGCTGTGGCATCGCTGAAAAACGGACAGGAAAAAGATGAAACGGTTGTTGGTTAAAAGAGCGCTCGATGAACGTCTTTTGATTGCTTACCTGATTACGGTAACAGTCGGACTGGCGATAATCTATTCCGCCTCTTCCATAATGGCCGAAAGCCGCTTCGGCTCGCATACTTATTTTATCAGGCAGCAGTTTCTGTGGGCGCTTTTTTCAATGGCGGCCATCTGGATTATTTGTAAGTTTGATCTGGAGCGATTAGCCGTCTATTCCGTGCCGGCCTTGATGGCTTCTTTGATTCTTTTGGCAGTAGTGTTTGTGATGCCGGCCCGCAACGATGCTCACCGCTGGATATTTCTCGGTCCGTTCACGCTCCAGCCATCGGAGTTGTTCAAATTCTTTATGATAGTATATCTGGCGTTCTCTTTATCCAATCCTAAACGTGATTTGAAAAAAATCGGGCAATTGATAATTCCCTACGTCCCGCTTTTGGGCGCCGGTCTGGCGTTAATTGTCCTCGAGCCGGATTTGGGTGTGGGCATCGTTATTTCCGTTACGGCGCTGGCGATTTTCTTTTTGGCCGGCACGCCGATGAAATTCCTTTTGGCCACATCGGCGCCGCTGGTGGCCGCGGCGGCGGTGATGGTATTTGTCATCGGGTACAAAAAAGCCCGGGTAATTGATTATATGGCGTCGATAGCCGACCCGCTCAACGGCTCCTACCAGGTTAAACAAGCGGCGCTCACCCTTGGCTCCGGCGGCTTAATTGGAACGGGCTTTGGAGATGGCCGACAGAAATTATTTTTCCTGCCCTATCCGCACACGGATTTCATTTTTGCGTCGGCCGGCGAGGAAATCGGACTGCTGGGTCTGGCCGGGGTTTTGTTTCTCTTGTTCTACATCCTCTGGCGTGGACTTAAAATTGCCGCGGCGCAACCCGATCGTTTTGGATATCTCTTGGCTTCGGGCATGGTGGTGACGCTGTTTTGCAGTATGGCCATAAATATTGGCGTAGTTACAGCCATGCTGCCGGTCACCGGACTGCCGCTCCCGTTTATTTCCTATGGCGGTTCATCGCTGGTAATAAGCAGCGCCGCTATCGGCGTCTTGTTGAATCTTTCACGAAAGGCGCCCAAAGCATGAGTACCTCGAATTCCGTGAAGATTCTTTTTGCCGGCGGCGGCACCGGCGGGCATTTGTATCCGGCCATAGCCATCGCCAACCGGTTGACGGAATTGCTTAAAAATAGAACGGCCCTGGAAATAGCTTTTGTCGGCACCAAGCGCGGCCTGGAATATCGCATCAGAGAAGAATTAGGCTATCCCTTGCATCTCATAAATATGCGGGGTATCTCACGTTCTCTGGCTATGATTAATCTGTTGGTGCCATTTATAGTGGTACTGGCTCTTTTGCAATCGGCCAGGTTGTTGAAAAAATTTCGGCCTGATTTGGTAGTGGGTACCGGCGGCTATGTCTCCTGGCCGGTTCTCAAGATGGCCGCAACCTTGGGCATTCTGACCGTTCTTCAGGAACAAAACTCCTATCCGGGCATTGCCACTCGCAGCGGCGCCAGGAAGGCCAGGCGAATTTATCTCGGCTTCGAGGATGCCAAAAAATTTATCGCCGACAACTCCCATGCCATGGTCACGGGTAATCCGGTGCGCTCCGAAATCGGTCATGGCTCCAGGCAAAAAGTAATGGAGCAATTCAAATTGGACAAAAATAAAAAGACAATTTTGGTCCTGGGCGGCAGTCAGGGAGCCAGAGCCATAAACAATGCCGTCATCAAAAGTTTAGAAACGAAGCGATGGGCGGGGGATGCCCAACTTTTGTGGCAAGTAGGGAAAAGGGATTACACGGATGTAAACGACAAGGTGAGTAAGCTTCACTGGGATGGCGCCCATTTCCCCTTTGCCAATAATATGCCGGACGTCTATGCCGCCGCCGACCTGGTCATTGCCCGTGCCGGCGCCTTGACGCTGGCCGAATTGATAAAATGCGGACTACCGTCAATTCTCATTCCCTTTCCCTTTGCGGCCGGAGGCCATCAGAAAAAGAATGCCGAAAGTTTGTCATTGCGCAAGGCGGCGATCATAATCGACGAAAAGAATCTGAATGAAGTCGATTTGTTGAACGAAGCCGCCGGGCTTCTGCATTTGCCGAAATTCGCGGAAATGAAAAATGCCGCTGCCGGTCTTACCGAAGGCCGCCGGGCGGCGGTGGATCTAATCTCTGAAGATATTATTTCAATTATCAAAGAAACAAAGCAGGTGGAGAGTGACATTTGAAAGCTGTCGCAAAAACCAAAGCAGTCGGATTGTTCCGGCGCAAGAGCATTATGTTTGGTAAAATCAGAAGACTTTTTTTCGTGGGTATCGGCGGCGCCGGCATGTCCGGCATTGCCGAAATTCTGCACAACCTCGATTACGAAATCGCCGGTTCCGACAGCGCTCCGAGCGATATCACCTCGTACCTGGCCAATCTGGGAGTCAGAATCCACAATGCCCACCGGCCGGATAATCTGGGCAGCGCCCAGGTGGTGGTGATTTCATCGGCCGTAGGCGAAGATAACCCGGAAGTAATCGAAGCGCGCCGGCGCGGTCTGCCGGTCATCAAGAGAGCCGAGATGCTGGGTGAGCTTATGCGCCTTAAATATTCCATCGGCATCGCCGGAACGCACGGCAAGACCACGACTACTTCCATGATTGGACGAATCCTCCAGCAAGGGAACTATCAACCGACGTTGATAGTCGGGGGAGTTGTGGCCGAACTCGGCACCGGGGCGGCCTTAGGAGCCGGAGATTATCTCGTGGCCGAGGCGGATGAATACGACAAGTCTTTTTTATCGATGTATCCCTCTATGGCCGTGGTAACAAATATGGAACCGGATCATCTGGACTGTTACAAGGATGAAGAAGACCTCTATCGGTCTTTTGTGGCCTATATGAATCGAGTTCCGTTCTATGGTTCGGTCATAATTCCCGCCGAAGATAAAAACATAACGCGTTTCAAAGACCAGATTGCCCGGCCCTATTTCACTTTTGGGTTGTCCGAAGAGGCCGACTACCGCGCCGCTAATGTCAAAAGGGAAATCGGCAGAACTACCTTTACGGTTTTGCGCCGCAACGAGCTTTTGGGAGAATTGATACTGCGTGTCCCCGGCCAGCATAATGTGTTAAACGCCCTGGCCGCCGTCGCCGCCACGACCGAGCTGGAAGTGCCTTTTACCACTATTAGCGATGCACTTTTGGCATTTAAGGGAGTGGGGCGCCGTTTTGAAATAATCGGACAGGCCAATAATGTGACTGTCATTGACGATTATGCTCACCATCCGACTGAAATTGCGGCCACGCTGAAAACTGCCAAAGAAAATTACCGGGGACGTGTTATAGTCATCTTCCAGCCGCACTTGTTCAGCCGCACCCGGGATTTTCTCAATCAATTTGCAGAATCATTGGCACTGGCAGATAAAACTTTGATGGTAGACATCTATCCGGCCCGGGAGAAACCAATCGCAGGAGTGACTTCGAAAGCGATTGTCGATGTCGCCGCGAAAATGAAACTGGGTGACTTGGAGTATCTGGGTCCCAAAGAAAACGCCCCGACCCGGGCCGCCGAGCTGGCTAAAGCCGGCGATGTCATCATCACCATGGGAGCGGGTTCGGTAACCCTGCTTAGACACAAGATTCTGGAATTATTGAAGAAGTGATTATGGTTATCAGCCGAAAGTCAAAAGTAATGACAGCAGTGGCGCTGACAGCGCTCTTCGTCGCGGTCGGCCTGGCCGGCTTCACCGAGGTTTGCAATTTACAGGCGGTTACGATCAACGGTGAAACGGCGCCGCAGTGGCCAAAAGAATCTCCGCTGGTGAAGGACAAATCCATCTTAAGACAGCCTTTCAATAAGTTTGTGGAAAGCTCTTTGGCTGATGAGGAAACTTTGAAATTGGATTACCGTTTCTCCTGGCCGCATACGCTCTACGTGAGAGTAAATTCCATAAGTCCGGACTGTCTGCTTTTGGACAAATTCAGCTCCACTCTTTTCGGACTTGATAAAAACGGCCGGGTAATTCCTTTGAAAGCCGAAATGGTTGACTGGGAGCGGCCAATTATAACGGGGGTGGGGGTCAAAAAATTATATCACCATCCGGCCGATATCCGTGTGCGCAAAGTACTGGCGGCGCTCGACCAAGTGCGCGGCGGGAAAATGAATTTCTATCGACTTATCGAACAAATAGATTTTGCTGCCAAAGAATATGTCGAAGTGACCATTGCCGGGCAAGAGTACACCGTGCGACTGCGCGCCGAATCATTTTACGATGATATCAACCGCTATGTGGATTTTGTCGCCAGGTATCAGCCCCGGTTAGAAGGAATAAAAGTAATCGATTTGAGACAGGACGGACAAATAGTCACCAAAGGGAAAAAAACATAATGTCTAAAGAGCATCTGGTGGCCGCGCTCGATATCGGCACCACCAAAATTGTGGCTTTAGTCGGTGAAGTTGACGAGCAAGGCCAGTTATATGTCATCGGGCACGGCGAAGCGCCGGCGGAAGGACTCCGCCGCGGGGTGGTGGTCAATATGGAAAAAACGGCCAATGCCATTCGCAAGGCGATCGACGATGCCCAGATGATTTCGGGCACGGAAATCGACAAAGTCACCACCGGTATTGCCGGCGAGCACGTGCGTTCGATCAATAGCCACGGCGTAATTGCCGTCAGCCGGACGGATAACGAAATAACACCGGCCGATGTCAACCGGGCGATCGAAGCCGCCCGGGCGGTGGCCATTCCGGTTGACCGCGAGATTATACATATCATTCCCCAGGAATTCGATGTCGATGACCAGCCCAACATCAAAAATCCCATCGGCATGACGGGAGTGCGTTTGGAAGTGGAAGCCCATATCGTTACGGCTTCGGTTACGACAGCCAAAAATATTTACCGCGCCATGGAACGCTGCAATTTGGCGATTGAACACGTAGTTTTGGAATCGCTGGCGCTTTCGCAGGTGTTGCTCACCGACAACGAAACTGACAGCGGCGTCATTCTGATTGACATCGGGGGAGAATTAACCAACGTGTCCGTCTTTTTTGACGGCGCCATCCGCCACACGGCCATCGTACCGCTCGGCGGAAGAAACATCACCAACGACATCGCCATCGGCCTGCGCACCTCGCCGTTTGAGGCGGAAAATCTAAAAATTGCTTTTGGCGCCGCCTTGGGCTCTTATGTCGATTCCAAAGAAATGATTCCCCTCCACCATGCCAACGCTAAACACGGCAAAGAAATTTCACGACGGGTATTGGCATCCATAATCGAACCGCGGCTGGAAGAAGTTCTCTCACTGGTCATGCGCGAAATGCGGCAGGTCGGATTGTCGCACATACCGTCATCTGGAGTAGTATTGACCGGCGGTGGGGCGCTACTCCCCGGCGCCGTCCAATTGGCAGAGCAGATAATGGATATGCCGGTGCGGCTGGGCACTATCAACGGCATCGAACACACTCCGGACGAGTTAAGAAATCCGCGCTATGCCACAGTGCACGGACTATTGAGTTACGCCGTGCGGCACGAGCCCGCCGCGGCCGGGAAAAAAGAGAATCTAAAAGGGTTTTTAAGAAAATTTGAACATTGGATTGTCAGGCAATTTTAACTTTTAAGTTCAGGAGGAACAGAGATGACGAAGAAGGAGCACTTGTTTAATTTCACGGAAGAATTTGTCGGTTACGCCAATATTAAAGTGGTGGGCGTGGGCGGCGCCGGCGGCAATGCCATCAACCGGATGATCGAAGCCGGTCTGCGCGGAGTGGAATTTATCGCCATCAACACCGATGCGCAAGTATTGGACCAAAACCGCGCCGAGAAAAAAGTTCAAATCGGCAAACAGACTACCAATGGTCTGGGCGCCGGCGCCAATCCCGATGTGGGCGCCCGCGCGGTCGAGGAAAACCGCGAAGATGTCGCCGAGGCCATTGGTACTCCCGACATGGTCTTTATCACCGCCGGAATGGGCGGCGGCACCGGCACCGGCGCGGCGCCGGTCGTCGCCGAAATTGCCAAGACGGCGGGCGCTCTAACAGTCGCCGTAGTTACCAGACCATTTCAATTCGAGGGATTTAAAAGGATTAAACGCGCCGACGGCGGACTCGAATATCTGCGCAGACAGGTCGACACCTTAATTACTATTCCCAATCAGCGTCTGCTGGAGATTGTCGATAAAAAGACCACTCTTCAAACCGCTTTCAAAATAGCCGATGAAATCCTGCATCAGGCCACCAAGGGGATTTCCGACCTGATTACAATTCCCGGTTTGGTTAATTGCGATTTCGCCGATGTCCGCACGGTCATGCTGGAAATGGGCGATGCGCTGATGGGCACCGGCATGGGCGAAGGCGATGAGCGCGCGGTCGATGCCGCCCGCGAGGCGATTTCATCACCGCTGCTGGAGAAAATATCCATCGGCGGCGCCAAGGGCGTGCTCATTAATATTTCCGGCGGCGAAGATTTGACTCTGCACGATGTCAACACGGCCACCTCGCTGATTTATGAAGCGGCCGGCGAAGAAGCCAATATTATTTTCGGCGCCGTCATCGATCCTGCCATGAAAAACCAAATTCGGGTAACGGTAATCGCTACCGGCTTGGGCAGCGACGCCAAACCCAGAATGAGCGAAAGAGAAAGAGCGGCTAAGATGGAGAAGTCTATGGTCGGCAAATCGATTTCGCTATTCGATGACCCGAATGCAGTACCGGCCCACGCCGATACGCTTCAACATCACTCGGAATATGCCATTCGCAACAGGATGTCCGCGTCGGAACCAAACGGCAACCCCAGACAGCGCGTCCCGATGTTTTCGGAAGATGACCGTTCAATACCGGCATATATAAGGAGATTGGAAGAGGAGAGATGAGACCTAACCCCCCGGCCCCCTTCCCTGAAAGGAAGGGGGATAAGAGTAGAAAAGGAGTTGTCATTCCCGCGCCTGTCCCGAGCGAAGTCGAGGGAAAGGCGGGAAGCCATCTTGCGTAGGTCGAAACCCCGCCTTAAAGCGAGATATTCCGTGGGCGGCAGACGTCCCGTCTGCCCCTCTGGCGTCACCCTTCGACAGGCTCAGGATGACGCCAATTGAGGAGTTTGTAGTAATGCAAAATTGATTTGAATCAATAGAGTTTCTCTGGTTCCTCCACGATGCCGTCGGTCAAACTACCCTCCCGGCGGCATTTTTATTTGGGGTGTCGTCGCCCTGCGGGCGCTTCGTAGGGGTGAACCTTTAGGTTCACCATTTGAGCGAATCTGAAGATTCGCCCTTACAATTTAGCTCCTTTATTTCGGCCCACCAGAATATGGGTATGCATCCGGCGTTTTCACTAACTCTTTTCGAACAGGATTGTGAATAATATAATCGGCCACCGATTGCAAATCTTCCGATTTTCTAACTATGTGGTCGTAAAAACCCCGTTGCCAAAGCCGCTGATTTGAAGCGGCTTTGAAATGAAAAGCGGTACGGCTTTTAAAGTGGCGGATAAATTCCGAGACCGAAGTGCCGGATTCCTCCGGTGAGATAATAAGATGAAGATGGTTGGGCATTAGACAATATGCGAGAAGGGAATAATGAAATTGCTCTACGCATTCGTGTAAGAAGGAAAGAACACATTTTGCAGTACTGTCTTCCCGAAAGAAATCTTGACGTTCGTGAGTGCAGAGGGTCAGGGAATATGCGTAAGGAGCGGCATAATCTAAATCGGGCAAACGCAATGAATTCTTCCGCCTTTTTTGAGTAGTTGTCCCCTTTTGTGTTTTTTTGTCCACGCTTTTTCAATATAAACAACTGACAGGTTTTTGAAAATGTCATAGAAAGGCAATTGTAGGGGTGAACCTTCAGGTTCACCATTTGGGCGAATCTAAAGATTCGCCCCTACGCCCCCAAAACTTTTTGAAAATGGTTCTTGACAAGGGGGTAGGGGCTTATATATTAGGCGGTTAGTTGACGGCCATATTGGCCTTGGCACATTAAACGGCTCCAGAGAGAGTCAAATGTGGAGGGTCCCGCCTAAATGGGACTTTGACGACTGAACAAGACACTAATCCAAATAAATAGATTTGTTATTGGGCGGGGCATTTATGATTGTTAATGCCGCGTTCCAATCTAAGGGATCCCACAGCAAGCTGTGGGCGACCCATTCCATTTGGGGGTGGGCGACCCAGTTCAATCAATTTGGCGGGAACCCACACTTCGACTCCGCTCAGGATGACGATTTGAAAATTGGGGTTCAATCTTCAAGGAGGGGCAGATGAGGACATCTGCCGCCCACAATTTGGCAAATAATAAGCCGTCTCGATTAGTCGGGGTGGCTGTTTTTTTAACCATAACACTATGTGGAGGTGTTCAGTGCGTCATCACGATGTAGTCCGGGGAGATTATATCCGTACGACCGTAATTCGGTCGAAAATGCTCAAAGCGGCCAGGGATTGGTTCGAGGAAAACAGCTTTACCGAAATCAGCGTGCCGCATATTACCGGCGCCACCGGCTCGTGCGAATGGTTTCCCAACGCCATGCCGGTTGAAATGTACGACCCGTCCGGCAACAAAGCGGCCATGTTTCTGCGCCAGACCGGCCAGCTTTATCTGGAAGCGTTCACTTTGGCGCACAATCGAGTGTTCACAATCGGGCCGTCATTTCGGCAGGAGAGAAAAGTTTCCGACCGGCATCTCTGCGAATTTACGCTGATAGAATTCGAAGGGCGCGATTTTGAACTCGACGGTTTAATGAACAATATCGAATCAGTTCTAAAGAAAATGTTCCGCGCCGCGCATGAATTTGTCCCCAATGACATGCTGGAGCAATTCTATCTCCTGCCGTTTAACCGTATCACCTACAAAGACGCCATTGACCTCTTGAATGAGAATGGTTTTGAATTGGAACAAGGCGATGACATGAGTTCGGCTGAAGAAAAGACGCTCTGCCGCATTCTCCACAACATGCCGACCTTCGTGACGCACTATCCCTCCAATCCCAAGCCCAAAGAGGGCGGCGTTATCAAATTCTTCTCGATGAAGCGCGATAACGGCGTAACGCTTTGTTGTGACCTGCTGCTCCCCGAATCGGGTGAATCAGTCGGCGGAGCGGTGCGCGAAGGAAACTCGGCGCTTTGCAAAAAGCAGTTTGAAGAATCGTATATGTTTGACCATCTGGTTGAAGCAAAAGTTGACCCGAAACAATTTGAATGGTATTTCGATGTGTTGTCGCTCGGCACCGGGCAGTCGTCGGGCTGCGGCATCGGTTTTGAAAGAGTAGTGCAGTGCGTTTTGGCCACCGAGCACAGCGATATCGGCATTAAGAGTGCGGTGGAAATTCCGCGCTCGCCTGATTATTTAGTACCTTAACAACCTCTACTATATATATATGTAGTGAAAAAAGCCCCGACTCCCCGGGGCTTTTTTGACTTAACCTCCAACGTTCTTCCCTAAAGGGAAGGGGGAGAACTAATGTGCTGTCGGGCGCCCTCGCTTGTCCTGGGCTTGCCGAAAGGCCCGACAGTGCAGAGGTTGAAAATGTTCAACTTGTGCATGGGGCAGACGAGACGTCTGCCGCCCACATGTAGGGGCGTATGGCAATACGCCCCTACAAGCCAATTTAAGAAAAAATCCAGAGTAAACCTCCAATGGATAATGACGATAAAATCAGTAATGTCAAAGGACTGACAAAAAAATTCTTAAGCGGGGCTGATTGTTTATATGAACATTGCCAAAAAAGTGTCTTTTACAATTGCTGTTCTTATTGGGCTATTCATTCTTTCCGGTCTGGCAAGCTATAACAAGCTCAATGAAATCGAAAACAAAATCCGGCATGTAACGGAAGTCGAAGAGCCGACCAGCGCCGCCGCCTACGAAATGGAGATAAATACCATCGGCACCGGGTTTGGCGTTTTAAAATATCTGGATACCGGTATTCCCAGCTATCGTGAGCGTGTCGAAGAGGATAGCCGGGAATTTGAGCAGTTTTACACTACCTATTTGAGTTTAGCGGGGACTGAAAGGGGCAGGCAATTAGGCCATCGGGCGGCCGCTTACTTTAAGGAGTTCAAAAATTTGGGCGATTCCATGATGAAAAAGAAGGATTATCTGGATGAGCAGTTTGCTCTGCTTTCTCACCAACTCGCTAAAATTGACTATATAATAGATGAAGAAATCCAGCCAAGGATTCTGTCACAAAAAACAGAATTAAAACCGTTGGAACTGGAATTTACGAGATTTAACTCCTACGTGGCGGAGATGGGCAGTTCGCTGGGAGGTTTCCTGTGGACGCGAAAAGAGGAATATCGAAAAGCGGCATTTAATTATATTGAAAAGTCACGGAGGCATCTGGCTCTATTAAAAAATAAATCTCAATTTCCGGAAGTCAGAAAACAGACGGAAGAACTGGAGCGGACGCTGGCGGAAATCAGCAGTTCCATTCCCATTATTTTAGCCATTGACGACGAACTAATTCAAAACACCAACTCCTTTCTTACATTGAGAGGGAATTTAGACGATCTATTGGACGACAGCATTC
>Ga0247727_10012223_pt1 | contig 14787 bp, 12 predicted proteins | sample WisWelCaveWW1625_FD_202498 | JGI IMG/M metagenome (GOLD analysis project Ga0247727, IMG submission 202498) | Biofilm microbial communities from Wishing Well Cave, Virginia, United States - WW16-25 | ecosystem: Environmental > Aquatic > Deep subsurface > Groundwater > Cave microbial mat | place... | reverse complement strand
GCGCTGGGCGGCGAGGAACGGCTGATCGTGGAAAAGGCCCGGTACGCGCAGTTCTCGCCCGAGGGCAAGCGCATCGCTTACGCAACCGGCGCGGGCATGCTCTTCGCTTCGAACCTGTTCGTGGTCGATGTGGCCGGCGGCAGCCGGCGCCCGGTGGCGAAGGACTTCTTCATGGCCTCCTGGCCGGTGTGGTCGCCGGACGGGAAGCACCTGCTGTTCGCGGGCCGGCACCAGCGGCCGCAGGTCGGATCGTTCTCGCCGGGGGCGTGGTCTTTGGACTGGTGGATCGCCAGCCTGGAGGAGGAGCGCGAGGCCGTTCAGACCGGCGCTCATGAGGTTTTTCAGCGCCAAGGCCTGGCGGGCGCCTGGGGATTGGGGTTCTACCCGCGGGCTTGGTCGTCCGGTGACCTGGTGGTGTTCTCGGCCCGGTCGGGCGACAGCGTAAACGTCTGGCAGGTGGCGCTGTCGCGCAAAACGTGGCGAGTGGAGGGCGCCGCGCGGCGGCTGACGGCCGGCACGGGGCTGGAGATGCACCCGTCGATCGCCGCGGTCGCCGGTGGGGCGACGCGGCTGGTGTTCGCCAACCTGGTTTCCGACATCGGCCTGTGGACCGTTCCGCTGGACGCGGATCGCGGCAAAGTGCTGGGCGATCCGGTGCGGCTGACACGAGGCCCGGCGGCGGCCGTGTGGCCGCACCTTTCGGCGGACGGCAAGTTGATGGTGTTCACCTCGTATCGTTGGGGGAATCCGGATGCCTGGATGAAGGATCTGGAAGGAGGCCGTGAAACACCGGTAGCCGCCACGGCGGCGCAGGAAATCTGGCCGAAGCTGACGCGGGACAGGGAGCGGCTGGCCTGGTACGCGTTCGACGGCGGTAAACCAAGCATCTACGCGCGTCCGGCGGCGGGCACGCTGCCGGAGAAGGTGTGCGAAGACTGCTCGGAGCCATGGGACTGGTCGCCGGACAAGACGATGCTGTTGTACCGCTGGGCGGAGCCGCGGCGCATCGTGCTGTTGGACATTCCTGCGCGCGAGAAGAGTGAGATCCTGGCCCATCCGAAATACTCGCTGGGGAGCGCGCGCTGGTCGCCGGACGGGCGCTGGATCGCGTTTCACCGGAGCGAAACGGCGACCGAGCTTCCGGCGGTGTACGTGGCTCCGTTTCGCGGGAAGGCGGCGGTGGCGGAGGCGGGTTGGTTTGCGGTGACCGAGGGGAAGCGGGATGAGAATCCGCTCTGGTCGCCGGACGGGCGGCTGGTGTACTTCCAGTCGACGCGGGACGGGCACCGCTGCTACTGGATGCAGCGGGTGGACCCGAAGACGATGCGCCCGCTGGGAGCGGCAGAAGCGGTGCACCATCGGCACGGGCGGCAGCGGTTTCCGTTGGACCTTGCCGACATCCAGCCGATCGGCTGGGCGCTGGCGCGGGGGCGGATGGTGATCAGCGGCGGCGGGTTCACCGGCGACATCTGGATGGCGGAAATGCGGTGACAGCCGCGGCCGCGGGCTGGCCGACGTACACGCTTCGGAGGATATTCGCCATTTCGGCCCGTCGGTGCGTCTTCATCTCTATTGATGGGCCGCAGGCTCATGAGGACTCCTTTCAGTCGCGGCTCGGAACCCGATTGTGAGCCGGTAGAACCGCGATCGGGCCGGGCTCCACCCGCGCGTCCTCGACCCCGGCGAAGCCCGGCGCAATCTCGGCGAGGAAGACGACCCAGGTAGTCTTCAGCCGCTGGCGGCCCGCAATCCACCGGCAAGTGGGGACACCGAAAAGCTTGCCGCGCTCGACGCTCTTGCGCAGAGCGTCAGGCCGGCTCGGACCTTGCGAGATCGTCGCCGAGTAGCATCGGAGCCAGCCTTTCATTACAGGGGAAGGCGTTGAATCCAATTGACCCATTCTTCAGCCTCGGAAAGCTGCCAAATCAGCAACAAGTCTTCGATAGCCTGCCCAATTCCCAGCTTCTCGGGAACCAGGATCAGGCCCGGGGATTCCTGAAGTTCGATGAAGTGCTGGAAGTGCCGCGGCATGGTCCGCACATCGTGAGTTACCAGAGTCCTGGCCAACGACGCGGCGAGTTCGAGGACCTCCGGGTCGGGCATCCCTTGAGGTATAACCCCCTGCGGCAACTCAAAGTCGATCTGCGGTTCCCTGCGAAGAAGAGCGGCGACGATGTCCTGATCGAGGTTAGCGTCTGCCAGAAAACGGAGCTTCAAGTTCTCCCCGGGGTCAACTCTTCCTTAGCCTTCCGCAGGCGTTCAGCCAAGCTCTCCGGGAGGGGCGGCTGTTTCTCCTCCACCTCCTTCCAGAGCTTCTCTTGCTCCTGCAAGTAGGCCTCCACGGCTTCCTTGTTTGCCAAATAGAACGTAACGGCTCCGTAGACACGCTCCAGACAGCCAATCAGCGGGAAGGACCGGAGAATACTCTGCGGAGAGGCTCCGTTCTTGAAGGCGTGCACCACGCTGTCGAGCGCAATGCGGGTTCCGGCGATGTAGTAGCCTCCATCGCGTCGTTCGACGTATTCCGGCATCACGGCTCTCCTGCTTCCAGTGTACGAAGAAGCGATTCCGAGCGCAATCCCAGCGAAGGACCTCAGTCCTGCTCCTGGAGGACGAGCCGGAGGTCCGCGGCGACGTTTCTAGGGATGCGGGATCAGGCGCGGCACAGTGGCTGCCACCACGAACAGGTCGGTCTACCAGTTCCGGCCGCTGGGGACGAAGATCATCCGCCCGCCGCCCCGCTCCCGGACCGCGATCCGGCCGGGCTCGACCCGCACGTCCTCGACCCCGGCGAAGCCCCGTGGAATCTCGGTGAGGAAGACGACCCAGGTGGTCTTCAGCCGCTGCCGGCCCGCGATCCAGCGGTAAGTGGGGACGCCGAACAGTTTGCCGCGCTCGACGCTCTTGCGCAGACCCTCGGGGAAAGGCGTGGCGCCGAATTCCAGACCTCGCGCGATGGCCTTGCCGTCCCAGGGCCGGGTGGTGTTGCTTTGGTTCTCCTGCCAGTCGCCGATCCAGGGGTGATCGGCGGTCGGGAACAGGTAGCCGACCAGGATCGGGAAATCGGAATTGTAGAGGGTGAAGTAGCTGCGGGGACGAGAGGGGTCGAGCAGCAGCGCGTAATAGGTACCCGAACTCGCCGCCGGCTGAAACGCCCGGAGGCTGACGCGCTTGTTATCGCGGGTGGTTCCTTCCGGCCACCGGATCGGCGAGCCGGGAGCCAGCGAATTGGTTCCGGGCCGGCCGCTGCCCACCTCCCCTTGGGTCGCCGAGGCGTCCAGGAAGTTCTTGCCTGGGTAGGCGAAGGGCGGACCGAAAGTCGCGTGCTGGACCCAGTTGATCGGCCGGTCATAGGGGGCGAGGTTTTCCACCCATTCCTCGACGTAGACCACGGTCTCTTCGGCCGGAAGCGTGACCGCGCGCTCGACGCGGAACTGGGTCCTGGCCAGCTCGGCGCCGTACCAGAGCGTCACCGCACCACCGCCGGTATCGACCTTCGTCTGCTTCCACTCGACGATGGGAGCCTCCCCGTGATTGCCCAGTCCCTGGCGAACCTCCTCTTCCGACGACGGCGGGCCGAAGGAGGGAAAGCACAGCAGGTGCCCCATATAGCCGCTGGAGAGCCAGCGATGAGGGCCGTCGCCGTAGAGAGCGTCGTGGACGACCGGATCGTACTGATAGGGTTCGATGGTGGGGTAATGGGGTACCCGGAGGGGATTGATGGTCTTGCGCGGGTCGCCGGAGAGGAAGCGGATCTCGCCGAGGTGCCCGCCCCCGCGCAGTGCGCTGACCCGGATCTTCTTGTTTTCGAGAACGTAAGCCTGCCGGCCGTGCAGGAGACCGGGTTGGCAGGTCTGGGCGGGGAGCGGCAGGGCCGCCAGCGCGAAGACCCAGAATCTCCTCCTCACCGCGCCTCCCCAACGCCAGAAACCGGCCCCTTGACACCCAGCCACTCGAGCGCCTTCTCCAGCACCTCATCGCGGCCAGCGCGGATGCCGTCCAGGGTGGGTCGAACCTCCACGTCGGGGATCAGCCCGACCCGCTGGAGCTGGCGGCCGTCGGCGTGGCGAACGTCGTGGCCGGAGAAGCCGATGAGGATTCCCCCGGGCACATGGAACCGGGTGATGTCCCCATTGGCGCCCATGGTATGGCTGCCGACGAACTTGGTCCCGTTGGCGGCCTCGAAGAACAGTCCGGTGTGCTCGGCCTGGCTGATGGCGCGCTCATCGATCAACATCACGGTTTGGCCCGGGTAGCGCGGCTTGTTCGACGGGGGGAGCGGCTGCACGAAGGTGTGGTAACTGGAGGCGTCCTGGCCCGGCCTGGCGGGGTCCATCACCATCGGCCGGCGGAACCGCGCCGCGCCGGTCGACTCCTTAGCGGCCAGGCGGGCGCCGATCGGCCACGCTGTTCCGCGGGGGTAGCCGCGCATGTCGAAGATGATCGCCTTGGTCTGCTGAAACATGTCGAACATGCGGTCCACTTGGGAGGTCTCCAGGCGGTCCAGATCCGCGTAGCCGACGTTTCCGGGCAAAATCTGCAGAACCTCGCCCCGGCGCTGGTCGCGCATCTTGGCGGAGTAGCCCCGGCTGCGGGGCAGCTTCACTTCCTTCTCGCGGCCGCGGCGATCACGGAGCAAGAGGACCGCCTCCTGGCCCTCCGGCCCGTTCAGAAAACCCCGCAGGACGAACGCCGCCAGCGCCTGCGCGGTTGAAGAGGCGATGTAGCGCCCGTAGCGCCGGATGCGGGCCTGCGCTTCCTCGCCATCGATCTTGAGAATCACATCGCCAATCTCGACGCCGGCCTGCTCGGTGGCCGCCGGATCGACCGTCGTGGTGATGACCGGCAGACCCTCGATCAGCCGCGCGCGAACCGGCGTAGGCGCCACGCCCAGGTATTCCGACAGGACCGCACTGTTAATGAAGGCATGAGAGTCGTGCACGCGGGTCACCATCTCGGCCACCGCCTGTGAGTATTCGAGGGCCGTGGCGGCAGCTTCCAGCCTGGGGAGGAACTCTTTCAGGACCGCATCCCAGTCCTCGCCCATCAGGTCCCGGTAGGCGAAGAAATAGTGGAAGACGACCCAGATGCGGAAGGCAGCCATCAGGCGGTACTCGACGGGTGGATACTTCATTTCGGCGTAAGCCCGCTCGGCGCGCGGGGCGGCGGCGGGCGGCGGTTTGGGCCTCCGGGCGGCCGGCTTCGGATCCCGAGCCAGCGCGAGGGCAGCCTCCAAGGCGGCCTCCCCGGTGGCCACCGCGTCCGGCTCGAGGCCGACGCTCCCATCCGGGTAAACGAGGTCACTCCGGCGAAACTCGGCCTCCACGCCGTCGGCGAGCGGGAAGCGATGCCTCCGCACCGCCACGGCGTCGCTGACCGGGCCGTCGGCCACGATGCGGGCCTTCCCGGCCGAGTGCAAAGCGAGCGCGGCGGCCGGCAGATCCGAACCCGCGTTGATCAGGAATACCGCAGGCACGTCCTTGGCGCCGGAGGCCGGGGAGAGGCGATGGCCGTCGCTGGTTTGCCAGCCGGAATAATAGCCGCCGCTAGTGGTTCCTCCCTCGGGCGGAAAGCCCGAATACATGCGGGAGCGGTGCTCGGGCCCGACGACCGGGGTCGAAGACAGATGGCTCTCCAGAGCGGTCGAGGAGAACAGCCAGCTCAGCGAACCGCGGGAGCCCTCCTCGCCGGCCGGCGAGCGCAGATCGAAGACGACGCCGCGGGACTTGATCAGCTTCCCACCGACGGCGATGAGCCTCCGCTGGGCGTCCGGCACGTCCGCGCGCGGGATGGTCACCACCAGGATGCCGTCGGCGGTCGATAGACTCCATTCGGGGTTCTCGCCGCCGGCCGGGGCAGCGCGGGGCGGCGATTCGCGGATCACGCGCGTAACGGGATCGCCGAGCTTCTCGAGCATGGACTGCACGGCAGCAGCGTACTCGCCGGCGTCGCGCGCGGCCTGGATCTTGGGGATGGCCGCCACCAGCGCCGCGTCCCAGTCGATGGCGCGCGAGGCGAGCCAGGGGTGGAAGTACCGGATGTTGGCCCACAGCTTTCCGGCCGCGGCCAGACGCTCGATCCGCAGCGAGTCGCCAGCGGTTTGGGCCGCTGCCGGGACCGCGAGCGACAGGGCGAGGAGCAAGAGGTTGGCAACGGATCGCATGGTTCGAGTATAGCTGTTACAGTAGAGGCTGGTATGACCCGACGGGAGGCGCTGGGGGGGCTCGGGTGGATCGTGGCCGGCCGGGCGGCGCAGACTCCAGCGCCAGGTCCGACGCGGTTTCAGATCGGTTGCCTGACGCTGCCCTACTCACCTTTTCCGCTGGAACGAGCGCTCGAGGGGATCGCGCGCAGCGGCTGCCGCTACCTGGGGTTCGGAACCCGCCACCTGCAGAAGCCGCTGCTGGAGGTTTCCGCCCCGGCATCGGAAGCCGCGCGACTGGCCGAACAGGCGCGCCAGCGGGGGTTAACTCCCCTGATGATGTTCTCGACGGTGAGCGTCGAGGCGCCCGATTCGGTACCCGCCCACTGGCGGCGCATCGAGCAAGCGGCGGCGGCGCGGATCCCGTACCTGCTGACCTTCGGCAGCACCAAACCCGGGCAGCGCGACTTGTGGATCTCGAACCTCCGGCAACTGGCCCCGCGCGCCCTGGACTCCGGCGTCACCCTGGTGATCAAGCCCCACGGCGGCAACACAGCCACCGGGGCCGACTGCCTGCGGATCGTGGAAGAGGTCGGCTCGGCCGGACTGAAGATCTGCTACGACGCCGGCAACGTCCTGGACTACCAGAACGTCGACCCGATTCCCGACATGCAAGCCTGCGCCGGCGAGGTCCGCGCCTTCACCATCAAGGATCATCGGAATACGCCGCGCGACGAGGACTGCGGCCCCGGCTTCGGCGAGATCGACCACTACAAGCTGCTGGCCCCGGTGGCGCGAACGGGCCGTGAGATGCCGCTGCTGTGCGAGAACATCTTCGAGCCGCTCTCGCCGCGTCCGAAGACGCCGGAACAGGTGGATGAGCTGGCCCGCCGGGCGCGCGAGTTTCTGGAAACAGTGACGCGGGGACTGGCCACGCTGGCTGGCGGACCGAGGAAATTGAGTTTACAGCCACCGCTCAGCTCAGCAGGGTGATGAAAAAGGGCCGCGGTGGGGCGGCTTTCAAGCCGCAGCCCGGCTTCAGCCGGGCTTTCCCGAAGGGGCTGAAGCCCCGCCGCAGGCTGAAGCCAGGCTGAATCAAGCGGTCACGGAACGGGCGGTCTCAGAGTAGCAACAGCTTCCGAGCCGGCCTGCATCCACCCTAGGCGCCGCGGTCGGCGGGCAGGGAGGTGCGCTCGAGCCAATAGTGGCTCAGGTCGCGCAGGGCGTTGGTGAACTCGTCGAAATTACTCGGCTTCTGGACGTAGGAGTTGACCCCGATGCTGTAGAGCTCCTGGACATCGGTGTCGCTGGCGCTGGTGGTGAGGACCACGATAGGTATGTTCTTCAAATTGGGATCCGACTTGATGGCGCGGGCGACCTGGCGGCCGTTGAAGCGGGGCATGTTCAGGTCGAGCAGAATCAGGTCGGGGCGCGGCGCTTTGGCCCGGTCCTCGTAGCGCCCCCGCTTGTAGAGATACTCCAGCGCCTCGTCCCCATCCGATACCAGCCGTAAGCTGTACTGAAGGTTGGCCGTCTGCATGGCCTCCTGCATCAGGAACTGGTCGGCCGGATCGTCGTCGATGATGAGGATGGTCGGGGGCTGGCGCTTCATCATGGAAACATATCGGCGGGGGGACGGGCGAGAATCAGAGGTTGTGGTGAATAGCATAGAGGGCAAGTTGCAGGCGGTCCGAGACGCCGAGCTTGTGAAACATGTTGCGCAGGTGGTTCTTGACCGTCTGCTCGCTGATGGAGAGCATCTCGGCGATCTCGCGGTATTTGTAACCTTGCCCGACCAGAGCGGCGATCTCGCGCTCGCGGGCGGTAAGGCCTTCGATATCGCGGGGGCGCCCGCCGGCCGAAGGGGAGTCGCTCAGTTGGCGGATGACGCTGGCCGTCACCTGGGCGTCGAGCCAGTTTTCCCCTTCGCTGACTTTGTGGACGGCCTGAATCAGCATCTCCGTAGCGGTATTCTTGAGCACAATTCCGGAGGCGCCGAGCCTGATAGCCTGGGCCAGAGTCTGCTCGTCCTGGGAGGCGGTGAGGATCAGGATGCGGGTGGAATGGCCACTCGCTTGCGCTGACGATTGCAGTTGGCGAAGCACTTCCAGGCCGTCGATGCCGGGCATCTTCAGGTCCAGGAGCAGGACATCTGGCCGCTGGGTATCGACCATGGATAGGATCTCCGGGCCGCTGCCGGCTTCGCCGACGACCTCAAAGGCGGGTTCGGCGATCAGCAATTGGCGGAGGCCGGCGCGGAAAAGGGAGTGATCGTCGGCCAGGGCGATCCGAATGGTGGTGGTGGGTGTGTTGGGCAACCGCGGCGGTCCTTGGTGAAAGCCAGTCGAGGCGCACCACCGCTCCCTTACGGTCGCGGCTCGGCAGCGCGGTCGCGGCTCGGCAACGCGGTCGCGGCTCGGCAACGCCGGGCGACGCCCTTCTCCGGCTCTCTTGTCTGGAATCGGGTGTTGGTCGTGGAAACGATAGTGTAGACTGAGGGGCATGCGCTTCATCTGGCCGGCGCTGGCGGCCGCCCTTCTGCCGGGCGTCCCGGTCTGGGCTCAGGGGATCTGGGAGACCCGCGCGAACTATCCCCTCGAGGCCACGGAGGTCTCGGCGGCCACCATCGACGGCAAGATCTACGCCCTGTGCGGGCTGGTCCGCGCCGGATCGGTCAATTCGCTGTTCATCTATGATCCTTACACCGACGCCTGGCGGCAGGGGGCCTCGATCCCCATCCCCGGCGGGGCCGACCACTGCAACGTGGCCGCGGCCGGCGGAAAACTGTATCTGGTGGGGGGGCTGGGGGGCCTCGGCAACGGTGATACCTATGAGTACGATCCTACCAGCGACGCCTGGACGCGCCTCGGCCGCATGCCCACCCCGCGGGGGGCTTCCGGCGTGGCCGCCATCGGCAACCGGATCTACGTCGCCGGGGGCTTGGCCGGCGGCCGCAGCGTGGCCGCCTTTGAGGTCTACGACCGGGTGCGCCGCGAGTGGACTCAGTTGCCCGACATGCTCACCGCCCGCGACCATCTAACCGCCCAGGCTGTCAACGGAAAGTTCTACGCGCTCTCCGGCCGGGTCGGCAACGTACTGTCGGCCAATGAGGAATACGACCCGGCCGAGAACACCTGGCGGCGGCGCACGCCCCTCCCGACGCCGCGGGGCGGCCTGGGCAGCGGCGCGATCGGGGGTCGCATCCAGGTCTTCGGCGGGGAGGGTCCGAGCGGCACCCCCCAGGGTACCTACCGGCATAACGAAGAGTACGACCCAGCGACGGACACCTGGCGGAGCCTTCCGCCCATGCCCACGCCTCGTCACGGCCTTTATGGAGCCACCCTGGAGATCGGCGTCGGCGGCTGCGTCTTCGCGCCCAGCGGCGGACCGATCGCCGGCGCGAACTATTCCAGCGTCCATGAGGTCTTCTGTCTGCCAGCGGCCCAGCCGCCCGAGATCCAGCCCGGCGGCGCGCGCCATGCCGCCAGCTTCTTGCCGGCGCTCTCGCCCGGGACGCTGGTCGCGCTTTTCGGCCGGCGGCTGGCGCCCTTCTCCCAGGCGGCGAACCGCTTCCCCTTGCCAACCCAGATGGGCGGCGTAGTGGTGAAAGCCAATGGAAGGCCCGTGCCTCTGCTCTTTGTGAGTCCTACGCAGATCAATCTGCTGCTGCCACATGATCTGGCGGCCAGTCCGATCAGCCTCACCGTGACCCACGCCGGAGTGGAGGGCGCCGCGCTAACTCTCCCCGATGTAGCGGACCCCACGCCAGGGCTGTTCGCCCTCACCCAGTCTGGCCAGGGCCAAGGCGCGATTCTGATCGCTGGAACCGGCCTGATCGCCGGGGTCAGCGGTCCTGGCTCGCGGCCGGCGCGCCCTGGGGAAATCCTGGAAATCTACGGGACCGGATTGGGCCCCGTGGGACCGGTGGTTCCCGCTCCGGGACAGCCGGCCCCGTCCTCGCCCCTGGCCGTCACTCTCCAGACCCCGATGGTCACCGTCGGCCGGTTCCAGGCTGAGGTGCTGTTCTCGGGCTTGGCGCCGGGCCTGGCCGGCGTCTACCAGGTCAACGCGCGGGTTCCCTCCGGGTTGACCGCCGACACGGCGACCCCGGTGGCGCTGCGGATGGGCGCGGGAGGGGTGTCGAGCAACACGGTGACGGTGGCCATCGGCGAGGTTCCTTGATGGCGATCCCGGCGCGCCTGCTGGTAATCCTTCTGTTCGCCAGCCTGCTGGCGGCTCAACCCCGCAAAACGCGTAACGTCGTGCTGGTCACCGCCGACGGACTCCGCCGCCAGGAGTTGTTCAGCGGCATCGATCCACTCCTGATGCGGGAAAAGGACGCCGGCATGGAGGAGGCCGCGGGGCTGCGGAACAAACTGTGGGCCGAAACCCCGGAGCAGCGGCGAGCGCGCCTGCTGCCCTTTTTCTGGAAGACGCTGGCCGCGCGGGGCGTGGTGCTGGGGAACCTCGAGAAAGGCAGCGCGGTCCTGGTGACGAACGCCTTCCGGGTGTCTTATCCGGGCTACTCGGAGATCCTGACCTGCCGCGCTCAAGATGACCGGATTCGGGGCAACGACCCGATCCGCAACCCGCGCCGCACGGTGCTCGAATTCGTCCGCCAGAAGCTCGGGCTGGACCGCTCGGCGGTGGCGCTGTTCGGCTCCTGGGGCGTCTTCGACGCGATCGGCGAGAGCCGCGCAGGCTCGGTGTACATCAACGCCGGCTACCAGGACGCCGCCGGATCCGCGCGCCTGGAGGAGCTCAGCCGTCTGCAGCGCGAGGCGCTGTCGCCCTGGGATGCGGTGCGGCACGACTACGTGACCCTGGAGATGGCGCTGGCCTACCTGATCCAGTACAAGCCGCGGCTGCTCTACATCGCCCTGGGGGAGACCGACGACTGGGCCCACGACAAGCGCTACGACCGGGTCCTGCAGACGGCGCAATACTTCGATCAGGCGCTCCAGAAGCTCTGGCGGACGCTCGAATCCCTGCCCGAGTACCGGGACAGCACGTCGCTGGTGGTAACCAGCGATCACGGCCGGGGCTCGCTGCGGTCGGACTGGTCCGGGCACGGGGCGAAGGTGAAAGGAGCCGACCACATCTGGCTGGCCGCTCTCGGTCCCGACACCCCCGCCGGCGGCGAGGCGGCTCAGGCGCCTACAGCATATCAGCGAGATGTATCAGCCACCATCCTGGACCTGCTCGGCCTGCCCTGGCGGGAGTTCTGCGAGGACCAGGGCCGGCCGGTGGGGCTGGTTGTGGGACGGTAAAGTGGGGCCCTCCCCAGGGCGGATCGGGCCCTGGGGTTGCGTGTAAGGGACGAGCATTCCACTACACCACATTCGAAGAACACTGGATCTTCAGCATCGCTGGCATCAGAACGTTCAGCACCGTGGGCTGGACAGCCGCCCGCCCCTCGAAATTTCGAGCGCCGATGGCTGCTACGTCCAGGATGCCGACGGGGCCGCTATCTGGACGCCATGGCCGGATTGTTCTGGTCAACGTCGGCTACGGGCGGAAGCAGATGGTGGCCGCCGCCGCCGGGCAGATGGCGCGGCTTTCCAATTACCCTCTGATCCAGTCCCACGGCCCCGGAGCGCAACTGGCCGGCAGGCTGGCCGAGCTGCTGTCGGAGGGACTCAGCCGCGCTTACTTCCTCAACCGCGGATCGGAAGCGGTGGAAACGGCGCTGAAAATGGCGCGGCAGTGGGGCCGGCCGGCGCACTCTGGGGCAGCATAAGATCATCGACGGGGAGGCCGAGTGGTTACTTCTAGAGATCGCGGTTTGTCGAGACAACGGCCTTGGCCAGGGGTCCTGCGGAGTCATTTTGCCAGTCTCATTAGCTGCCACTCACCACGAAGAAACTCTTAAAGGCGACGGCGGCGCAGGGGGCCCCCTCGGGAAAGTTCGACACGGCCACCGGGAACGCCCCCACGGATTCGATGTCGCCGGCCAGAATTCCTAGCTGCATCTGCTCCGGGCTCACGAAGGTGGGGGGGCGAAAAAACCCGTTGACGAAGGTCCGGGTGCTGGCCGTAAAGCCGGTCCCGTTGATGGTCAGGGTGAGCGCCTTGCCGCCGGCCTGCGCCGAGGGCGGGTCCAGGCTGGTGATCTTGATCGGCGCGGGGACGGTGTTGAAGTCCGCTATCAGCAGTTGCTCGCCGCTGACCGCCAGCATCTGGGGGTTGTCGCGGCCGGTCAGGTCTTCGCGCCATTCGGCGAGCTCCCAGCCCGGGTTGGTCGCAACCTGGTAACTCAGCACGGTTCCCAGATCGTAGTAGCGATCCGGCGAAGACGGGGTGACGGTCAGCGATCCCGCGCAAGACTGGTTGACGTAAAAGACCGGCGCGTGCTGGGTGTTGAAGTTGGCGGTCAGAGTGGAGCTCTCGGCCGTCGCCGTGATGTCGTGCGACTGTGCTCCGCCGTCGCTCCAGCCGGTGAACGGGTAGCGGGTGTTGATACTGAAGGGCAACTGCGGGCTGATCAGGACGTTGACGTTGTGGACGGTGCCCTCCGCCCAGCCCGCATCATAAGGGAGAGCGAAACTCCTGGGCCCGATCTGGAAGGCGCCGTCGACCCAGATCCAGCGCCCGGGCGGATTCGTGGCGATGGTGGTGACGGGAGAGCTGGTGAAGCCGGCCGTGGGGTTGCCGGGAGTTCGGAAGACCCTTGGATTCGCGCTAAAAGGAAACGGGATTCCAAACCAGCCGTAAAAGTTCTGCCCCGGCTCGGGGATGGCCTCCAGGGTCACCGGCTCACGAGCGACGTAGAACACGCCCGCCGCGGGCGGGTAGCTCTGCGCCGCCGGCGTGGTGTTGACCGTGCCGGCGCCAGCCGGAAACACAGCCTGCGTGTAGGGGACGAGCTCAATGAAGTTGGCCACGTAGACGGTCACGGCCGGCGATGTGGCGGGCGCGATTCGCGAGCCGTTGCCTGGCGCGATGGTAATGGTATGGGCGCCGGCCGGGTCATCGTTCCAGCGGCCGTAAATGTGGGTGGTCGGCCCCAGGGTCTGCGAGCCGGCCGGCACGTCCAGGGTGTGCTTCGAGCCCAGCTCGTAGTCGAATGTTTGCGGCGTCGTGATCGTCACTCCGTCGACCATCACCTGCAGCCCGGGCGGGTTGCTGGTCACTGTCACCGGCGTGGGGGCCGCGTTGTAGAGCCGCCGGATCGAGTCCAGGTCGCTTTCCGTATAGCCGGTCGTGTTCGAGAGAGGAATGCCGGCGGGAATCGATTCGATGGTGGGCTCGCCGTTGACGCTGAAGGCGGAAGGAAAGTAGTGCATGATCGAGCGGTAGTCGTATAGCCCCAGCGATTGCTCGTTGTGAAGCAACTGATCGAAGTTGGACTTGAGGCTCTTGATGATGTTGCCGAACAGCACGGTGACGAACGTGTCGCGGTCGGAGCGGGACTGCTCATGCCATAGCCCGATGGCGTGGCCCATCTCGTGGAGCAGGGTTTCCACCGCGCAGTCAATCGAGCCGAAGATTTCCTGCCGGCCGCCGATCCGCCCGACGAAGGACAAGCACGCCCGGCTGGGATCCGCGGGGTTCAGATTGAAGTCAACATAGTCCGTCTCCCCGGCCCGCGGGACAAAGCGGATCAGCTCCCCCAGCGCCGCCTGGAAGCGCGTGAGCGCTTCGGAGATCACGCCCGGCGGCCCGCTGATGACGTAGGGAACCTGGTAGACCCCGTCCAAGCGAGGCCAAAGGCCGGTTGGATAGGCAATGCCGATACCGGCGGGCGCCTCCTTGCCGGGCAGCTCGAGCTCGCCGACCCGCCCTAGCAGGATGTCGCCCTCGTAGAGGGCCCAATCCCCCAGCACCGTGTAGGTGACGGGCCGGCCGCGATAGATCCCGGTGCGGAGCTCGGCCTCGCTCTGGGCCAAGGCCAGGGCGGGAAGGAAGAGGGCGGAAACCAGGCACAGCGCCAGGCGGCGGCCGATCGAAGAGGTACGTAAGGAAATCATGTCCTTAGGCATGGAGGTGAGTATACACCAGATGGCGTGGTAGGAAAAGCCCTGTCGCCGGGCAAGGGAAAACCGTTTCCTTCGGTCGCGGCTCGGAAACTGCCGGTCTTTGCTACGCTATTCCCTTGCTGCGACCCAAACCCAAGTGGCTGGAACCGCTGTTTCCCTGGGAACAACGCGAGCTGAAGGTCAACGGCCGGACCATGGCTTACCTCGACGAGGGCGATCCGGGGGGGCGCGCCGTTCTGCTGCTGTCCGGCAATCCCACCTGGGGGTTCCTGTACCGCGACTTTGTGGCGCCGCTGGTCCAGGCCGGCTATCGGGCCTTGGCGCCGGACTGGGTCGGCGCCGGGTATTCCGATCATCCCCGCCTCGACGCCGCCCTCACCTTGGCTCACCACGTCGCGGATCTGGTCTCCCTGCTCGACCAGCTCGACCTGCGGCGCTTCGTCATCGTCGGCCACGACTGGGGCGGACCGCAGGGCGTGGGCGCCGCTTTGCAGCGGCTGGAACGGCTCGAGGCCCTGGTGCTGATGAATACCTGGCTGTTCACCGGGATGGTCAGCCAGTTCCACGCCTCGCCCCGTCCCTGGACCACCTGGCACGCGCCGCTTCTGGGACCCTTCTTCCTGCGCCGGCACAAGGCGCTGTCTCAATACGGTCCCTCGGCTATCA
>Ga0247727_10012222_pt1 | contig 14789 bp, 18 predicted proteins | sample WisWelCaveWW1625_FD_202498 | JGI IMG/M metagenome (GOLD analysis project Ga0247727, IMG submission 202498) | Biofilm microbial communities from Wishing Well Cave, Virginia, United States - WW16-25 | ecosystem: Environmental > Aquatic > Deep subsurface > Groundwater > Cave microbial mat | place... | reverse complement strand
CAGCCTCCTTTGTTCTATTTAAGTAGGAAAATAAAGGCCCTCCAGTTCTTTGTGGGTTTTGGGGGGTGGTTTATGGGAAAGAAACAGTGGAGAGCCCTCTTGATAATGACCTCTTTTTCCCTTTGTTTGCATCAACTGCACTTTTGGCACAGTATCACTAATGACAACCAGTGCACCGAAAGCACCAATTGTCACATTTTTGTATACTAGCATAGGGTTGGTTATATTTAAAGGTTGCGGTTTTTAAGCACTTTATCGACGATAAGCATAGTGGATTTTGATGCATTGTATACAAAACACAAATTTTATATACTGAACTATGCTTTATCCACACTGGGAAGTGGTATGAATGGTAATATTGTTTGACAGATTTAACTTACCGGAAGATATCTACGAAATAATTTTCTCCACGAACCAGCAGAAGATTGTCGCAAAAGAATTAATCAAGTTCATGATTGCGCGCAAAGGCGAGATTTCAAAGACGGATATGAGCTCATTTGCGACTCAATTGCACGAAGGAAAATACGAGTGCATTCTCGATGAGCCACCTTATAAAGGCAAAAAAGTCAAATTGTCTTACAACAAGCGGCAATTCTACGACAGAATCCTCACGCCAATGAAGGCTATGGGGCTGATTGATTACGATTTGTACAAGAAGACCTACAGGATTTCCTCGAAATTCGCAGCAGACATGGTCAGAATCGGCCAGATGTGGAAAACAGAGCTGCACAAATACGGCATTAACTCTTAATAAGTTACGGCAACATATACACTTCTTTCTGCTAATGCTTAAATACAAGTTCGGCACTTCTCTGGAGTGGTGAAGTAATGCGGTCAGATGATTTCCATTGGGGGTTTGTTGACGACGATAAAGTTCTTAATCATCCTGCCCTTCAGCCACAGCGCGGGCACAAGCAGCTTGGGCAAATAGAAGCAATTTATCCCGGAGCAACACACACGCGATTTGACCACTCCGGATACGGCAAATTCATTACGCACAGAAGCTGCGATGTTCTGGAAAAAAAGGGAAGACTTCCATGCGCGAGAAACGACATTGTCCAGTTCTCGAAACTGCACGACATGGGACACCCGCCATTCTCACATGCAGTCGAATATGTTCTCAGGGCATCCACAGACCAAAATCACCACACTCGCGCACTTACCCTTCTTGATTCCGACACCAAGGACGGCCAGGGAAGAACGCTGAAACAAGTGCTTGAAATCGACGGATGCGATGTCAAAAACCTGAGAAAACTGTTCAACGGGGATCCTGCAGGGAAAATATGCACTGACAAAACTCTTGGAGCAGACAAATGGGCATATACCCACATGGACGCCATACGCTGCGGCTTTGACCAACTGCCGCCAGACTGGAGAGGACTCATCGAGCATCTTACGTTCTATGACGGAAAACTGGGGGTAGATCTCCATCGCACCAACGAACAGCTCGAACACCAGGTCAGCATGCTCTGCGCCATGCAAAATTTTTACTTCAGGATTTATACCGAGGTCTATCTTTCGCCGCAAAGCATGGTATATGAACGGCACATCCAAAAGGCGCTTGAGTTCGCCATAAGAGCAAGAGTGGTCGATCCCCATGCCGTATGGGACATGAGCGATGGCGAACTCGAAGGACATATCAACAAATGCCAACCGTCAAGAGGCAAAAACGGCCAGGCAAAATTAGCGCGGGAGGCTCTGCTCGGCTACTCCAGACGAAGCCCCTATGTTTCAGCTGTCGCGTTCAAATACGGCAAGTTCACGAAAGACCACCTCCAAGGCGAAAAAGTCGTTCCGATAACCCCCCAATTCGGCGGAGCATTTCTTGAAACATTCGAAAACCCCTTCAGACTCACTAAACTCGAAACAGCGCTTGAAGAAGAATTCAAAGTCCCTATGCTTGTCTGTGTCATTCCCGACGCGCAAAAAGTCAAGCCAGAAGACGTTCCTCTCTATGAACATGGAAAGCTCACCGGAATGCTCAGCGAGATGGTTCCCGCGCATTACGCCAGCCTTCGGGAAATGGCACGCCGCTTCTTCAGTATCCGCATCCATGTTCAACCCAGCGAACGCGAAGCTATCGTGCGCAAGTATAAAGCAGTCAGCTCATTTTTCCACGAGATTACAGAAGACTACTTTAAACGGAACAGCGAAAAAAAATAAGGTGGATTACAAAAAATTGATGACTTCCTGGCATACAAACATATGCTACCGTAACTACTAATTCCAGTTAACAAATCCTTTTATACCGGTCAGCCAGCCGTTGGAGTATGTGTGGGATTGGAGGCATTGTTTCTAATGAAGAGGGCGCATACCCGATAGTCTATCCTGGCTACAGAATTCTATTCAAGCTACAAAACAGAGGAGAGGATGCAGCCGGCTTTGGCACTGTTGATAACAATGGGTTGGAACACATCGTCAAAGATGAAGACGTTGTAGAAGATGTTTTCACAGAAGAGGAACTCAAAAAATTACAAGGCCCAGTAGGTGTGTTCGCTACCCGATACCGCACCATGGGCGGGCTTGGCAAAAACAACGTCCAGCCGTTCAGCGCGAACAGCAGGGATGACCGGTTTACCTGTGTCGTTGGGCAAAACGGAAACATAACAAATCACGCCCAACTGCGCGGCCAACTTGAACAGCGAGGTTTTTATTTCCAATCAGAAAACGACACTGAAGTAATTGCGAAAACTCTTGCATACCATCTTGGCAAGTCAAAGGAAACCAATCCGGTCGACGCGATAACAGCAGCGTGCACGAAAACAATTGACTCGATGGTTGGAGGCTACATTGTTGTTGCAGCGGTGTATGATCGGGCGACTAAAGACCATTACCTTGTAAGTTTCACCGACCCGCGTAAGATACGACCGGGTGTTGTAGGCAAGAAAGACGGCATGATTGCCATCGTTTCAGAGAGCAACGCATTGGAACAGCGCGGATTCCAGAATGTCAAAGACCTCCTGCCAGGAGAAGTCTTCATCGCGCGGCGCTCTGACATGAGCACGTACTCAAAAGTTGTCCGACAGAAGATGCGCACGCATTGTTTCTTTGAATGGGTGTACATGGCAGACCCCAACTCAGTCATCGAGGGATTAGAGGTCAATGACGCGCGCTTCCAGCTCGGCAAGCGACTGGCACAGGAAAACATGGACCTGCAGGACAGCACAGACATCGTCATGCCACACCCTTTTACCGCAATTCCGACAGCGGCTGGCTTTGCTGAAACCATTGGCAGGCCCGATCGCCAGGGAATAATCAAAGACAGGAATGTCAAGAAAAAACGAATCTTCCTCATGCCAGACCAGCAGACACGATTGAAGGCAGCGGAAGAAGCCATTGAGGTCGTGATAAGTGTCGTGTACGGCAGGAACGTGACGGTGGTGGACGACAGCGTTGTGAAAATGGACCAGTCGCCGGTGCTTCTCAGAAAACTCGCAAAAGCAGGTGCAAAGTCGGCCAACCTCGCCATCTCCTGCCCGCCAATCATTGACACCTGCTACAAAGGAATTTACTTTCCAGAACTCTATGAATTGGGTGCGTACAACAAGGAACGCATCAAAGAACTAATGGAGAGAGGAATGACGCTCAGCAGAGACGACATTATGACGTACAAACGAAGCATTGCTGAAATCCAGGCACGATTGCAGGAAGAAGTCAGCATTCCAGTCACGCTCAGATATTTATCACTTGAAGGATTGCTTGCTGTGCTGACAGATGGAGACAAAAAGCACATCGTTCCACGAGTGCAAGATGGACATTTCGACTCAAGCGTGCTAACACGAGAAAGGTCACCACAAGACTTTTGCCTCGCGTGCATTACACACAAAGACCCAATCGCCAACGACAAAGGCGGATTGGTGGAGTGAGACTATGGAAAAAACACTGGTTGAAAAATTAACAGAAGCGTCAAAGAAATTTAACAGCATTGCGTGCTTTGGAATGGACCCCCTGCCTGAAAAAATACCCTTTGGAAATGGCTTTGAGCCAAGCATGCTCTACTCATTCTTCCGAGGCATATTTGATGAAATGGAAAAGCAGGGAGTGTTTCCAGGAGCGGTAAAACCAAACGAAGGATTCTACAGCAGGCACGACGGCGCCGGCGGACAATTTGACGGCAGCAAAAACCTCAGACGGCTTGTGAGAAAAGCGCATGAACTCAATCTTCCAGTCATTTTTGATGCAAAAAAAGGAGACATAGGAAGAAGCAGCAAAAACTACGCTGAGGAGCTGACTGAAGTCTGGGATGCTGACGTGCTAACTGTTTCACCCTACATGGGAACGGACAGCGTTGAACCATTCATCAAAGCACGCGCGGCATACGTACTCTGCCGGACTTCAAACGACGGCGCAAAAGACTTTCAGAATCTTGTCGCAATGGACCGCGAAAAGTTCAAAGCGTTCTGCAAGGAAGTTGATAATAAAAATCCGGAATCGGTTGGACGGGCGCTTGAAAACATAGCAAAATCACTAATTCCAGTATACATGCATGTTGCGCACAAAATCGCAAATTGGTATGACCTGAACCCGGGAAATGTAGGAGCTGTTGTCGGAGCAACAAGCCTTGATGAATTGAAAGAAATATCGGCTTGCTTTGTCGCATCAAAGAAACCTATACCTTTGCTCATTCCAGGCGTTGGAAAACAGGGAGGAAGTGGCAAGGATGTTGCTGCTGCCCTAAGGTCGGTGGGCTATGATTTGTCCATCGTCAGAATCAACAGCAGCTCAGAGCTCAACTTTGCGTGGGAGAAAGAGGGCAAAAAAGAGGACTATGCTGGCGCATCAGTCAGGGCATTGAAGAAATTGAACGAGGAAATAGGATACAAGGCTTAACGGCCCTCGCCAAAGACAACCTTTCCATTTGGAAAACGCAGATAAGTATTGGATTGGGTGTTCATCACCGGATAACTGCCAACAGTAATGACTGGGGTAACCTGTCCAATCGGCCTGCCGATAGTCAGCATATCACCATTGCCAATCCTTACAGTATCAAAGCCCGGCTGTTTTCTTACAAAAACAACTCCCCTGAACATGCGGAAATGAGCTTCACTATGCAGCCACTCGCTCGCTTCCAGCACTGACTTGGCAGAGCCGCCAGTGACAAGAATGACCGGCTGTTTCTTGTACGTGCCGAGAACCACAATCCCTGTATCACCTGGAAAAATATTGCAATTGCTCAAGTTAAGAATCTTGCGCACCCACTCGTTCGTGCATGGAGTGCCGACAATAATGGCAGGACGGTCAAGACTGGAAACCTGTGAGGCAAGACGCACGCTCTTCGACACAATTGTCGGGTCTGCGCGCATCTGATAGAAATTAAAGCCATCCAGAATCCTGAACATGGGACGATAGAGCTTGGGAAGATTGTTAACAACCAGATTTGTTGCCGTGATTTCCTCAGCAGTGCGCAAATCACCCTTGATGATATATCCGGTAAAGTTGCGCTCATTAAACAGGAAATACGGATAATCAGCTATGGTCTGGGCGGTGACAGGCACTGCGAGCAGCAACAGGATGAAAAGCCAGCGCATGCCGATAGAAATGTTTAAATCCTTAAATATTCTTCTCTCTCATATGAAGAAGTTTTGGGTGGTTTTCGCGTTCTTGCTTCTATTATCCTGTACTCAGACTGAAAAGACCACAGAGAAAATAAAAATTGGAGCCATCCTGCCATTAACAGGACCGTTTGGTTTCTACGGCGAGGATGGACGGATTGCAATTGACCTTGCACTCGAAGAAGCAGGTGATAAAATTGACGTCATCTACGAGGACAGCGCAGGCGAAAACCCAAAGGCAGTGGCTGCATTCCAAAAACTGACTGAAGTGGATGGAGCAAAAATTGTCATTAGTTCGACAAGCTGGATAAGCAATGCAGTTTACAGCCAGGCAGCTGACAAAGGAATTCTCCAGGCAATCATTGCCAGCGCTGCCTTCAAGCGCACCCGCAATGACTCGCGGGCAATCAGGCTAACCGTAGACGTGAAGGACGAAGCACCAACCCTCGTCGCGCACCTGAAACAGTACACCCGAGTTGCAATTTTATACCTTAACAATGATTATGGCAAAGGCTGGGCAGACCAGCTCTCAAAGTCTCTTGGCAACATGGTGGTTGCCAGCGAAGCATACAATCCAGGCGAAACAGATGTGAGCGCCCAATTGACAAAAATCAAGGCAGCCAATCCTGATGTAATCGTCCTAACCAGCACCGGAAAAGATGGAGGACTGTTTGCCCGAAAGACACGCGAGATGGGCATGACTGCAGATTTTGTGAGCCAGCGACCAATCCAGAGCCCTGAACTACTGCAGGAAACAACCGCTGTAGAAGGACTCGTCTATTCGTATCCTGCATACAATGCAGAACACCCCTTTGTTGCCAAATACAAGGAGAAGTACAACAAAGAACCTTCCGTGTTTGCAGTTGAGGCATACGATGCAGTTATTGCGCTTTCAAAAGCGACAGAGCAATGCAAAACAGATACTGCCTGCATTTACCAATGGTTTGTGAACAAAGAATACGACGGTGCACTTGGTCATGTGACCTTTGACGAACAGGGAGACGCACACTATCCTTTTGTATTGAAGCAAGTAAAAGACGGAAAGTTTGTGGCTTATACGCCGTAAGGTTTTCGGATTCTCAACAAAAGGTTTAAATATATGTTTAAACATAAACATAGTTATGGTTATAAAGACAATAACGGTAACAGAGGGCGCATACGAGTCCATCAAAAGCCTCAAACGGGCAGATGAAAGCTTCAGCGATTTGTTCCTGCGCATTGGCAAAAAGCCATTGAAAATAATGGACATAGCAGGGGTACTGAAGCACACACCTGCGGAAGCAGCGGCATTCAGAAAGCAGTTTTGGGAGTTTCGTAAAAGCCTTGGAGAAGGCATGCAAAAGAGGATAGAAGATGTACGTGTTAGACTCAAGCGCCATCATAGAAGCGGTTGATGATGAGAAGCAGGCAGAGAAAATTGCGCGTGTGACTAAAGATGAGCCTGTTGTTACGACGACAATTTGCATACATGAAATTCTTGCGGGAACAATAACCGAGCGGGATCGGTTTGTACTTGGCAAGATTCTTTCCGGCATGCAGATTCTTGAACATACCGTCAAAAGCGCTCACATTGGAGCTCAGATTCAAAAGGACCTGGAACACGTTGGAAAAATGATCAACCCATATGACATTCTCATCGCAGCAGTATGCAAGGAAAATAATGCAGAATTAATAACATTTGACAAAGGTTTTGCACGCGTGAAAGGATTAACAGCACATATCTTCCAGTAATTATTTCTTATTCCTGCCACGCTTCTGAACAACTTCAAGACGCTCAAGAACAGCAGGCGCATCAGGATTTGTTTCTTTGTAGCCATTGAGAACTTGCGGCATGCATTCTGCATAGATGTCATGATGCTTGCTTTCCAAAGCACGGGCCAACAGGTGCAAATCGACTGCCTTGTCCTCGACCTTCTTGCTGACGAAACTCAAGCCAAAGTCAATCAAATGAATTTTGTCATCCTTCAAAAGCATGTTTGACGTGGTCAGGTCTGCGTGGATGATATCATTCTTGTGCAGCAAACCGACTTTCTGGCCGATTTCTTTTGCCAATTCCGGCTTTTCGTGCAAAACATCGCGGACTTTCGGACCATCGATGAAAGACATGTCAATCTTCATTGACTTATCGCACATGTTCAGCAAAAGCGGGGCAGGAACATTGATTGCTTTCAGTGTTTCGAGAATTTTTGCTTCACGGCGAGTTCTTTGCTTTCTGAGCTTTTCGTCTATGACAGGCAGCCTGTAATTCTTTGCAGGACGTTCCTTGACTACTTTGCCATCTACCTTGAATAATCTCGCCTCTGCTCCGTGACCGATAAGCTCAGCCATAGCTTTCCCTCGCATCACCATTTCTCTTTTTGTGAAGCTGCGCGAGCGCGTATTCCCAAACTTTATCTTCACTGGAGTTCACAGCTGATGCTGCCCTGTACATCTGCCTTTTCGCCTCACGATTATGATACCGCTGAATACCCCCGCCCAGCAATCCGGCCAGAACAGAAGTAAAAAATACCATTCCAGACTCGTAATACATACCCATTCCTGCACAAGCCACAGAAGACATCATAATGACGTTGCACAAATCATTTGCAGGACTTTTAACCTTCTGCACCAGAATCATGCACAAATAAGCAAAATCGTCGCGCAAGTCAGGAGTCGTCTGCCTTGTCCAGACCGCCTTATTGAATTCCTTCACATAGCTGAGAGCATGTGACAAATCCTCATCAGAATACCTGAAACGGTTTTGAATAATGCTCTGGCTCAGACTGGCAATGGTGTCCAGAGCTTTTACCGTAGAATTCACGGTCTCGATATGGTCGTCAAGAGACATAAGAATTATACTGATTGCTCAGAAGCGGATTCTGGCTCAGCCGGCTGTTCAGCCTCAGTTTTCTCGCTCGCACTCTCTTTTTCAGGTGCTTCTTCCTTCTTCCTGAGTTCAGGAAGGTGCTCAGGCGGAGTGAGCAGCTTCAGGCCAAGCTCCTTTATCTTTTCAATAGGAATGAACTCGAACTGGCGGATTTCGCACGCGCCAATCGGATAAAGATAACGAAGCAATTGACCAAGGCCATGCTGCAGCTTCTTTTGGACAATGTCGCGGACAATTGAGTCGGTGTCCATCTTTGAAATCATCTTTGAAACATAAGCGCGCTCAAGCTTGCGCATTGTCGCCAATACGCTTCCAGAAGTGGCACCACGCGTGATAATCAGCGGCTTGATTAAGACTACTTTCTTGTCAGCAGACTCAACCATGAAGGAATCCTCAATCTTTCCCCTGTTCCTGCGCATCAGCTTCTTCGCAGCAGACGGCAAAAGAGTATAGCCAACAAGCTCAGTGGTTGCCATATCATTATTTACACCAATTATTTTGAAAGAAACATGCACTGACTGCTTCTGGGGGTCGCCGGTCAGCACCATCAAACTAACGGTCACGTGCCTGCCAACAAGGTCCTTGACATCACCTACATAAGACTCGCCAATAATCTGCTCACTAAAGAGCTTCGGCGCCTGGATTTTCACCCAGCGCTTCTTCTTGACGACAACAGCTGTTGCCCCCTTCGCTACCATACACTCGAGAAACCGATGGGGGGTTTATAAACGTTACTGTCCTGACCTTGTTCGACTAATATCTCAAAGTGCACAGAAAGTAATTATTTCCAAGTAGTAACAATAACAAGGTTTAAATATTTTGCAATGTTTTTTTGTAGTATGGACGTCGAAGCAATCATCAAAAGGCTGTCGGAAGCCCATTATCCCAAAGCTGAGGCAAAGAAGCTCATACAAGAATACGCATCAATTCCTTTAACTCTTCCTGTGAGCGACGAAGGCGTACGCCGCATTTGCGAAGTGCTGACACAAAATGGCTACAGAACATTTGATTCGTGCCACGGCGGAAAAGGTCACGACCGAAAGGTTCCTGATGTTTGGTTTATCTGCCAGATGCCGGATCATGTGAGGCACTTGGCATACATCCTCGACCACGTATGTGAGACACAAAACATTCACTGGGAAGTCGCATTAACATGTGGAGACCCGTCCAGTCGCTTGTATTACATCCTGAAGCCACATGGACCTAAAGAACTGCGAAGAACTCCCATCGACCCAGTCAAGGACCGTGAAGCATTACTTATCGACATAGACGTGATAGGAATCACCATTATGGACTATTTTTCTGACTTGAAACGAAAGTAAGCATATGGAAAAGACAAACGCCTTGACATACAGCAAAATTAAAATCCCAGACACTGCACTACCTTCCCATCCAGGTGATTAACAATGAGAGCCATAGAGAGAATGTACCGGATTCTGGAAGAAATGGTGGATTCTGCGGAAAGCAGAGATTATGAAAGACTGCAGCGGCTCAACAGGTGCTATGAAATCCTCAAGCCACGGGCAGTGTACAGCGATATGCGCGAACTGCTGGAAGGCAGGTATGACAGCTGCAAGCAAACCATCCTCATGGCAGAAACAGAACCAGGCATGCGCGACCACTTTTTGGAAGAAGCCAGAAAAAAATTGGATAAGATTTCCAAGCCGAGGACTTTGACATGAGCCTGCTTGCCATTCCGGAACTTGAAATCATCAGAACACCGCTCAGCTGGGAGAATGGATACGATTATGTCATAAGATTTGCGGACCCTGCACGGCCGGCGGGAGATGCGCAGGTTGTTTTCAAGCCTGTTGAGGCGTACCAGTTTACTAAACATGGCAAGCGCTTTCTGGAAGAAGGACTCAAGCCAGAAGACATTGTTGCCAACTTTGTTGAATTCTATCCAAATGGAAGAGGGCTGGATGAAGACAAAGGAGAACATATGAGAGCAGGAGTCGGAACTAAAGTTCTGGAACGAATTGTGCAGGACGCCAGAGAACGGAATGCAAAAGTGCTTTTCGGATTAACCGCAAAGACCTCAATGCGCACATATGCACAAAAGCACGGGTTTACGTGTGTTGGAAACTATCACGTGTACACGCTGCTCTAACGCTTCAAGCTGATTTGATAATGCCTTGGAAAACCCTTGCAGAAGGCAGAGGCTGTTGAAGTTTACTTCCTGCGCTTCTTGAACAATCTTGCGAGAGCCGCGGTAGCAGTTGCAACAAGACTGCCTGTTTCCTTAACAGCTTTTCCTGCACCACGTGCCGCTTCTCCAGTTGCAATCCCTACTTGCGCAGAGCCTTTGCCAAGGCCGACAGCAGCTGCGCCAGTGCCGGTGCCAACGCCAACGGCGAGTTCACCTGCACCTTTCGCGCCTAGTCCGAGCGCTTCTGTAGCACGACTGAAAAACCCATAAATAGCGTTTTTGAAGCCAGGCAATTGTCGTAGTTCCTTTTCTCTCTCAATCAAGGTTTTGGCTTGCTCTTCCCGTTTCGCTTGTTGAAGCTCAGCAAGCACTTGTGCTTTCTTCTCAGATTCTTGCGCAAGCGCTTCGGCTTCTGCCAGTTTTGCTTTTTTCTTTGCCAAAGAGGCGCGTTTTTGTGTGCCCTCTATGTCGCGAGAAAGTATTTTTTCTGCTGCCTCAATTTCAGCGATAGCTTGCGCATGAAGCACCTTGTCTGTTTGGACCAAATCATCATATTGTTTCACAAGTCTCAGAATGGTTGTTCTATTCGCAAGCGGGTTTGCAAGAAGAGCCTCGATTTCTACAAGCATCTTCGCCATATTTTGAGCTACTTGTTTTTCATTCAATTCAAGTTTCTGCAGTTTTTTGATCTCTTCTATGTCTTCGGGAGCAAGAACATTCTTCATTTGCATGAGTTTTTCTTCTCGGAGCACCTCGGTAGTTGCAAATGCCGTGAATTGTTCATCCTCATTTGTGAGTTCGCGCAAATATTTCAGAACGACCTCGATATTTCCTGCTTTGAGCGCATTGATGAACTTCTCTTGCTTGGAAGTGAAAAATATTCCCATGTTCATTTGAGAACTTGTTAGATATATAACTTTATCGGCGGTTTAGTCATGAAACAAAGTAAAACTTTCACCTTTCAGTACAATTCAAATAAATATTCAAAAGAACAACCGTTCCACAATTAAACATCCAACTCTCTAACTTCCTTCGCGTGGCGGAGAATAAATTCCTTTCTTGGCTCGACTTCATCGCCCATAAGTATTGAGAACATCTCGTCAGCGGCAACAGCGTCTTCAATCGTGATTTTCTTCAAAACACGGTATTCAGGATCCATGGTAGTTTCCCACAATTGGGTCGGGTTCATCTCGCCGAGACCTTTGTAGCGCTGGATGCCGACGTCCTTGCCAATCTGCTTGACCATCTCATCCTTCTGGGCATCGTTGTAAGCGTACTGCACTTTCCTGTTCTTTTCCAGCTTGTACAACGGCGGCTGGGCGATGTAAATCTTGCCAGCCTCAATCAAGCCAGGCATCAGGCGGTAGAAGAATGTCAACAGCAGGCAGGCAATGTGGTTGCCGTCCACGTCCGCATCAGTCATGATGATTACTTTGCCATAACGGATTTTTGAGATATTGAAATCCTCGCCAATGCTGGTGCCAATGGCAGTAACCATTGCGGCGATTTCATTGTTTTGCAAGACTTTGACCAGACGCGCCTTTTCGACATTGATAATTTTACCTCTCAACGGCAGGATTGCCTGGAATTCACGGTTGCGACCTTGTTTGGCCGAACCCCCCGCTGAGTCTCCTTCCACCAGGAAAATCTCTGAGGTCGTTGGATCAGTGGAACTGCAATCAGCCAGCTTGCCCGGAAGCATAGCGCCCTCAAAAGCGCCTTTCCTTCGCACAAGCTCTCTTGCTTTTCTCGCTGCCTCGCGTGCTCTTGCAGCTTCAAGGCACTTGCCAACAACCATCTTTGCTGAAGACGGATTTTCCTCAAGGAAAGTGCTCAGAGCTTCATGCACAATGCTGTCAACAATGCCTTTAATTTCGCTGTTGCCCAGCTTGGTCTTTGTTTGTCCTTCAAATTGCGGATTGGGGACTTTGACAGAAATGACTGCAGTAAGCCCTTCACGGAAATCTTCACTCGTAAGCTCCATTTTCTGGTCAGACAAGCCATGCTTGTCAGCGTATGATTTCAAGGTACGCGTCAAGGCGGTCTTGAAGCCGGACAAATGACTGCCACCCTCATGCGTATTGATGTTGTTTGCGAACGAAAAGACAGTTTCATTGTAAGAATCATTGTATTGCAACGCTGCCTCGACAACGATGTCATCTTTTTCCTTCTCAAAATAAACTGCAGGATGCAACTTGTTCTTGGTCTTGTTCAAAAATTCAACAAACTCCTTTATGCCGCCATCGAACTTGAAGATATCCTTCCTGTTTTCACGCTCATCAACAAAGACAAACTCAACACCCTTGTTCAGGAAGGCAAGCTCGCGAATTCTGGAAACGAGAATGTCAGACTCAAATGCTGTTTTTTCAAAAATCTCCGGGTCCGGCTTGAACGTGATAATTGTGCCAGTACCTTGGGCATCGCCTACTTCCTTGACAGGACCTGTTGGCGCGCCGCGCTTGTACTCCTGCATCCAAAGCTTGCCGTCACGCTTGACACGCGCAACCAAAAGCTCTGACAGCGCGTTTGTAACCGAGACACCAACTCCATGCAGTCCACCAGAGACCTTGTACGCGCCTTTCTCGAACTTGCCACCGGCGTGCAGCATGGTCAGCGCCATCTCAAGGGCAGACTTCTTGTATTTTGGATGCATGCCGACAGGAATGCCACGACCATTGTCCTCTATGGTGATTCTGCCATCTGTGTGGACTGTTACGGTGATTTTAGTGCAATACCCTGCAAGGGCTTCATCCACTGAGTTGTCAACAACTTCCCAGACCAAATGGTGCAGTCCACGCACGTCTGTTGAGCCGATAAACATGCTTGGACGCTTTCTGACCGGCTCGAGACCTTGCAGTACCTGGATGGCTTCAGCGCCGTACTGTTTTGCAGCTTCTTCTGTTTTGGATGGCTCTGGCATAAAGTAGGATTTTATCGACGTGTCAGAAATCGGCATAATCCATTAAAAATGCGTCGATTTCTGAGCACCTCGAAAACGCACCTAATTGATAGTTTTTTTGCGCGTTTTCGACGATAAAATCAGTTACCTCTCGATACAAAAGAAGGGCGGTTTGTTTATAAAAGTTGCGGTAAAAAGTGAATTATTTTTTATATAGAAAATTTCTATTTGAAAGCCTTCTTCATTTCCCTTCTGAAACTCGCCGGTTATGAAGCGATACGACTTTCATTTTTGCGTCCCAGTATCTTTTTTCGGCTTCCTGGGGAGTGCATTTATACAATTGTGCAGCCAGCTGATATCCTCTCTCATCTGTCGCTTGGCGGAATGCAGGATCATCTTGTGCAACAAATGCAACATGCCCTTCCGGGCGCACCTCATGTATCATTGGAGCCTGACCAGTGTCGACTAAATTCTCAAGCGCCACTGCTCCGGCAGCCAGAATAACGCCTTCGAAATAAATGTCGTCCAAGCTTATCAATCCAGCTTCAGCGGCCTTTACACTCGTATTCTTCGCATCACTCAGGCATCCAGCGACGTATTTTCTCGCTAAATCCCTTATCATATTTTCAGTCTCCGGGTGCATACCACTTAGAAGTAGCTAAAATTTTATAAAGCTTTGCTTACCGTGAGAATTCCGCTCACAGACGATCATAAACATGAAATTTCAAGGAAACAATCGCAAATTTTATAACCTACCGAGTAGTGACATCATGTATGGAACTCCTAAAGCAGGAAGTATATGAAGCGCTTCAAGGAAAGACACGCGGCTTTGCCACAGTCGAAGATGCGCTGCAAAAAATTCGTTCTGACACGCGTCTTCACGGAATTCTTCGCGAGCACGCAAAGAAACACCGCATCCACCACCTCGGAATGGGCTATTATGGCATTGGACCTCAAATTTTTCAAATGGTTGCAACGACCCAAGTCTTCAACATGCTTAGAGGCAATACGCGGGAACGTATCGAAACTCCCTTCGTGCTCTGGGAACCAAAAGGATTCTACGACGCAAGAAAAGGAGTCTACGATGCAAGTTTTGAAGGATGCAAAGTTTATGTTTCAGGCGAGCTCTACATAGGACTTGATCTTGCAAAGTCAAAAATGCCGATGCTGTTGCGCGTCTATAGGAGCATCGAACATAAAGACATTAAAGGTGGTTCGCACGATAACTACGAAATCACTGAACGCAACAGACTTCATGCAGTTACTTCGATGACTGGATGTTATTATCCGCTAAACGGACAGCACATTTTGGAAACTCCATTC
>Ga0247727_10012221_pt1 | contig 14790 bp, 14 predicted proteins | sample WisWelCaveWW1625_FD_202498 | JGI IMG/M metagenome (GOLD analysis project Ga0247727, IMG submission 202498) | Biofilm microbial communities from Wishing Well Cave, Virginia, United States - WW16-25 | ecosystem: Environmental > Aquatic > Deep subsurface > Groundwater > Cave microbial mat | place... | reverse complement strand
CCTCCGCCTGTGGCGGGGGTGGAGGAAGAAGAAAAAAGGATTGGGTGTTGCCGCTCCCTAGCCGCTCAATCATGCGTTCCTGCCAGGCAAGCTGGCCGGGGACGGTGGAGATCAGCGAGAAGTCTCATATTAACGCTAGGTTTCTCGGCTAACGAGCTTGAGGTACCTGCCTTCAATTCCTTTAGCACGTCGTCACGAATGAGCAGCGGAGAGGCATGAGGCCTCGGCTACCCGGTTCGCGAAGACATGGAGGCCCGAGATGTTTGCAACTGCGTTTGCGAGCATGTTAGTTGGCATCAGTTTGGCCGGACCACCAGCGGTCTGGCACCTGGATTACGCGCGGGCACACGCCGAGGCATGTAGCAGCGACAAGCCACTGTTTGTTGTCATCTGTTCCAGTTCATCCGAGTATGCTCAGATGGCTCGGATGGGAGTGTTCTTGAATGAAAACATCGAGCAGACATTGCGGACGGACTACGTGCGGTTTTGGCTAGACACGGACACCGAGGAAGGTCGCGAGTTGGCAAAACAATTTACGGAAGACGAAGATCCGCATTTCGTAATCATCGACCGGTCGGGCAAATGGAAGGTGTTCTATCAAACCGGTTATTTGCTGGAAGAAGACCTGACGCCGATCCTATCGATGTTCCGCCGCGTCAAGCTGGACGCCCAAGGCAGAACGATCGTTGATGTGAGTCGGCGGCCGGCGGTCCAAGTTTGCAGCACCTGACCGTACTAGATTCTCGTGCCGGTTCGGCACGTTCGACAAATAAGTGAAGGTTCGTGATCGGCGAACTCATGTGGTGAACTAATCACTGCATGAGTTCGCTGTGTTTTGCGGTTCGACAATCGCGATCACCGAGATTCTATTTCCGAACCTGTAACCTCAGCCAGCTTTGAAAAGAATGCCCGCTTGCGAAGCGTGTTGATGTCCCAACGCACGGGCGGCGATTGGTAGCCGTCGTCGTAGTTGTTCTTGCCGGGATCGAAATATCCCCAGGACGCGTACTCGCTGATGGCGGCAAGCATGTTGTTGGTGGGCTTGTCGAATTCAAAGTGGTCGTCTGCGTTGAAGAAAATCTCCTTGCCTCGAAAGGCACGCCCCGCGTAAGTGGGTCTGCCATTGGTTTTACACGACTCCGCAGTGATCGAAACCAGAGTTTGCCGCTGCTTGCCTGAGTTTGCTTGAATCTGGCCTGAGTCACAAAGAGATTTCTCGCCAGGGCAAATCCAATCAATAGAAGCGTGACACTGGCAACCGTGCGCACGGATTGAACGCCGCTCATGCTCGTGGCCTTGAATCAACTACGAGAACAGTTCATTCACCGGCTTACCTTCGTCCACGGTTTTGATTGGCCGACCTTGTGGCGTGACCATTTCGCTGGCTGGGTTCATCGCGAGGGCTTTGCAGAATGTCTGGAACAGGTCGGGCACCGAGACGGGGCGGTCGGCGACCTCGGTGCCGTTGTCGTTGGTCTTGCCGATCGAGCGGCCGCCCTTGATTCCGCAGCCGGCGACCAGGGCACTGAACGCCTTCGGGTAATGGTCGCGGCCGGCCTTGTTGTTCACCTTGGGCGTGCGGCCGAACTCGCCCATGCAGACTACCAGCGTGCGGTCCAGCATGCCGCGTGACTTGAGGTCGCGAATGAGCTGGGCCAGCCCCAAGTCGACTTCCCCGGCGAGCCGAGGGACTCGCTCGAAGACGCCTTCGTGAGTGTCCCAGCCGCCCTTGCGCACCTCGATGAACGGCACGCCCGATTCGACGAGCCGGCGGGCCATCAGCAAGCCCTGTCCGAACGAGTTGCGACCGTAGGCGTCACGCATTTTGTCCGATTCGTTCTTGAGATCGAACGATTTGAGCTTCGGGCTCATCACCATGCGTGCGGCCTGATCGTACAGTCCCTGGTGCCCGGCGGAAATCTCGCCCGCTCCGATTTTGGCGAAGTCGGCGTCTTGCTCCTTGAGCAACGCGAGTCGGCGAGTCATGCGCTGGGATGCAACTGTCATTGCAACGTTTGCCGGCAGCTCACCGGGATTATTGACGACGAATGGCGCCGCGCTGACTCCCAGAAATCCGGGGCCGACGGTCTCGCCCACGCTCACAAAATTGGGCAACTCGGCGGCCGGCGCGCCGAGTTCTTGGGCCACGACCGAGCCGATGTTCGGATGCTTGATGGCCCCCGACGGAGCGCGACCGGTGTGCAGTTGGTAAGTGGCTCGCTCGTGGTTTCCCTCCTTGGAAGTCAGCGAACGAATGAGAGCCGCATCCTTCATCACCTCGGCGACTTTCGGCCAATGCTCCGCGATCTTGATTCCGGACACCGCCGTTGCAATCGCTTTGGTTTTGCCTCCGTTTTCGGTGCCTGGTTTCGGGTCCCAGGTCTCGAACTGGCTCGGCCCACCGCCCAGCCACACGAGGATGCAGGCGGCGTTGCGCTTCTTGAGGTCGTCGGCGTGGACGCCGATCGCACTGAGCCAACCGGTCGCGGCCAGCCCGGCGCCCGTAATTTCGAGAAACCGGCGGCGGCTGACCGAGCCGTCCGGTCGCGTGGCCAGTTCGAGCAGCATTTCTGTTTCCATGATGATTCAGCTCCGTGTCTTGCCGGCCGCCAACACGGCCTTGAGGTTGAATTCAAAACCGGGCAGCACGTGCGAGCGATATGTGCCGGTGCGTTTCACACGATGTTCAAGCCATACGTCGCCACTGCGCTGCAGTACCAACATCGACTGAGTTTGCGGATCAATGATGCGGTATTCCAACACGCCGGCGGCCAAGTAGTCGGCCCGCTTGTCCTCGTAGTCGCGCGCCGCTTGGCCGGGGCTAACCACCTCGACCACAATGGCCGGCAGCCACACGTCCCACGGTTGCTCGCGGCCTTGCGGCGGGTCGTGCAGGTACACCGCGACATCCGGATGCCGTTCCGATTGGACGCCCGGCAAGAGCAGCTTGCAATCGGAGCCGGCGGAAATGTAGGTGATGATGTCGCGTTCGAGTCGGTAGCCGACAAACTGGTCGCGGGCCGCCTGAATTATCAGGCCGTGCGAGATGCCTGCGATGTTCATGACTTCGATCACTCCGCGATTGAGTTCGTAGATGTAGCCCGGTTCGCCTTCGGCGCGATCGAATTTGGCGAGCGTCATGGTCCTACCGTGATCGGCGGGGCTCAGCCACACGCCTCGCGGAGAATGATTATTTTTGCGGCCACGCACTAGCGGTCTGCGGCCTTTGGCCGGCCGCGACTGCCGCCGAGTGATCTTTGGTGTTTTCAATTGCGCTTGCGACACAACTCACCTCCGCCAAACTTTTCGCCGACCTGAATTGGGACTGAACACATTCTATCGCTTCGTCGTGAATTCCGCAGAATTCACGAGCATCCAGATCAAGTCTTCAACCGCCTCGCCGCGCTGGCCGACTCTCTTGAAGTAGTCCTTGGACCGCTTCGTCTCGGCCTCGGTCGGCTGGCGGACAAGAATGCGAAGGTACGCTTGCGATACTAGCTCTTCGTCGGTTTTCAATTTCGCAAGTTCGCCGGCGACTTTGTAAATTCGCTGTTGAATGGGCGGGTTGTTCATGATCAAGAGCGCCTGTTGGATCGAGCCGTCGATGTCCTCTTGGGGCAGCGACGGATCGAAGCTGAATTCAGTTCGGACTCGGTCGCGCGGCTTGAGTTCGCCGAGGACCTGCTCGAGCGTGTCGGCAACGACGTCGCCGCGCAATCGCGTCGGACGCAACGCGGCGAATCGGTCGGACGACGAGGCGGGGGTCTGGATTTCGCGCTGGTACGCTTGCGAATTCATGATGGTTTTGAACAACCACTTCGGCCTGAATTCCATGGCCCGGAACGCGACCGACAGGCGATTTACCATGGCCGGATAGATCACCTCGCCGTCCGGTCCCAGACTATCGACTTTGTAAAAGCCGTCGCCGTACAGTTCGTTCCACACGCGATTCACGTACGAGCGAGCGAACCAGTAGTTCTTAGGGTCGAAGATGAGGAAGGCCGCAACGGCGATCCGCTTGTCGTCGCCTTTGAGGTTGGTCTTCGGATTCAGCTTTTGGCCGAGCAGGAACCGCGGCTTCATCTCGGTCTTCTTCGACGGATCATGGGCGTCGGGCATGAAGTACTTGTCCTTGGCGAAGAACGCAGCCATTTCATGGAACTGCTCGCGTTTCCACTGGTCGAATGGGTGATCGTGGCATTCGGAACACTGGATGTTGATCCCCATGAATACGCGTGCGGTCTCCGAGGCCATCAGCGTGGGACTGCCGTCTTGTGCGAGCAGGAAGTTGTCGCGGCGCTCCTCCATCTTTTTGCCGTCGGCCATGACGAGTTCCGCAGCGATCTGGTCCCAGCCTCGATCTTTCTTGAATTGGTCCGCGAGCCAATCCTCCAGGGCCTTGCGGTCGATCTTCTTCGGCCCGGCCGTGGAATTGAACAGCATCACGTCGCGCCAGTAGCGTGCCCAGTTCCGCGCGTAGTCGTCTGATTCCAGAAGTTGATCGATCAACTTGCTTCGTTTCTTGGGTTCGGCGTCGGCGACAAAATCGAGGACCACTTTCGGTTGCGGCAGTTTGCCGGTCAGGTCCAGATAGACCCGCCGCACGAACGTCTCGTCGCCGACCAGCCCCGCGGGGGTTCGGCCCAGTTTCCGCAACTCCACGTTTAACATCGCATCCAGGTCACCGGGCGAATACGAAAAATATTCCGACTTGGGCGGCAGCTCCTTGCGAAACGCCGCCAGGGCCTGTCGTTTTTTCGCGGGCAATTCGCTATCGACCGGCTTTTTGTCCTTCTGGTCCTGAGCAGAAGCAACTGAAAGAATCCAAACTATGCCTGTGGCGACAACAATGCTTAGTGCCTGCGTCACCAACCTGGAATGAACTCTCATCACAATCCCACTCCACTCAACCAATCGTGCGGCCGACGCAAACCGTCGTTTACGAGCGGGCCTATGATACCAAATGTGCAGTGATTTGAAGGGGCCTTCCGTGGCCCAGTCGCTGCCCTCCGGTAGCAGTGCGCCCGGACCGAAATCGGTCCAGGCGGGAGAGAACAGGTCGCGAAGTGCAGGCGGTCCGCCTGCACTTTCGGCAAAAACCGCAGGCGGGCCTCATGCACGTCGTTTCGTTGAGAGCACAAGCGGGCACAATTGCCACACAGTGGCCTAAGAGTCAAGAGTCGCGAATCATGCGAATCAGGGCGGGCGGGATTTTTTGGACGCGCGGATTGACATATCGCCGCTCGTTGCATTGGTCGCTCCCGTCGAATATCTTGCGTGCTCGCGTTCGATTTGTCCGCAAAACCGTTTGGGGAGAAGTTTCATGGACCCGCGTTACCAAATCGCCGACACGCGCGGAATTATCAGCCCGGGATTGGTGCTGTTCAAAGAACTGATCGAATCGAACCTGCGACGCATGCTGGTAATAGCTGGCGGGCCGGACCGGCTTCGGCCGCACGTGAAGACGCACAAGATGCGAGAAATGGTCGCAATGCAGATCGCTGCCGGCATCACAAAATTCAAATGCGCAACGATCGCGGAAGCGGAAATGGTCGCTTCGTGTAATGCCCGCGATGTGTTGATCGCGTATCAGATGGTGGGCCCGAATCAAGAACGGCTGGCACGCCTGGTCAGGCGTTTTCCGGCAACTGAGTTCAGCGTGATAGTGGATCACCCGGCTGCCGCGTGGTCGCTATCGGACGTGCTCGCCGCTGCAGGTGTTCGCGTGCCAGTGTTCGTCGATATCGACGTCGGTCAGCACCGCACGGGAATTCCTGTGGGCGACGCGGCGACGGCGCTTTACGAACTAGTCGGGCAACTTCCGGGCCTGCGACCTGGCGGGCTGCACGTGTACGACGGGCATAATCATCAGGAGACGCCCGCCGAGCGCGAGGCTGCCGTGAGGAGCCAGTTCGAAGATGTGACTAACTTCCACCGGGAATTAGATCGCCGCGGGCTTCAGGTTCCGCGGATGGTTTGCGGCGGCACACCGACATTTCCAATCTATGCGAAGATCGCCGCAACAAACCCGCTCGTCGAATGCTCGCCCGGAACGTGTACCCTCCACGACAATGGCTACGGCTCACGCTTTCCGGAAATGGGCTTCGATCGAGCCGCCCTGCTGCTCACTCGCGTCGTCAGCCGCAATGCCCCTGACAGAATGTGCCTCGACCTCGGCTACAAGGCCGTTGCGTCTGATCCCAAAGGCGACCGGCTCGTGCTCCTCGAACTACCCGGCGCGAAGCTGGTGCTTCAAAACGAGGAACACCTGCTCGTCGAAACAACCGAGGCCGCCCGTTTCAACCCCGGCGACGAACTTTTCGCCTGCCCGACTCACATTTGCCCGACGTGTGCACTGCACAAAGAGGCCTACGTCGTTGAGGGCGGCCGTGTAGTCGCCCGTTGGCACGTCGCCGCACGGGACCGCTGGCTGGAGGTGTGAAAACGGCGAAAACCCATCTCCAAGCCGCGGTTTCGCCCGGCAATCTATCAAGCAGTTCGCTGAGTTCCGTTTGTCATGATCCCTCGCGTTCTTGGCTCAACACTCGAAGAAACGTCTGCCGAGTTTGCCGCGTGACGCGGTCGCACTCATCGAGAAACGCGTCGCTGGCGGTGCGGTTGCTGGTGGAGTTGTAGCCGAGACGGCGGGCCAGTTTTTCGACGTCGGCGGGGTCGGTCGGAAGGGCGTCGCGCGCGTCATTGTGGACGATCCGCAGCCGGCTCTCCACGCGACGCAGGTAATCGAAACTCGACCAAAGTTGTGAGTGGGTGTAGCTGTCGAGATAGCCGGCCTTGCGAAGTCGCTCCAGCGCGAGCTTCGTGTTCGGCTGCCGCACGGATGGATCGACAGGGCCGTGTTTGAGTTGAAGCATTTGCACAAGGAACTCGACATCCACAATCCCGCCAAAGCCACGTTTGAGGTCCTGCTCCGACGATGACTCTTCGAGACGTTGTCGCACGGCGAGGATTTCGTCCACCATTTCGCTTCGCCACGGTGTACCGTACGCGGCGGCTTCGGCCGCGTTGGTGACCGCCTGAACGAACTCTGCGTCGCCGAACACCGGCCGGGCCTTTGTCAGCGTTTGACGCTCCCACAGTGCGGCCGAGGCGGAAAAGGGGACAGGTCCAATTTGTGCGAAGCACCCTTCGGGCCGTTCCGGCAAATTGGACCTGTCCCCTTTTCCGCCGCTGCCAGATTCGTAGTATCGCACGAACTGGTCGAGTGGGATCACAAGACTTCCGGATCGTCCAGTCGGTCGCAATCGCGTGTCGATTGTGTACAGGCGGCCCTGCGGACCGATTTCGCCGGCCGCTCGAATGATTCGCTGGCCCAACTCGCTAAAAAAGTGAATGTTGGTCGTCGGTTCCCAACCGCGTCGCCGGCCGCGAATCCGCGTCTGGCCGTCCGCCTCGTAAATGAAGATCACGTCCAGATCGCTGTGATAGCTCAATTCCTGGCCGCCGAACTTTCCTAATGCCAGCACGACTAGCTGACACGCCTTCCCCGCTCGCGTTCCTGCTTCAATCGTCGGCTCGCCAAGCCGCTTCGTGAGCAACATGTACTCGTGCTCGATGATCTGCTCGAGCATCACCTCGGCGATATCCGAAAGGGCCAGGGTCGTATCACCTATCGCATCTTTGCCCAGGATATCGCGCACGCCAACCCTCAAAATCTCCTTGTCCTTGAAGCTGTGCAGGATTGGCTTCAAGTCTTCCGCGGATCGGCACAGCTCGGCAAGCTCCGCTCGCAGCTCAGCGAGCGAACGCGGTTGGTTAAGCACCAGCGAATCCATCAGGTCGTCGATCATGCCAGGGTTGTTAATCAGTATCTGCGACAGGAACTGACTCCAGGCGCAGAGTTCGACGCAAAGTCGGAGCGTGGGCGGGTTGAAACTGAAAAGTTCCCAGAGCACCCCGCGGGCACCGATCGACGCGGTGACTTTTTCGAGATTGAGCAGGGCCATGTCCGGGTCGGGGGTCGTGGCGAGTTCGCGGAGCAATCTTGGAGCGATGGAGGCAAGAAAGTGACGGCAACGCAGCGTCGAAAGGAACGGCACAGGCTCGCTGGCAAGTTCCAGCAAATTGCGAAATGCCGCCGCCGGGTCGCGGAACGGATACCGACTCATGACCTGATTGATCGTTGCCGCGTCCGGCTCTGAGGCAAGTACCAGGTCAGACTCCGGCTCGGTACTCTGGTCTTCATCTTTTTCAAACGCCTCGTGCAACAGGTGGTCGAGAATTCGCCGGTTCTGATGCGTCTTGGACTCCAGGTTGCTGCGAAACCGCGAGCGCGCGGCGGTCGCGTGCCGCAAACCTGCGGGCTCGTAGTCCATGCGGCGGGCCAACTTTTCCAATTCGTCCGGCGATTGCGGCAGCGTGTGCGTTTGCCGGTCGAACATCGTCTGCAGCCGATGCTCGACTTTGCGCAGGAAGCGATAATTGTCTTCGAGCAGCCGTCGCTCTTCTCCTTGCAAGCAGCCCGTTCGTGCGAGTGCGGCCAAGGCTCTCAGAGTATTCGACTGCTGTAACTCCGGCAAACCGGCCCCATTCAATAGCTGAAGAAATTGCACGACGAACTCCACGTCGCGGATTCCGCCGCGGCCGGTCTTGACATCGAGCGGTTGCGTGCCATCGCCAGGTGATTTCGCCTCAATGCGCCGCTTCAGTGCCTTGATCTCGTTGATCTCCGCGAACGAGAGGTAGCGGCGAAAGACGAATGGTCGGATTGCATCGAGAAACGCATGCCCCAAATCCGTGCAGCCGGCGATCGGCCGGATTTTAATGAGTGCCTGACGTTCCCAGGTGCGACCCATCGAATCGTAGTAGGCCAGAGTGCTCGCGAGCGACCGGACGATCGGCCCGCGATCGCCCTCGGGCCGCAACCGAAGGTCCACTCGATAGGCTACGCCGCGTTCGGTGTGCGTGGTCAGAATCCGCACCAGTTCGGAGGCAACTTTGCACCAGAATTCATCGTGGCTCAAGCCGCGGCGGCCGCCGGTCGTGCCGTCGCCGTCGTAAACGAAGACCAGGTCTATGTCGGAACTGTAGTTCAACTCCTGCCCGCCGAGCTTGCCCATCGCCAGCACGACAAACCGGCCAAGCGTGCCATCCGGTTGCCGCGGCTCGCCGTGCCGCTCGATCATCCGTACTTGGGCAAGTTCGAGGGCCACGGAGACGATTGCGTCCGCCAAGCCGGAGATTTCGGCCGTGATCACTTCGAGCGGCAGGTCGCGGACGATATCGCGATATCCGATGCGCAGGAGTTCTGCGTGCCGCCAGCGGCGGATCGCGGCCAGACGCACCTCGTTATCCGGCAAGGGCCGCAGCTCCGCGGCCAATTCGTCGCGAAGGACATCCGTTTGCCGGGCACCGCGCCAGCCGGTGCGCAGCCACTCGAAGTACTGCGGTGATTGAATCAGCACGTCGCTGAAATACTGGCTCGTGCTGAATAGTTGCACGAGCATGCCGAGGGCGGTCGGATCACGTTCGAATACCGCCGCGGCCGACAGCGGGCTGGTACTGTTGGCAAGAAATCGTTCCAGGTTATTGAGCGCCATGTCGGCATCGGCCGATTGAGGCAACCGCCTTTCGAGTTGCGAGGCCATCACGGCGAACAAGTCAAGCGGGATTCCCTGATCGGCGATCGCCATCAAGTTGCGATGCCCGCGTTCACCGTTTCGAATTCCCAGCCCACAAAGCCACATTGCGGACTGTTCGGCAGAATCCAGCATCGCTCCAAGCTGGTCGGAAGTCATCGTCACTTCCTTTCAGCCAACTCGATCCAGCCGTCGATGAAGTCGAACGTCGTGCGATAGTCGCGCAGAAAGTTGACGCCTATAACCCCATCGATGGCCGTTCCAGGGGGCAGTTGAATCGTGACGAATTCCACTTCGCGGTTCACGATGCCGCCCAGCTTGAAATGATCGATGGTGAACGATGGCAACTCGATGCCGCGGGAGGATCCGGCCGTGCCCGCCAACCACTCATGGCTCCTCGGGTGAAGTTTGAGAGCTGGCCTGGCTGCGACGAATGTCTCCGTGAGCGCGCAGAAACTTGCGCCCGTATCAACGAGCATGCGTGGCCGAAATACTCGATCAAGTACCGGCCGAACCAAAAGCAAGCCTTGATAAATGACCTTCGCGGAAATACGCAAACTCATAACATGAGTATCCAGCCATCGGGAACGATCGGCCCTGTCCACTCCAATCCGATGCTCGCGTCGGGATGAACCCTGCGATATTCTCCCTCGAGTGTGACCAGGGCTTCTTTGTCGGTGCCATGCGCCAGAAGACGCGACCGAGTGATTTCGGCGGCATCCGTATATTCGAGGCACTCGTACAGGATGTATTCGTTTGGGTGCCTCCGGTGCCATTCTTCAAGCGGGAGCGATTCTTCAAGCGTTACTTCCTGATTCATGCGTGTACCTCCGATGGTAATTCGATTGGCATCGGGCAAAGATCCTGAGACACGATCGAGCCGATCAGAGTCGTGGGCGTAACGGCGTCGATCCTGATTTGAGCGAACGTGCCGGCCAGCCGCTCATTGCCGGAAAAGACCACGATTCGGTCGTCGTGTGTCCGCCCGGTGAGCTGCACGGGGCCGTTGTCGCTTTCACTGTCCGCTTTGGCCGATGACTTGCTCGGACCTTCGACCAGAATCTCCACCGTCTGACCGACGAAGCCGCGATTGGATTCCAGGCTAATCTGATTCTGAATCGCGAGCAGTTCATTGTTCCGCAACTTTTTCACGTCTTCCGGAACATCGTCGGGCAAGCTGTCGAATGCGCGCGTGCCCGGTCGCGGACTGTATTTGAAGACAAAGCTGTTCTTGAACCGGCAGCGGCGGACCAGATCGCTGGTGAGTTCGTGTTCTCGATCCGTTTCACCGCAAAACCCGACGATGAAATCGCTCGACACGGCGGCGTGCGGCAGTCGCTCGCGCACGCGGGCCAGCATTTCCTCGTACAGCTCGACCGTGTAACCGCGTTTCATTCGCTTTAAGACCTCGTTCGAACCGTGTTGTGCGGGCACGTGCAGGTACGGCGAAACTTTCGGTAACTCACGCACCGCGTCGAGCAGGTCATCGCTCATGTCGCGCGGAAAGTTGGTGATGAACTTGATTCGCCGAATGCCGTCGATGTCGTGAATCGCCGCGAGCAGGTCGGAGAGCCGATAGGTCCGCCCATCCGCCGCTTTGACGCGGTAACTGTTGACCGTCTGACCCAACAGGGTGATTTCCAAACACCCCTCGCCGGCGAGCTTGTGGGCCTCGGCGATGATCGCCTCCGGCGGCCGACTCTGTTCCGGCCCGCGCACGCTGGGCACGATGCAAAAAGTGCAAAACTTATCGCAGCCCATCATGATCCGCAGAAACGCCTGAAACGGCAGCGGCCGCATCGCGGCCATGCGGTCGGGATCGTACTCGTCGAAGCTGTCCGTCACTTCCTGGCGCGATCCGCCAGTGCGCGGCAAACTAACCGCAATCTGCCGCTCGCGGTCGCGTTCCACCTGCTCGATTAGCTCCGGCACCCGCCGCAACTGCCCCGGCCCAGCCACCAGATCCACGTGCGGGGCCCGGCGAAAGATCAGCTCCTGGTCTTTCTGTGCCATGCAGCCGAGCACACCGATCACCAGTTCCGGGTTCTTCCGCTTGCGATGTTTCAGTCGCCCGAGCGCCGAGTAAATCTTGTCCTCCGCATGCTGGCGAACGCTGCACGTATTGAACAACACCACATCGGCCCGCCCCACCGCGTCCGTCAGCTCGTAGCCATGCTTGCGCAGCGCCCCAACCACCAGCTCGCTATCCAGCAGGTTCATCTGGCAGCCGACAGTTTGGATGTAAAGTTGTTTTGCTCTATCCGCCATTTTTCTGTCGCTCCTGAGGCATGCAACTCAACATTTTGATGATGTGCCTCTGGCGAGACCCTCTTTGATCTCGCGATGACGCGGGACCGGCAGCGAAATGCCGGTGGTTGGGTTGCGATACCAGTCATGTTTCGTGCCGTGGCGGACGAACACGCAGCCGAGCGATTCGATCTTCTTGATCTGGTCCAGCCGTTTCATGAAACGACCAACTCATCCACCTTACGGATGCCGGGAATCTGCCCGCTCGTGAGGTCGCGGTACAAATCCAGCAGGTGTTCATTGAGATCGTCGGATGTTTCGCCCTGAGTCCAGTAGTCTGGATACTCGTCGAGGTACCCAATCCAGGCCCCATCTTCTTCCCAGTTGATGAATTTCACGACATGCACGGTGAAGTCCTCCGGATCATCAAACCGAATCGATTCTATCGGACTGCCGCGAGCGCGGAAAGCCCGGCCACCACCCGCCGCCGCAGGCGGGTGCGGCGTGGGACGTGGCCCTCCAACTGGCGGCGCTGCGCAAGAAAGCCAGCTTGTCCCAGAAGGAGTTGACGCGGCAACTGAAAACCACGCAGCAGCAGATTAGTCGGCTGGAGTCGCCTGGTTACGAAGGCCATTCGCTGAGCATGTTGCGGCGAGTCGCCCGCGCCCTTCGCGCGGAACTTCGGGTGACATTAGAACCGCTACCGTCCCAGCTGCGTTCGGCGACCCGAAGACCGCACGCCCGGTCGGGCGCAAACCGCTAACGTGTGATCGCCGTTGGCTTTTGCATGGCCGAGGACGGTTCACCCGGCGACTGACCAGACCAATTGAAGTTGCGCCGGTCACGTGGTACGCTCAGGTAACAGGTCGGCTCGGCCACTACGATCGCCTCTGCGTACGTCATCCGCGGCCTGACGCCGGGCCAACAATAACGATATGATAGTCTGCCCGTGCTCGGTGGCGGATGGAATCATTAGCCCGCTTTTCGATCAAGATCGCAGACGAGCTACCGAATTACCGGGGGAGATACCAGATATGCCCTCAAACGACTAGTGGAAAACTGTCAGGAAGTTCCTTGCCGTAGTTCTCGGCGTTCTGTTGCTGCTCTGGTTGCTCCCGGAACTAGTTGGCGGGGCGGCATATTCGTACTATTACACGCATTACTTCAGGACGCTTTGCACCGAGGGTGACATGAACCCTTGGTTTGCCGGAGCTATCAGCATCTTGTTCGCAGCAGCGGTTGCTTTGGGCGCATCACTGGTCGTCTCGATCAAGAGGCGACCTCGATGTATCGGCGCGATTGTGCTCGTGGGCACTTCTGTCGCGTTCCACCTCTTGATGTATGCCTGCACCCGGTCTGCTGTTCCCGCTGAAGAGGGTCCAAGGTTTGTGCGCGAGACTGGTGACCCCAATTGGTATTCCAACGAGAATGGCGTCTGGGAATTCTTCCGCGGCCCTGGCGTCAATCCGCGAACGGGCGATCCCCTCAAGCCAATGACCCAGCAAGCAGCCCAAGAATACTATGCTGCTAAGCGGCGGCAAGAGGATCTGGATCGCCAGAATGAAGCAGAGCGACAGACACAGGCCATCGCTGAAGCAGCAGAGAGGGAGAGGCAAGCAACGGCGGAAAAGGAACGCCGGTTCCGCGAGACATACGTGAATGACACCGTTGTTTCATCGTCGGTGGCCTCAGGTGAAAAGGTAATACTGGCTATGAAGAATGATCCGCCGGATTCCCAAGGGGACGGTCTTCAAGGGTTGCTGGCTGAGCTGCTTCAAAGAAAGAATAAGCGTCCTGTGACTGGCGGTTTCAAGTCCTCCTTCTACACGAGCGGCTTGTTCGACGAGCTTTGGAACGGAGACCTGTCGGTCCTGGAGAGGCTGCGTTTGTTTGACGCCACCGGGTCTTTACTGTTATGTCGGGCGAACCTCTCACCGGATTCAAAGACCGCGTTTGAAGGACTCGTTTCCGTAAAAGGCACCGTTTCACTCATCCTGGTCAATAAGGATGGTAGAAGTGGCCCTTGGGTCTTCAAAGCATCGGGCGCGGGTGGTGATCGGGCAACGGCGACCGCAAATTGTGCCAAACGGCTGGTAGAAGCAGTTGACGTGGAAGTGGTTTTCCGGAAATAGCTAATGCCTGGAGGAACGTGGCCGGGTTGACACAGGAGAATGCGTCATGGGCAAGAAACAAGTTGCGTTTGCCTTCGCGTTTTTGGGATTCCCCATGCTGGCTGGGCTAGTTGTCAGCCGCAGCCCAACGGTTCTTGCCATGCAAAGCCAGACGGAGACATCCGGCGGAACGGTTAAAAATGTCTCAGCGGACGGGAAGGAAATCACATTGTCCATCGGCAGCGGCACCTCGGCCAAGGTGGCACGGTTCCGTCTCACCTCTCGAACCAAGATCACCATGGACGACAAGGTGAGCAAGCTGGCCGACATCGGGCCGGGGATAAGGGTCACGATCAGCTATGACAAGTACTCGAAAGAAGCAGTCGCCATCAAAGGTCGGGGCGGTGACACGAATTCTGATGCGGTCCCGCTGGCCAAACCGGGCGGCGGAGGCGAGACATTGGAACTTGTGGTCAAGTGCCAACGCTTGTGCGAAGCTCTCACCAAGGCCTATAAGGACAAGGAACGAGGGGGTAAAGCTACCATCGCGGTAGTGGAATTCTCCAATCTTTCCGGCGGTGGCTCGGATCTCGGACGACTCATCTCCGAAGAGTTGATCACAAAACTCTTTTCGACAGGAAACTACAAAGTTATCGAGCGGTTCCTGTTGAATAAAGCAATCGCAGAACACAAGCTGCAATTGCAGGGCCTAGGAGTTCGTCCAAGAATTGCGATGCGTCTCTCGATTGAGGGCTGCTAAGGTGCTCGCCAGAGGTCGTTGGCGACCTCGGCGCGCACCGGGGGCGCAGGAGGTCAACGAACGCTGAAGGTGAATC
>Ga0247727_10012220_pt1 | contig 14791 bp, 10 predicted proteins | sample WisWelCaveWW1625_FD_202498 | JGI IMG/M metagenome (GOLD analysis project Ga0247727, IMG submission 202498) | Biofilm microbial communities from Wishing Well Cave, Virginia, United States - WW16-25 | ecosystem: Environmental > Aquatic > Deep subsurface > Groundwater > Cave microbial mat | place... | reverse complement strand
TCACGCCTTCAGATAGTCTTCTTTCCATAACATTGGTGTACGAAAAAACCGTGAATTAGGTTCAGATTAATTAAAAAAAATTGCCGCGCCTAGATTGAATATCAATGGCTCAAAATCTGGTTATCACTTCGCGCCTGCGAAATTTCAAAGTGTTTAAAACGCAAAAATCCAGCCCGAAGTTTGATAATTCGTGATTGTTTATTTCCGTCTAGATTTTAATCAGCGATTTTTCTTTTTGTGACGATTGGCGCGTCTGCGTTTTTTCCGCTTGTGGGTATTTATTTTATGACGCTTACGTTTTCTTCCGCAGGGCATTAATTCTCCTTAACCATAAGAAAAACAGTTACACTGACAATTTAGTAATCAAACTCTTAAACTCGTTGGACGGTTTAAAAACCGGCACTTTTCTATCAGGCACCGGCACAACGTCGCCGGTACGGGGGTTTCGCGCTTTGCGGGCTTTGCGTAGTTTCACCTTAAAAGTGCCGAATCCCCTAATCTCGATATTATGCCCCGTTTCCAGAGACTTTTTTACCGTGTCCAGAAACGAGTCAACCACAACGGCCACATCGGTTCTGGTCAAGCCCGTCTTTTCTGCGACTCTTTCGACTAAATCTGCCTTAGTCACAACAACCTCCCTACGATTCTATAATAAATAATTCGAAATCTCTTTCTTCATTCGGACTAACGCCTCAATCTTGATTATCACACTCGATAACCTTTTGTGGCGGATTAAGATACAAATTAAGCCGACCTTTGAAAAGCAAAAAAATGTACCGAATTGAACATTTTTTTTATCAATTACTTATACAAGTACATTAGTTGCGGCCCGGAAATCTGCTCTTCGACGGATTTATCCAGTTTTTGGGCTAATCCCCCTAAAATGTCCCAAACGCCTATCTTTTTCCGCTCGATGGGGCGCACTACTGTCGGTTCACCCTCAATTCCGGCCAAACTCCCCGCCAAAGCCACAGCTTCGTGAAGCCCCCCCAAAGTGTCCACCAAGCCCAGATTATAGGCCTGCAGACCGGTGAAAATCGAACCGTCGGCCAGAGGGTATATGTCATCTTTGGTTTTCGAACGGCCTTCCGCGACAGCTTCGACAAACTGCTCATAAGTATCCATCACCACGCCCCGCAGCATCAGATTCTCTTCTTCCGTCATTTCTCGAGAATAATTCCCCACATCCTTGAGTTCCCCGGACTTGACGGTTTCAGTGGCGACTCCAATTTTTTTCATAAGCAGTGCAAACGTGTGAAATTGCAAAATCACTCCGATGGAACCGGTCAATGTTCCCGGATTGGCAATGATTCGGTCCGCGGCGCAGGCGATATAATAGCCGCCCGAGGCGGCTACTGAAGCCATTGATGCCACCACCGGTTTTTTTTCACGGGCGCGCAGTATGGCGTCGTAAATTTCCTGTGAGGGAGCGACTGCTCCTCCGGGCGAATTGATATGCAGCACAATGGCTTTAATGGAACTGCTGGCCGCCCATCTATCTATTTGTTTTATGACCGGCCGGCAGGTGACTTCGGAGATTTCTCCGAACATTTCAATAACACCGACATCGCCGCCAAAACCGGCCAAATCAAGGCCGTCTCCGGCGCTGAACAAACCGGCCAACATCAATCCAAAAAAGGCAAAGGCCACCAGAAACGATGCCACAATTATGACGCCTATGATAACATCTCTCCGTTTAGCCATTACCTGATGTATATCCTCAAGCTGTGACCAATTTGAATCTCGTCCGGGTCATCAATATTGTTTTGCGCCATTATCTTGGCGGTAGTGGTGCGGTACTTGCGGGCAATTAACCCCAATGTTTCACCGCGTTTAACTTTGTGAGTAATGTACTCCCCGCCGCTGCCGGTGACTTTCAAAGTCATGCCCGGAGTAATCCGGCTGGAGCGCCCCAGACCGTTTATTTGACGCAAATAGGAAGTAGTTGTGCCGAAGCGGCGGGCGATATCCCATAGCGTATCGCCATATTGTACTTTGTATGAAACATTCGTTTTTTCTTCAGGAGCATCTGCCGCCGCTACCGGCGGAGCCACCGCGCCCCGGTTCAATTCATTTTTCCCATCGAGTCTTGAAGCCGATGAAGGAATGCGGAGTTTTTGTCCGACATAGATGCGCGAACCGCGCCCGATGGCATTAGCCTCGCGCAGCGCCGAGACGGTGGCGCCGAAGGCCCGGGCTATGTCCCACATGGTATCGCCGGAACGGACTTCGTAAATGGCATTCGAGGCTGCGTAATCTTTTTCACTTCGCGGCGTCTGTGCTGCATATTCACGATCCAAAGGGACCGGCACAATTAATTGGCGGCCGGCAATAATGCGGGTACTGCGCAGATTATTAGCTTCGGAGATGGCGTACTGCGAAACGCCGTATCTGGAAGCGATCGTAGAAATCGTTTCGCCCCGGCCGATGGTGTGTTTGACCCAGCTGGTTTCTTTTGGTGAGGGCATCGATTCATAAGCCGCCCAAAAAATTTGGGCCTTCCCCCGGGGTATTTTCAAAACATATTTTTTAGTATTGGGCGGCGTGTAGTTGCGCAGTAATTCCGGATTCAGCTCTTTTAATTCGCTCAACTCACAGCCCAGTGATTTGGCCACTAATTTTAAGTCCAGGCAGCGGTCAATAGTGACTTCATCCCAGACCACTTCCGGCTCAAAATCGCTGACATTGAAACCGTAGCGCTCCGGGTCTTTGGCGATAATAGTAGCGGCCATAATAAGCGGCACATAATCCATCGTCTGGCGGCGCAGCCGCAGCTTCCAGAAATCATCGGTATCCTGCTGGTCAATGGTCCGGCTGACTCTTCCCGGGCCCCCGTTATAGGCCGCCATAGCCAGTTCCCAGTCGCCGAATTTATTGTAAAGTTGTTTGAGAAATTTGCAGGCGGCATGAGTTGATTTGACGGGATCTTTGCGTTCATCAACCCACCAGTCGCGGTCAAGTCCGTACAGTCGACCGGTGGAAGCAATAAACTGCCATAGACCCATGGCCCGCGCCCAGGAATAAGCGTTCGGATTGTAACCGGACTCAACCAATGACAGATATATTAAATCTTCCGGCAGGCCGTGCTGATTGAGAATCTCCTTCATCATGGGAGTGTACTTCTTGGAGCGGCGTAAATACTTTTCAAAAGCCTCGCTGGCTACTGTCTGAAAATAGATAATGGAGTTTTTGACTCGCTCGTTCATGACAATCGGTAAATCATAGGTGACCGGGGCGGTCTCATCTTTGTAAACGTGGACATCATCGTGCAAAGAAGAACTAAGATCTCCAAACCTCTCCACCAACACGGCCGCGGAAACATCTTCTTCCAAGCGCCCCAGCGATCTCAAGGCAATTCTGTAATCGGCCACGATATTATTCAAAACCTGGCTGTACTTGGCGGCCTCCGGAGTGGTTTCATCGACGACTGTAGAATCAGCCTCGACTTCACCTTCGCGTTGAGCTTCAATGTCCAGCTGCGCCAGGATTTTCAATCCTTTCTCGAAGTAATACTGCGCTTCTTCCCAGCCCGCTTCGCGGTTGGCAATCACGCCCAAAGAATGGTATTCTTCAGCCAAATCCAACTGGCGCCAGATTTCATCATCCACCGCCGCCGCAGAATCATCGCTATCCACCCGTCCATAAAACTCCGGAGTCTCTGCTACTTCGACTGATTCGGTACGATGTGCCTCAAGGCTCGATGCCGGCAGACTGCTGTCCAAACTGCCTGGCCCGGCGGCTGGTTCATTCGCTTGGGTATCTTCGTTGTGGCGGCCGGAAATATAGACCGGTTCTCTTTTGACCGGCTCCTCGCTCGTCTTTTTATCTTTGTCAGCGGAAGTATCCGTGGACGAAGTTGGCTTACCGCCCTGGATTGCGGGCGTATTCAGACCCTTCTTCCCCCCGCCACAGCCGGTCAAAATCAGTATGGCTAAAAGCACCAAATATGAACGACTTGAATAAAGTCTCATTTTTGTCATAATTCTCTCATTTAATAAAGGTTACCTCAAATTGCTTTAATCACCCAAGATTATCGGAATTAAGCCCCATAACCTTGACTTTCATCAGGTAACTCGTTGCCATATAATAAATACCATTAAATTCTGTCAAGTTTAATTAATGCCCTATCCCTAAAAGCTCCATATTCCTTCAGAAAAGCCGTTTTCAGCTCCTGGGGTGTAGAGAAATAATCGCCTTTGATCTGGTGCCGAAACCAGGTAAATTGTCTTTTAGCGTAGCGACGGGAATTTTGCTTAATCAGTAAAACCGCCTCTTCCAAAGTGAGGTTTCCTTTTAAATGCTCGATTAGCTCGTTATAGCCAATTACGTTCATTTTTTGAACAAGTTCTATTATTCCGGATTTAACCAAAAAGTTTGTTTCAGCTAAAAGTCCATTTTCAAGCATCCGTTCAACCCGCGCATTAATTCTTTCATACAATTTGGCCCTGGGAGGCATCAGGCAGAAAAACTGAAAAGTATATTGGCTTTTTTTAGGCCGGCCTGTTTTCACCAACCGGGACTTGGGCAGACCGGTCAGATGATAAATTTCCAGAGCGCGGGTGATGCGGATTTTATTATTGAGATGAATTTTGGAGGCTTCTTCCGGGTCGACATTTTTGAGTTTATTGTACATCGCCTGGGCGCCCAATTTTTCCATTTCTCTTTCCAGCTGAATCCGGATTTCCGAATTATCCGATTCAATATCAAAAATTCCGCCGGTAAGCGCTTTCAGGTACAAGCCGGTTCCGCCCACCACGACGGGGAGTTTCTTGCGCGAGCGGATGTCGGCGATAGCCGCTTGCGCATCTTCCCTAAACTTGAAGGCCGAATAGCTTTTGCCCGGTTCCACCATATCGATTAAGTGAAAGCGGACTAATTTCTGCTCTTTCTTATTTGGTTTGGCAGTCCCGATATCAAGTTTGCGAATCACCTGGCCGGAATCGGCCGAGACAATTTCGATCGGAATTTTTTGGGCGATTTCAAGAGCCACGGCGGTTTTGCCCGAGCCGGTGGGTCCGCAGATTACCGGGATTTTTTCAGTGAAAGTCATCAAAAAATAGCTATACTACCGGCCAAATTGTTTGTCGAGCTCGCCCCGGCTTAGGCGGATGAAAGTGGGGCGGCCGTGGGGGCAGCTGTATTTATCCCGGCATCTTAAGAGCTGTTCCAGTAATCCGGTGGCTTCTCTTTCCGAAAGATAATCTCCGGCCATTACGGCCGAGCGGCAGGCAATCGACTGCGCCATCGCTTTTTTCTGGTCACAGCCGGCATTGCGCAGCGAGGCCAGATCATCAATTACCTTCACAAAAGTCGTCTCGGTGGATCTTTTGGACATAATCGATGGCATCGCCTCGACATTGACCATCCTTCCGCCGAACGAGGACACACCGAACCCGGAATTATTCAAAAGAGCGGCTGATTCTTCGAATACCGCATACTGTTCGGGATCGAGTTCAATCTGTACCGGGAAGAGCAGATTCTGGGCATTGATGGCTTGTTTCTCCACTTTCTCAAGCATCTGCTCATACAAAACCCGCTCGTGAGCCGTATGCTGGTCAACGATGTAGAGCGCCTCGCCGGCTTCGATAATTAAGTAGAGATTATCAAAGCGCCCGATAAATCTGAATCCGGCGGACGGGCCGCTCGATTCAGTTTTGCCGATTACTTCTCCCGTACTTTTATCAATCGTGACCTGCGTAATTCGATTTGTTTCTGAAATCGGAGTATCACCCCCAACGTTTTTGTATAAATCGGCAATGAGGCCCGGAGAGGCATTTTTAACAGAGCCGATTCCGGGAACAAACGAGGGCGTTCGCACAAATGGCCGTTCACTTGATTCTCCTGGTTTGAAACCAGAAGTGCTAATAGCTTCAGCTGTTTTTAGCGTCGGAATGATTCCGTCTTGTCTTAGTGATTCCGCCACCAATTTGCGGACCGCCTCGTAAACTTCTCTTTCCCGCGACAAACGGACTTCGGTTTTGGAAGGATGCACGTTGACATCGACTTCGGTCGGCTCAATGGTTAGAAGCAGCGCCCCTACCGGGTACATGCCGCGCGCCATCAATTCCCCATAGCCTGAGAGCCAGGCGTGAGAGAGACTAATTGATGCTATAAATCGGCCGTTGATAAAAAGAAACTGGCCGTAGCGATTAGGGCGGACATTGTCAGGAGCGCCGATACACCCTTCGAGCCGCACCAAGTCGATTTCTCCCGCCACCGGAACAAATTTGTTTTTCTCTCCTAAAACTGCCTTGACTCTTTCGGATAAGGACTGGCCCGATGAAAATGAAAACAACCGTTTGCCATTTATGTCGGCATTAAAACCCAGGCTGTAATTACTGACGGCCAAGGCCGTGGCGACTCGGGCCAGATAGCGCGCTTCGGTAGTTTCCGACTTCAGGAATTTTCTTCGGGCCGGCGTGTTAAAAAATAAATCAGCGACTTCGACAGTGGTGCCGACCGCCGCCGCTATCGGCCTTTTGGATTGAAGCACTCCCCCTTCGTAAATTATTTCCCTACCGCTGTCAGAGTCACGGGTTCGCGATACCATCCGCAGCCGCGAAACCGACGCCAGCGATGGCAGCGCTTCGCCGCGAAAGCCAAAACTGGCCAGTGTATCAAGGTCGCTAAAATTGGCAATCTTCGAGGTGGCGTGGCGCGAAAAGGCGATTTCAATCTGGTCTTCATCGATGCCGCAGCCGTTATCGACAATCTTGATGAGCTTGGCGCCGGATTTTTCAATGATAATGTCAATTTTGGCGGCGCCGGCATCAACGGCATTTTCGACCAGCTCCTTGACCGCCGAGGCCGGCCGTTCGACTACTTCTCCGGCCGCAATTTTATTGATAACGTTCTTGGGCAGAGGCCTGATCAGACGTTTGTCCGTCACTTTCGGCGCCGGCATCAGTTCAAATCCCCTTTAAGCTGCTGCAGAAAATTCAAAGCTTCCAGCGGCGTCATATTATCGACGTCGGTCAATTCCAATCTTGATTCTACTTTCGACGGCTTGGCTTCAAATAATGTAGTCTGTACTTTTTCCTTATACAGCCCCTGCCCCAGTTCGCTTTGGACAAACTTCCCTGATTCCAGAAGTTTCAGAATTTGCCGGGCGCGGCTGATGCTTTGACGCGGCAGACCGGCCAATTTGGCCACTTCGATGCCATACGAATCATCGCAGCCCCCTTCGATAATGTGATGCAAAAACACCACCCGGTCCTCCCACTTCTTGACCGAGACCTGATAATTGTGAATGCGCTGATAGATTTCGGCCATACCGGTCAATTCGTGGTAATGCGTGGCAAAAACGGTGCGGGCGTTTATTTCATCGTTGATATATTCCGCCACTGCCCAAGCCACAGAGAGACCGTCGAAAGTCGATGTTCCCCGGCCGACTTCATCCAGAAGCACCAGCGATTCTTTCGTGGCATTGTGGAGAATATTGGCGGCCTCAATCATTTCGACCAAAAAAGTGGATTGTCCCCGGGCCAGATTATCCAGCGCCCCCACCCGGGTGAAGACACGGTCGACTAATCCGATTTCCGCGGAGTCGGCAGGCACATACGAGCCAATCTGCGCCATTATGGCAATTAATCCAATCTGCCTTAGGTAAGTTGACTTCCCGGACATGTTCGGGCCGGTTAAAATAATGATTCGCTTGGTATCCGCATCCAAGGTAATGTCGTTGGCCACAAACGACCCCGCCGGCAGAACTGATTCTATAACCGGGTGGCGGCCGTTTCTGATTTCGAGGCGCGTATCTTCGAAAATCTGCGGCCGGCAGTAGCCATTTTGTACCGCCAGTTCCGCCAACGCTGCGACTAAATCCGTTTCGGCCAGAAGTTCGGCGGTCAGCATGATGTCGGCCATGCTCCGATTGACCTGCTCCACCAAGTCCAGGTAAAGCTTCGTTTCGAGACTGAATATTTTCTCTTCGGCCGACAGAATCAAACTCTCTTTATCTTTTAATTCCGGAGTGATATAACGTTCGGCATTCACCAGCGTTTGCTTGCGAATGTAGTCGGCCGGCGCGGATGCGGCATTGGCCTTGGTGATTTCCAGATAGTATCCGTATATTTTATTAAAGCCGACTTTGAGCGTATTGATGCCGGTGCGCTCCCGTTCTTTTTTTTGAAGTGAGGCAATATATAGGCGCGCTTCTTTGATGGAGTCGTTTAGCTCATCCAATTCTGTGGAGAAACCCCGACGAATAATATTCCCTTTGCTAATGACCAAGGGAGCTTCATTGGTCAACGCCCTTCCAATACTATCGATCATGCCGGTATCGGGCGGTATCGTTCTTCCGATTTCAGAAAGGTGCGGACTGTTGGCCCGGCCCAACTCCTCTTTGATATTCAAGGAAGTTTTAATCGCATCTTTAAGATTGGCCAATTGCCGCGGATTGATTTTACCGATACCCAGGCGGCCGGCCAGTTTTTCAAGATCCGCCAGGCCGTTGGTGAGTTTTCGCAAAGTCAGGCACAAGTCCCGATTTTTAACCAGCTCGGCTACTCCCGACTGGCGGCGTTCTATACGCACCTTGACTTTGAACGGGCGCAGGAGAGCCGACTGGAGTCTTCGGGCGCCGGCGGCGGTGCTGCATTTGTTCATGACCAAAAACAGGGTGTTTTCTTCGGAGGCATTCGTGAGATTACGCACTAATTCAAGATTTCGCACCGTTGAATAATCCAAAGTCATCAATTCCCGGTTGTCAAAGCGCGTAATTTTACGGATATGGGAGAGTCGCTCGCGGTGATTTTCTTTTAGATACCTGTAAATTGCTCCGGCCGCCGCCACGGCCAGACGCGCGCCGCCCACCCCGAAACCATCGAGTGTCGATGTGCCAAAATGCTGATTTAGTTCCCGTTCGGCTGTCTTACTGTCAAAATTCCATTGTTCAAAACCGGTGAATTGGGTCAGGCCGTTTTCAAAGCCGGTGGTTTTTTTTAACTCCTCAAGTTTATAATTATCCGGATAAAGAATTTCCGCCGGCTCCAGCAGTTTAATTCTCTCGGCCACAATGTCGCTGTCGCCTTCATCAATCAAAAATACGCCGGTGGAAATATCCAGCGCCGCCACTCCCATTTTACCGTGGTCGTTTTGATACAGGGCTGCCAGATACATAGGTTTGCTGTCATGCTCAACATCGCCGATTGTGGCCGTGCCGGGGGTCAGGATTTCGACAATTTCTCTTTTGACAATTCCTTTAGCCAGCGCGGGATCTTCGACTTGCTCGACAATGACAACTTTTTCTCCCCGGGCCAGCAGTTTAGCCAGGTATTTTTCATAAGAATGATAGGGCACGCCGGCCAGGGGAATCTTCTCGGCCGAACCATGGGCCCGGCTGGTCAGCGCGATCCCCAGCATCGGCGCCGCTTTGACGGCATCATCGCCGAACATCTCATAAAAGTCCCCCATGCGGAAAAACAAAATCTTGTCCGGATGTTTTTCCTTGACGGCATAGTACTGCCGCATCATCGGAGTAAACGAAGCCGAATCTTCTTTTTGAAACGGAGCAGTCATCGCGCCACTACTTGATAAACGTCGTCGTGCTCGGCCTCGATAGTTCTTTCAAACTCCGCCGCCGACTCGTAGGAATCAAAGCGACCGATAAAGACCACGTGATAAGTCCGCTCGGAAATCTTTTTGGTGGTCAGCTCAACTTTGTGGCCGTATTTGTCAAATTGCTTGGCCAGCTGCCGGGCATTATCGGCCGTAGCGAAGACGCCCACTTGCACTGAATAAAATGTGCCGGTGCGCTGGTCGGCCGATTTCTCTCTTTGGCTTGGGCTGTTAAGTTCCGCCATGCGATCCAAAAGAGCATCCAATCCCACCGCCGAGGGATAGGCCTCTCTAAGCAAATTGTAGTAAAAGACGGCGTCGTCAGGGCGCTGGCGCTCGGCCGCATCGAGGGTCAGCATATAAAGCGCCGCGGCCACGCCCGGGCCGGACTTTTCGCGCGACAGTTTCGACAACAGGTCCCGCGCCGCAATCTTTTTGTCAAACTCCATCATGATGCGGGCTTTATCCACCAGTCCCCATTGAGAGTAATCTTCCGATGAGTACTGCAGCAGGAAACGGTCAACCTGCCGGATGGCGCCTTCATAGCGCCGGTTTTTTTCATCCAGATACACCGAATACCTGAAAACATCGGGCGTGAATTTGCCGTTTTCAAAACTGGCGCCATACTCCCCCAGTATTTCTCCGGCGTTGTCATATTTACGGCTCAACAGATAATACTGGGCCAAACGCAGATTAATTTCCTCACGGTAAATGGCGGCCACCCCCGCATTGAGAGCTGCTTTCATCAGCTCGACTCCTTTGCCGGCACCGCTTTCAGTCAGCGCCAAGTAGAAGAGATAATTGCCGTCGCGCTGCCGGGCCGTGGAAAGCCGCGCCAAAGAATCACGGGCGGCTTCAATCTCACCGCTTTTGATCATGGCATAAATATCTTTTGCGGAAACGGCGCCGGCTAAGAAAGTTGTCTGAAGCGCTATTATTATGATTCGGGTTTGCCAGTTCATATAATTTAAAAGAATTCTTTTAATGTTTGCCGGTAAGAGTGCCGCCGGACGTTTTGGCCGGCAGCGCCGTCTGGCGTTGACTGTTTCTTTCGACCGTACGAAAGAGCCGGTCCAGTTTCTGGTTTTCCTTTTTCTCCAGATACAGCCTGACCAGTTGCATGACTACATGGACATCTCCGGGACTGTTTTCCACCACTTCGGCCAATAACCTCTCGGCCGAATCCAGTTCCCCCTTCTTTTTGTATATATGAGCCAAAGTCAACTTTGCATTTACGTCATGAGGGGCCTGTTCTATGATTTTCTGACAAATCTTTTCGATATCGCCAAATCTTCCCAAGTCGTATAATGTCTTTTGAAGACGGTCGAGCACCCGGTAACCTTCTTCGGGCACGGTCTCAATCATCTTTTCCCAGAAAGCAGCCGCATCCTCGTGACGCCCCTCCAGCGTATAGGAGTCACCGATGGCAATGTAGGCCTCCCCATATTTCGGATCCAGTCCCAGGGCATCTTTGAAAAGCACCCGCGCCTTGTGATATTCTCTTTTCTTAAACAGGCTCAAGCCCATTTTGTACTTAAATACCGCCAATGGCTTTTTGGACTTATTCGATTCGATTTTCATAAGCGCCACAGCCGTATCGTAAGCCTCATCCCACTTTTCTCCCCGTTGTTGAATCTCCAAAAGCCGGGCATTGGCCCAGCGATTGCCGGAATCGTAATGCAGAAGCTCTTTTACGGCGGCCTCGGCCATATCAAAATTCTCCAGCGTCAAATAGTCCGCGGTTAACTGCTGCAAAACGGCTGCTTTCTGCTGGGACTTCAAGCCGCCTCTCAAAGTCAGGTCTTTGTGGACCTGCAGCGCCCGCTCCGGTTTCCCGTATTCCCTAAGAAGCTGCCCCAGTCGCAAATAGGCGTCAAGGTTTTCGGAATCTTCAGCCACGGCCTGCCGCAATTTTGAGAAGGCCGATTCTTCTCGTCCATCCAATAAATCCCGAAGCGCTTCGACATAAACAGCCGATTCGGATTTGAGCTTTTTCTCAAAAAACCTGTCGATCAGAGCATACAATCCCGTAGTTACGGCCAACAGGAGCACAAATATAAGAATATATTGAACTAACATCAGTCAATTCCACCTAAAGGCGACCGGGCTTTAATCCGTTTTTCATCCTGCCCCTTGAGCAGATCTGCGGATTCTTCGATAGGCCGGTTGCGCAGTACCGTTACCTCGGACTCCAGGGAGCGAATAAGTTTTTGAAGACCTCTAATTTGGACGGCCTGACGAAGATAAACCAGAATAAACAAAACCAGCGAAACCATCATACCGGCCGCGAATGACCAGAAAACGACCATTATCAGAGGTACGTCGATATACTTGGCAAAAATCAAATCTACATTGATTTTCTGCGAAGGATTGGCATTATGATAGGCAAAAGCGACAACGCTGATGATGATAAAAGCGATAAGAATGGCTCGAAGCGCCCACATGTGTCCTCCGGCTAATACTCGTTAAACGGCAAGACTTTATAATACCAGGCAGAATCACCGGGGTCAATTAAAAAAGAAAATACGAGAAAGCCATCACATTCTGGAAATCAGCCATCGGATTTCTTGTCAGCTGCCGCGCCGGTGATGCCGCCAAAGTTGATGGTGCCGATAATCTTGAGAGCTTGTTGAAGCACCGGCTCAAAAAAGTCCCACTCCGTCATCAGATGAAACACATATATCCGCTTATCATGTTTGACAGCCACAATCGCCCCACCATAGGCGCCGTTAATGCGGGTCCCGGCTGCGGCTCCGGCCGATGTTTCTATCTCTTTAACATATTTGGACTTGGCCTGCCACAAAACTCCCTGCTCGCCGCCGACTTCGACCGGTTTGCGGGCTCGCGGGACAGCCTGCTCTCTTTGCGTTCCTGATGCCGGAACCGTGCTTAGAATTTCTAATTCTTTGAGTAATTCTTTCTTCTGGCTGGTGCGCCAGGTTTCACTTATCAGGGAATCAAGAAAAGCAAATGGACGAAGCGAGGTGGTGTCGGTCCAAAGGACGATTCGCGGAATTTGGGTATAATCCGTGGCATTAACATAGGCGGGAGGAATATCATAATTTCTTTGAGTTAATAGCAGCCTGAAATTCTCATCGTTTTTCTGAAGGCTGTATTTCCAGTTGTCATTAAGGGTCAGGGTGAAGTCGTATTTTTTATCCTTATAAACATTATTTTCAACGGACCCGGACATTTCCTTCTGTCTGCCGGCGTAGGCCGTCGGGATTCCCAATACCATCGTCAGAACCACTATTATCAGCTTTTTCATATAGGTCATCCTCACCAGAAAAAATGGAATTACACCTTTAGTGTATGATTATACACTTAATAGTCAAGAATAAAGTACGGCCGGGCCAATAGGCGGAGTTTAAGATCTCGAAACAATTTTTTCGAGCGAATGGCAGAGTTCGCCGTAATGTCGTTCGGCTTCATCCAGGCAGCGGCGAGCGCTGCCGAAACCCGGGTGCAGTTCCAGAGTTTTACGGTATTGTTCGACACCCTTGCGCCAGTTTTTGCGAGCCTGCTCAAGGTAACATTGCCCCAGTTCGGACTGCAAATCCACGTAAGAGGGATTTTTGGCAATTTCTTTTTCAAGGTACTTGATCCGGTCTTCGATTAATTCATCGGCGGCGGCATCACGCATAATCACAAAGCGCATAAAAAAAGTGGACTGTTCGCTGCGGTGCTTTTCCTTGGCTCTTTTTGACACGGCCTCGAAATGTTCCAGCGCTTTATTCAATTGAGCGCCTTCCAGAGCCTTAATTCCCTGATCAAAGGGTGATGCGGCATATTGGGAATCAATCATGGCGGCCTTATTGAAAGCGTCGCGGCTGCGACCCAGCAGATTGGGGGCGGTGTGCTCATGAGGTCTGCCCTTGACGGATTTCAAAATGGCCAAACCCAGATTGTAGTAAGCTTCAGCATAGTAAAGATTTATTTTGACGGCATCCTGAAATTCGTTGACGGCATTAGCAAAATCACCGTTCATCATGAGGATTTCGCCCAAAGTTTTGCGATAATCGGCATAGCGGGGGCATTGCCGGGCCGACTCGGCCGCATGTTCCAAAGCACCCTCAAGATTGCCCAACTCCATTTCTACTTTGGCCAGCGCCTGGCGGGCCGCATGGAACTCCGGGTCGAGCGTTATCGCCGAACGCAGTAATTCTTTGGCCTCGGCAAAAAGCCGTTTGTAAAACAGCGCCTGGCCGAGCTTGCAAATAAGCTTGGCATCGCTGGACGACATGGCGCTGCGGTAAGCCGCCAAAAGCGCTTCCAATTCTTCCTTGCGGATGCCGTGCGTTTCTTTAACCAGCGACATCACCCGGTCGGGGTTCTCTTCCAGCGGATGCGGCAGCATATACATATCGGTCAGAACGCCGTCAATATAGATGGAGGACGAAATGGTTCCCTCGGAAGGATTATTGGCCGTCTGAATCAGGATTTCTTTTTCGTTTTCCTTGAGTTTGCTGTTTATTCTGAAAGTTTCCATAAGGTTCTGTTCACCGCTAATTTTGTTTATTTAATAGTAATTGACGTTCCTTTTGTCTCTATAAAAATCGGCACATAAGGGGATTGAGTTTACCTCATCCAAACCGGCCCTTTCGTTTTTTTTCAGGCTTCCGCGACCGGTTTTTTGGGGGCATATACGATAAACCGGTTCCGCCCGCTTTCCTTGGCCTGTAATAGAGCCATATCAGCCGCATAAACCAGTTTTTGCGGTTCCCCGGCGTGCTGCGGGAAAAGTGCGCCTCCCATGGAAACCGAACAATGCACCGGCCGGGCGGCCCCTTCCAGTTTTATTTCCGTGGCGGCAATGGCCTCCAGCATACGCTGCATGAATTTGACACATGTTTCTTCATCGGATTCCGGCATAACCACGCAGAATTCGTCACCGCCGTAGCGGGCTACAATGTCGATGGCGCGAATGGATTTTTTGAGCGCCTGACCGACTTGTTTTAAAAGCGCATCACCGGCCAGATGACCATAAGTATCATTTACGTTTTTGAGTTCATCTATGTCAAAAATTATGAATGCCAAAGGGCGCGTATAACGACGGGAGCGGTTCATCTCTTCTTCCAGCCTCTTGTACATATACCGCTGATTGGGCAGGCCGGTCAGAGCATCGGTGTAAGACATCATTTCCGCCTGTCGATAAGACTCGGCGTTTTCGATTAAGTCTCCGGCCAATTCCCGGTAAGCGGCTAATCCGCTCCGCAGGGCCGGGGATGCACCC
>Ga0247727_10012219_pt1 | contig 14792 bp, 13 predicted proteins | sample WisWelCaveWW1625_FD_202498 | JGI IMG/M metagenome (GOLD analysis project Ga0247727, IMG submission 202498) | Biofilm microbial communities from Wishing Well Cave, Virginia, United States - WW16-25 | ecosystem: Environmental > Aquatic > Deep subsurface > Groundwater > Cave microbial mat | place... | reverse complement strand
GGCGGCGCACCAGCGCTTCCACGAAACCTGGGAGGCACGCCTAACCAACGAAGTCGCCGCCATGCAGGCAGCATCACCCGCTCTGGTTATTGCCGACACACCCTACCTCGCCATCGAGGCCGGTTACCGCGCACAGATACCGACCGTCGTCTTGGCTAGTCTTACCTGGGACCTCGTGCTCAAGGAATATTGCTACGCATCAGACCGTTCACAGCAGCAGTTGATTCAGTGCATCCGTGGTTCCTATGCGAAAGCGCTCATGGCCCTTCGTATTACCCCTGCTCCCAGAATTGATGCCTTCTCCACCGTTATCGATATCGGCCCGATAGCCGTCCCCGCCTCCCCTGAGCGAGACCGACTTGCCTCAGCCCTCGCCCTGGCGCCCAACGAACGGACCGTCTTGGTGGGATTCGGCGGTGTTCCTCTGACGTCTCTCCCGCTTGAGCAAATGAAACAGCTGCGCCACTATTGTTTCCTCATCGACGGTCCAGTCCCACCGGGATATTCCAGCATTCGTTCCACTGAGACGCTCCCATTCCCCTTCAAGACCCTGCTTGCCTCTGTCGATGTCATCATGACCAAACCAGGTTACAGCACGATTGTTGAGGCGGTCGTGCTTCAACAGCCAGTCGTGTACGTCCGCCGATATAATTTTGCCGATGAAGCGCCGCTGGTCGACTACCTGCATCGCTACGGGCGCGGCGTCGAATTGTCGATCGACGACTTCACGCGAGGCCGGTGGGGCCCAACCTTGCAGCAAGCCTTGGCCTTGCCAGTGCCTTCGTTGCCGCCGCCCCTCCCAACCGGAGCCGCGGAGGCTGCTGAAGTGATCGTACGAAAGTGGAGTCTGTAGTTTCAGGTTCCAAGTTGCAGGTTGCACCTCGGAGTTTCAGCAATCCGAAACGATCAACTTGTAACCAGAAACATGAAACTAGAAACGCCAAACATGAAACACAGATCCTTTTGCCCGTTCGTTCCGTAGGATGCTATAGTCGTGGCGGACATGAGGCGATCCCGGCTATCCCGGCTATCCCTCACAACTCGCTCGCATTATGGACAAATCCTCACAACACGCCACCTCGATGATCGATCCAACCTTGCTGGCCCGTGTAGTCAAAGGCGATCAGCAGGCATTCAGCCAACTCTATGACCATTCATGCACGCTCTTGTTCACGTTGGCAGTAAGGATCTTGGGGAATCACGAGGAAGCGGCGGAGCTGTTGCAGGATGTCTATTTGGAAGTCTGGCGGAAGGTTTCCCGCTATGACGTCGGGCGTGGAACCCCTGTCGCATGGTTGGTCACCCTCACCAAAAGTCGGGCCATCGACCGGCTACGGGCCAGGGCCTCACGAGGCTATCGGCCCACGAACTCGCCGGAAGCTGGAACCGCTGTGCGGGTGGCCGACCCCGGTCCGAGCCCGTTTGAGATGCAGGCCGATCAAGAACTGCGTATTGCGGTCGTGGCAGCTGTGGCTGGATTGCCCAAGGCACAGCAACAAGCGATTGAACTCGCATATTACGAAGGACTCTCCCATGCCGAGATCGCCGAGCGGCTGAACCAGCCTCTCGGGACCGTCAAGACACGGATCAAACTTGGGATGTCCAAACTCCGAGATGGCCTCCAACAGTGGTGGAACCATGGTGAGCTCCAATGACACATGAAGAACTCGAAGAATCGGTTCCCTTGTATGCGGCAGGCGCGCTGGACCGGGTTGAGCGACAGGCGCTGGAAGCCCACTTACTCTCCGGCTGCGTCTCCTGTCACAATGCGCTGAAGGACTATCAATCCGTCGCCGCGCTCCTCCCCCTCAGCCTCAGTCCGGTCAAGCCTCCACGCACCCTCAAGGCCACCATCATGGCCGGACGAAACCCCGCGCCCATTCCAGCTGAAGCGGCACTGAACGAACCGGCCCGGCCGAGTCTGGAACCGGGCGAATGGATGAACCACCTCTTTCCTCCCGTCGCCCCTGCTCGTTCGTCGTCACTCCCCTGGGCCCTTGGATTGGCCACGCTCCTGATCGTGGCGGTCGGCGGATATTTCGCGTGGGATGTGTCGACACAACGTTCCATCGATACATCGAACATTAAGCAGCTCGAAGCATCGCTCCAGGAAAAGTCGGCGAGGCTTGCCGATGTGCATCGTGAGGTCGGCGACCAGGCAAAAGTCCTCGCAGAATTACGCAACGAAATACGGCAACGAACGAAGGAAGCAGCGGAAGCCAAGGAACAGCTGGCCCAGCGTGAGGCTGAACTGGAAGAAACGCGTGTTCAATTAATTGAGGCTGAACTGGAAGAAACGCGTCTTCGATTAAGCCAGCGAGGCAACCCTCGTACCGTCGGAACTCCGCAAGACGAATTAGCGACGCTCCTTCGAATCCCCAACGTCAAGGCCGTCTCTCTCACCGGATCGGATATGGCGAAACTGGCTGCGGGATTCCTGCTGTACGATTCTCGAACCCAAAATGTCTGGCTCTACTCCGTGAACCTGCCGGAAAGTCCCACTGGCACGACCTATCAGCTATGGGCCATTCGCGACAAACCCATGAGCATCGGGACCTTTCAGATGGATACCGGAGACACCACTCACCTCCTGGTCAAAAAAGTGCCGAGCTTCACGAAAGCGAAAACATTTGCCGTCAGCCTTGAGCCCTTTGGCGGCCGCCCGCAACCGACTGGACCGATGTACCTCTTGAGCCGATCCTAGCAGGATGCTGAAAAAGCCCGCCAGCAGCGTTCTCACATCGCTCTCACCAACCGTGAAACGTTGGACTACCGAATTTACGGCTTATTCCTGTTCCACTGATGGATAAAGTAGTGAAGGTTCTTAGTTTCACGCCGAGAGCGTCATAGCGGCCTCCCTGCAGAGTGAGAAGGCTCGGGAGACCCGTGATGCAGGCGCGTCCACATCGAACTATGCCCCTACGCTGCGCGCTGGTCTTTTTCGCCTCCCTCGCTGTCTATTTCTGTCCGGAAAGCGCGATCGCTGTTCGCCCATTCGTTACAGACGATGCCCGGATTGTCTATAAGGGGCAACTGGAGACTGAATCGTACACCGGCATGACGATGGTGAAGGGAGACAAGCCGGCGATAGAGGCGCGCTCATTGCAAGGCATGGCCATCACCGACCGCTTCGAAATGATAGCAGGAGGATTCGGTTTCACCTATCAGGACAATCAAGCTCGTCCGCTTGACATGCTGATCCAGCCGAAGTATGTCTTGCATCGCTCCTTCGGTGCGATTCCTTCCATCTCCGTTGCGGCTGCCTCTTTATTTCCCCTCAGCGGCAATCGCCAGCATTGGGATGGTTACGCCATGACTCATATCAGCTGGTTTCTGTTTACACCGAAAGACAGCACTGATCCATATGACAATGCCCTGGCCATTCATCTCAACCTCGGCACTAAATCACGGTATGATGCAGGCCCGGCGACTTACCGGAGTAAACTCTATTGGGCTGCGGGTTTTGAGGTCATCATGCCTGGTACACGCGAGGTACGGTTCTTGGGAGAAATTTTCAGCGGTGATCCGTTTTCTTTTGAAGAAAAGTTTCCCGCTTTTCAAACCGGCTTTCGCTGGTACAAGAGTTCCACGGTCCAGATGGACGTGGTCTTTCGGGGCCTACGGAACGGCTCGCTGGAAACACAAGCCTCGACTGGTGCGGAGTTTTCTCCTGGCTGGAACTATACGATTCAAGCAGGTCTACGCGTGTTATTCGACGCCTTCAGATAATCACACTGAATTTCGAAGCGGTGCGAATTCGAATGGAATACGTCAGCGAGCACAATCAGTACCTCTCCTTGCGCCGATAGCGCGCCCTTCTTTCTCGCCGAAACACCATGCTAGGATGCATGGCCAAAGATGAGGAGACAACAGTGCCGGGAGACGAGCGCGCACAGGACCTCACGTTTATGCGGATGGCCCTGGAAGAAGCGGCCAAGGGGCCGGCTGTCGGCGAAGTGCCGATCGCTGCCGTGATCGTTCAAGGCAGTCAGGTTCTCGCGCAAACACACAATTATCGCGAATCCTGGCAGGATCCCACGGCCCATGCGGAAGTCATTGCAATCCGCGCCGCAGCGACTGCACTGAGCACATGGCGCTTGACCGACACGACCCTCTACGTGACCGTCGAACCCTGCGCAATGTGCCTCGGTGCAATTCTCTTGGCGAGAGTTCCTCGCGTCGTCTTCGGAACACGGGATCCAAAAGCCGGCGCCTGTGGGTCAGTGCTCGATTTCACAAACGAGCTGCGGTTGAACCATCAGGTTGAGATGCTCGGTGGGCTTTTGGAGCAGGAGAGCCAAGCGTTGATCCAGCAATTTTTCCGTCAGTTGCGAGCCGGATGACGCAGGTGGGGTTACTTGGCGGAAAGAACATCCTATTTTATTCGCTCGTCAGATCGCAGATAGCCCAGTCGCCGCCGAGAGCCGAAACTGCCCCTGCCCACCCAGTTCCACAATCTAGCCATTGGATCGTCCATCCAGGCTGCATCGTTGCCCCTTCTAACAGATAGACCTCGGCCCTTAGAGCATCTCGTGAATCGAGAATTTCGCACTGCTGCAATAACTGTAACCCCACCGCCTGGCCTTTCAACACCGCTTCTTTTGCGACCCAATACCGGTAGAACCGTTTGGCCTGTTCCAACCCAGTCACGCCTGCCACCCTATTGCGCTCCAATGGCGCATAGAAGCGCTCCGCCAGCTTGACAACTTCGACTTTGTCTCGAATCTGTTCGAGATCGACGCCGACGTCCTGATCGCGGGCCACCGCAATGAGCATGCGTCCATGGGAATGGGAGAGATTAAAATGGACGCGGTGGCGGCCATCATTCGTCTCTGCAAGTGCAGGCTTTCCCGTCGCTCCCATTTGAAACGTCACGGACGAAGGATCGTGGCCGGTGTAACGGGCGAGCACGGCTCTCATGCTGCCATGCGCGAGGACGTACTGGAGTTGATCCTCTTGGCGGACAAACCGGCCCGCCCTTCCGCGTTCTTCTTTGCTCAACCAAGAACGACAATCCTCCACGAAAGATACACTACCGTCGAGCGAGAAGCCCCAGACATGAATGGTCCGATCCTCTATTGCGATCGGCCCCGACCAACCGGCTGTCGCAATCAACTCAATGGATGGAAAGGCCATGACCGGCACATCTGTACCAGGATTCACCAATACCCTCCTAACCCGCATCATTCACGAAGTCTTCTACTGCAATCGCCAATGTTCAGGCGAGAGGCACGGGGCCAGAGGCAAGTGGGCTTTATCATGAGGCGTGAGGCGAGTCCCGCTCGACCCCCTTACCCTTTACCCCTTACGTCCCCATTGCTCCTCGCCTATCGTACTGGCTCCTCGCGCTAAAAGAAAACCGATTGAAAAATCATATCCCCCAGAGTAAGCTGCCGCCACAGTTGATCGCAACGACGATACACCAGCCCCAGCCCTACCCTGCCGTGATGCAAGTTCTACCACGCGGAGAGGTGCGAGAGTGGCCGAATCGGGCAGTCTCGAAAACTGCTGTCCTGGCAACGGGACCGTGGGTTCGATCCCCACCCTCTCCGCCAAACCAAGCTTGTTTGTGCCACCGACGTCCTGGGCGCGTCGGTCTTGTTCATTTGGTTTGTTTTGTTTGTTTGGTTCGACGATCGAAAGAAACCAAACGAACCAGATCAACCAGTCGCGCCTTTCATCTGCGCCTTTTCCTTCAACGAGCGCCTAAGCTCCACCATCGCAAGAGTGTCACGCTTACAGTAGGCCAGCAACGCTTCTTCAATTTTCGCCCGCTCGACCCAATCCGTTTCGACGAAAACCATGCGGTAGTACTGACTAGCGGCATGGCCTCCCTCTTTGATCGCCAAATCATCATAGGCGAGTGAGGGGACCATGGCCGGCAGCACCGATTTAATGGAATAGGACCCGCCGAACGCAGGATGGTAATAATGGTCTCGGATGATTGGAAAGAGATCCCAGAGCCGGGCAACGATGCCCGACAGCGTTTGCCCAAGTGACGGAATTGCGGTGGCTAGCTGCTCCAAGATAGACCGCTCGTAGGGCGAATACACACAGATGCTGCCTCGATCCCCCAGAGATTCCAGCAAGGATTCGGCAAAAACCTTCCGGGGATCGCTCACATCCTTGTGCAGAAACTCCTCGTGGCGCACTTCGCCGGTTGCCTGTTCAATGTGATTCGACCACTGAATCGGGAGGGTCTGATAGGGTCTCGTCTCCGAGATCCGAGGCACCGCAAGCATGACCGTTTCAAAATCAAGGTGATGCACAGGATACTGCACGGCCTTCAACACAGGACCGAGCTTTGCAGACACCCACTCCACATTCTCTTTGACTCGACGCTGAACCGGCAACAGCTTCGTATTGGCTGGAATCTCGTCGATCGTCGTCACCCCCTGCTGAGTCAACCGACTGACCATCTGTTTCGATCCCGGCAAGTAATGAATCCACCGCGCTGGTTTGTCTTTGGTGCAATGTTCCCAGAATGGGCAATCGTAGGGTGTATGACAATGCTGGTCCGGCTCAATGGGAGGGGGTTGCGCCTCGAGCAGCATTCGATTCATCGAGGCCAATCGCTCGGGCACCTCAGCCCGTCGTCGGGCCACGGCTTCAGACAAATTCTGAATCGCAAATAACTCTGTCAGATCAATCGCTCCATTTCGGTACAGATACTCGGTATTGATATGCATGAGACAAACGGAGACGAGTGTCAGCCCTGCGCCTAGTATCACTTCGCTTTGAACGGCGAGATCTTCAAGATGCACATCTTTGACCTTCGTTGAAGACTTGACCTCGATCAGGCGCCAGCCGCAGGGCTGTCCCTCCGCGGTGAAGACGCGCTCCAGAACATCCGCACGAATCAGGACCTCGTCGTGCAAAAACGCCGCTTCGAAAATCGCCGGCACGGTGAGGTTTTGGATCAGTGCGGCTGTCTGCGCAAGAGCGGCCTCGGTCTGGCGATAGCCCGCTGTCACCAATACACCGCCTGGGAAGCGGCTCCGAGCCAACTCGCCAACTTCTGTTCCCATATCAAACATCGCCTGGGTCGCCGCATCCGGCTTGGTCGCGAGAGAGGGGTGATGGACTTCGAGATAGAGACGCTTGTGACATTGCAGGCCGGATAGGAATTTTGATTTTGACAGGCGCTGGACCTTCGGAAGAGGAACTGGTGATAGATCGCTGAGTTCCGTCATGGTGAGACGACACTAATCGGACAGACACACCTTTGTCTAGTCCGCACGATAGTTGCGCGCGACAGGTGGGATTAGTTGATCTGGTTTGTTTTGTTTATCTGGTTGATTTGGTTCATCGAGTTCAACCAAATCAACGAGACAAACCAAAAAAACCAAATAACGGTCCTCTTCATCCTGTTAGGATGAGTCGCCATGGCATCCGGCATTGCACAGATCAGAAAGTCCGTCCTAGTCCTTGCCTTACCCGTCACGGTCAGCAGTCTGCTCCAACGGACCGAGGGCATCGCCGCTGTCTTCCTCGTCGGTGGTCTCGGCGCCACATCCATCGCGGCCGTCGGACTCGGCCAGTTGCTGGCCTTCATCGCCACCACGCTCGTCTCCGGATTATCGGTGGGCGCCAATGTCCTCGTCGCCCAACTGTGGGGCGCTCGCCGCACCAAAGATGTGGGAGAAGCCGCTACGCATCTCCTCGGACTGGCCGCCATCGTGTCCTGCTCGTTAGTAGTACTCGGTTTATCCCTGAATCGCGTCACCATGGAACTGTTGGGCGCAGAGAACGACGTCATCACACTGGCCCTTCCCTACTCGAACTTCATCTTCCTGGTCATTCCCTGCACGATCTTCTTGCAGGTCCTTTCATCGATTCTGCAAGGCACCGGAGATACTAAAACTCCCATGTACGCCTTGATCGCAGTGAATCTACTGTATTTGACGATCGCCTATCCACTGGTCTACGGACTCTGGGGCTTCCCTGCCTTAGGTATCACCGGAGCGGCTGTGGCAGCCGGTCTCGCAGAAGGAACTGGCGTGGCCTACCTCCTCTGGAGCTGCCGAAAGCTCTTCAGGACATCACTCAACGTACGACGTGATCTCTTGCGTTCCACCTGGGAGATCGGAGCGTCGGTTTCCGGTGAACGGATATTTCAACAGGCGGGGATTATCCTCTACACCAAGATCGTCCTGCTGTACGGCACTGTGACCTACGCCGCTCATCAAGTCGGTTTGTCGATCGAATCCCTGTCGTTCCTACCGGGATATGGCTTCGCAATCGCGGCAGCCACGATGGTGGGGCAGAGTATCGGCGCGGGGAAATATGTCAGAGCCAAACTGGAAAACTGGGAAGCGAATCGCCTGGCCACCGTCGCAATGGCGTCGATGGGCGTGCTGTTCTTTTTCTTTCCCTATGCGCTGCTCCGTGCCTTTACCAACGACGAAGCCGTCGTCGAACTCGGGACGGTGTTCCTGCGCATTGTCGCCATCCTCCAAGTGCCGCTCGCCCTCACCATGGTCCTGGCCGGATCGTTACGTGGCGCAGGCGACACCCGGTTCATCATGTTAGCGACGACAATCGGTATGTGGGGAGTCCGCCTCCCCCTCGCGGCCATCGCAGGGCCCTGGCTCACACTCGATGTACTCTTCGTGTGGAGCGCGATGATTGCAGATTGGACAGTCCGAATGGGGCTGCTGCTCTGGCGCTACCGATCAGAACGGTGGAAAGCAATTCAGGTCATTCGCTAACCAGCGCAGTCACCGCGAGAGACAGGCGGAGCAGGTTGATCGGGTTCATCTGGTTTGTTCTGTTTGTCTGGTTAGTCTGATTCAACCAAACAAACCAAATAGACAAGAGAAACCAGCCAGACTTTGCGCTTCACGCGCCGAGGTGGTGATTTTTCCTATTGCTTTCATTCTCAGATTCTCAGTAGGCTACACCAACAGGCAGGCGGGAACTGAAAAGTAGCTGGTACTCTGAATCCGAGGTTGTTTCCACGCAGTTGTGGATAATATCACATCAACTAACACATCATATTTGAAAGGATATCATGATGAAAACAAAAGCTATTTTATATCATGCAGGATGCCCCGTGTGCGTCGCAGCTGAGCACAGTGTCGCCAACGCCCTGGATCCGTCAAAATATACCGTGGAAAGCGTCCATCTTGGCACGAACAAATCGCGCGTGAAAGAAGCGGAAGCAGCCGGTGTCAAGTCGGTTCCGGCTCTGGTGATGAATGGGGCGGCGTTTCACATCAACTTTGGCGCCGGCATCGACGCATTGAAGTAACCGATTCAGTCTGCTGATTGCACTGATCTTAGGGGGCGTGCCCAACGGCACGCCCCCTTTTTTGCCGTCCACAGCTAAAGCCCAGCCGTCGTTTCCGGATTCGAACGTTTCACGTTTCACTTTTTACGTTTCACGAACGATTGCGGCTAGCAATTCGTCCTCACCGATGGCCTCGTATCTGTTCCGGTTCCGATGGTCACCTCGATTCTTGCGACCCCCTTCACATTGGCGCAGAGATCTCCGAGACCTGGTGTCACTAACCGGAACGGACCGCCTTTCGCATCAGGCAGCGATGCTCCATCGACTTCATAGACGAGAATCCCGTACTCTCTCGCCTGTTGGAGCGTGAGGCAGGCGGAATAGTTCCCCTCTGAGGCATGAAAGGTGACATGATCCGCTCCGATGGCCAGCGCCGGAATATTGAGCAGACCCTTCACGCGAATGCCTTTACCCTTCATGCCGGGCATCACCGTCGAGATATCGAGCTGCTGTTCTGCCGGCAAGGATGCGATCGCGGCACGATCAAGTGAAACAGGTTGGACCACCGCCCCGTCGATCCGCACGATACCCGGGCCGGTTCGTTCCCGCTCGGTGATGGTCTTGATCACCGCCGTCAGCATGTCATTCAATGGCGTCGGAATGCCGAATTTTCGCCCGAGCTTTGCAACATACCCATTCAGAAAATCGATCTCGGTCTGCCGACCAGCCTTCCAATCGTCATACATCGAGGTATGGATATCCCGTATCTCGCTCGTCCAGCGGACCACCTTCTCTGCCATATCCGCGGCCAGCGGCACTTTCGCGCTGGCCGCCACCGCCACCACCTCCCCTACGATCTGGTGGATTACTCGCAGCATCTCAGGATGATCGAGCGCCTTGGCTACTTTGTCGTCGATCATCACGGTCAAGGGATTGAAGACGCAATTCCAACACATCTTCTCCCACTTGCTGCGCCGGATATCGTCGGTCAACTGGCAAGGAATCCCCGCCTGTTTGAACAGATCCGCGATGGCCAGGAGACGAGAGCTCTGGTGCCCCATCAGCTCCCCGATCGCCACAGCCCCCTTCTTATAATGGTCGATAACGCCGGGCGCCGCGATCTTGGTATAGATATACGCGATACCACCGACGACACAATCCCGTTGAACACGCGCCAGGATACGATCTTCGGTATCAACCCCATTCTGTAGGGTCAAAATGACCGTCTTATCGGTCAGGACCGGCTCGATCTGGGTCAGCACCTCATCCAGGTCGTAGGCTTTGACGGAGAGGACGATCAGGTCCGGCTTCGGGAGATCTCGCGGATCGGAAGCCGCCGGTGGATGCACGGTGAAGGAGCCATTGGCACTGCGGATCGTGAGGCCATTCTGCTTCACGGCTGCGAGCGTCTTAGGCCGCAGCAGGAAAGACACAGAGAGCTTCGCTTTCGCTAAATGCGCGCCGAAGAACCCACCGACCGATCCGGCTCCTGCCATAAGAATCTGTTTCATCATGCTCCTCGCAAGAAAGAAAGAAGCGTACTATACCACGCAGATTCATTGGCTCGAAATGCGGTACAATTCGCGCAACTACTCAGGTAGATAGGCTGAAGGCTTTTAGGGGTTGGGTTTCTTACGCAACGAGGATTCATCTCTGTTTGAACCCAAGGTCGTAGAAACCGAGAAGGTGTTGAGTGGCTTGGTTCATGCCTTGCGAGATATTTTTTAGCCTTTAGCCTTCAGCCTAAACACCTGAGTAGTTACCAATCCGCCAATGGCCACCGACGATCAGATACTCCTCGCCCGCACACACCTCACGTCGGCTAAAAACGTGACCGTCCTCACAGGAGCCGGAATTTCTGCGGATAGCGGCGTGCCGACCTTTCGCGGGACGGACGGCTTGTGGCGCAACTTTCGCGCCGAGGATCTCGCGACACCAGAAGCATTCGAGCGAGACCCTCGCCTTGTCTGGGCATGGTACAACTGGCGTCGCGAATTGATTGCCACAAAATCGCCAAATCCTGCCCACGAGACGCTCGTGGAGCTTGAACGGAGATGGGCCGAGCGAATGTGGCTGATCACGCAAAATGTCGATGGGCTCCATCGAGCCGCCGGTTCACAACGCCTCTCCGAAATTCACGGCAACATCTGGAAGGTTCGCTGTACTGGCTGTGGCGTCATCTCGGAAAACCGGGAGATCCCTCTTCCCATCCTGCCGACGTGTCGGCTGTGTGAGGCCCTGCTCCGGCCTCATATCGTCTGGTTTGGGGAATCGCTCCGGGAAGAAGACCTGCGCCGCTGTGATCAGGCCATCCAAGCCTGCGACCTCCTCCTTGTGATCGGCACATCGGGAGTCGTCTATCCCGCTGCAGGATTTGCGTCGGTCGCGAAGGAGGTCGGCGCGCTGGTCATCGAGATCAATCTCGAAAGCACCCCGCAGTCGAACCTGGTTGACCTCTCCCTGCAGGGCCGGGCGAAAGACCTGCTCCCGTTACTCCTCTAGCCCGCATATTCATGACAGTTCGTCGTGGAATATGCGGGCTAGCGCGCGACAAGCGCGAAGAGCGGGACTTGCGTGCCGTGTGAGCCCTAATCCCTACCTGTCGCGCTTTTCCCGCCAGTCTCGCCCGTCTCGCTTGAGTCAGGCATCGGCCATTGCAGCAGAAGTGTTCAAGACTATGTGGGTTTAGCCATCACTAGTGGGAGGAGCTCTTCTAATGTCCGAATCACAATCCCACCCGACGCCTGAACGCGCCCTGCTCGATCCAGCAACACGCCGGTCAGCCCGGCCTTCGTCGCAGCCTCCACATCGTCCCGGACACTGTCCCCCACATGCATCGCTTCGCCCGGATCGGCCGCGTGTTTCTCAAGGGCAATCTCGAAAATCTTCGACGCAGGCTTGGCGGCTCCGGCGAGGCTTGCAATCGTCACGGTATCGAAGAGCCGATCGATGCCGAGACCCCGCATCACAGGAAAGAGCCGGGAGTCAAAGTTGGACACGATCCCCAGCTCGACCCCCTCTTCACGCAGCCTGCTCAGCACGGCAAGAGTTTCAGGAAACAGCGCCCAGGACCGAGGATCTTCAAATACTTGAAAGACCTGCTCGAAGAAGTCATCGAACCGCTCGAACATTCCGACGCGATAAAACACGTTGTGCACGATGTCGAACCACCAGAGCCGTTCACATTGTCTTAACTTGACAGGATCTGTTGCGGCAAAGACCGGCGGCGATGCGTCGCGAAAGGCACGCTGAAAGGCTTGCGCAATCGATGCCTGCGAATCGGGAGTCTGCCGAAACCCGTGCTGAACCGCATACGTAAGGTAGATGTCCGCCACCGAACCATCAGTATGAAACAACGTCTCAGCTGCATCAAAAAACATGACGTGGATGGGGGTCTTCATTGATCGTGCAAATCCTATTTACCTGTATCATTCACGAAGGCTTCTACTGCAATCGCCTGGCTTCCAATCAATTGTAATCAGTTCAAAAATCTGAAGTCAAAACAAGCACCTATCGTGCGATTTCTTGACAAAGAATATCCCCACTGCTAGCTTCGATATAATTCAATAACATTGGAGGGTTAGGTGGCCTCAACCATCTTTGTCGTCGACAGTAGTCCCGCGGTTCGCCGGCTAGTCGAGCAGATCTCGAAACCGGAAGGGTACGATGTCGTTGGATTTCAGGATGGCCCCGCAGCCTTGGAAGCGGCACGCCGAGTGAGCCCGAATCTCATTATCGCAGATTATCATTTGGAGAACATGACCTTTTCGGGATTCTGTAAAGAAGTCCACAAGCTGGATAACCTGGCAGAAACCTATATTATCTCCCTGACCAGCCCTTCGGATCGTGTGGATGAAACCCACTTGCGTTCGCTGGGGGTGAAGGCCTTTCTCGACAAACCATTTCAGTCCGAAAACCTCATCGATGTGATCAAGGATCTGGAAGCACAGCAGGCATCCAGGGCGAACGGAACGAAGAAGAAATCTCGCTCCTGGCCTCCGGTCTCGAGCGCGACGGACTCCGATGATGATGCCATCAACGATGACGGTTTGACCGAGGAAGAAGAGGAACAGGCGATCGCACTCCATCCCCGACCGAAGGACTCCCCCGTGACCACCACCACGGCAGCGAGGGCCTCGACAACAGAACCGGAAGAAGCGATGAAGGGCCTCTTCGGTCAACTCCTTCAGTCCATGTCAGAACGGACGGAAAAAAAGATTGCCGACCTGCTGCCTCGGATGGTGGGAAAGGACCTGGCCGCCCTCGTGGCCAAAGGCGTGGAAACAGAGGTACGCACACACATGGATGCATCCCTCTCGGAAGAGCGGCTGACTCAGGTGCTTGAACCATTGCTCATGACGGCACTCCCGAAGGTTCTCTCACGGGAAATGTTCCTCCTCGAACCCATCATTCGACAGAGCGTTTTCGAAACCGCGAGCCCCCTGATCAAAGAGCGCATTGATCAATTCGTCCGCGAAGAAATCAATGCCGTACGCACGGCACTGTCCGATATGGTTCGGGAACAACTCGGATCGCTTGAGGGACTCGTCAGGGAAGAGATCCAACAGGCTGCTGCCAAGCAGACCGCTGAAATGGCCGAAGCACTCGTCCGGGTGACAGCCCGCGAGCAAGTCGAACAGGCTGTTCTGCGTCTCGTGCCGGATCTGGCCGAAGAGCAGATCAAAGCAGAGATCACACGTCTTACACAAGCCGCCTAGCCCGCATTATTCATGAACGCTTCTGCTGCAATCGCGAGCTTTCTGGCGAGAGGCGCGGGGCTAGAGGCCAGGGGGCAATCAGAAGGAATGTCTTCCCTCTCGCCTCGTGCCCCTCGCTCCTCGCTTGGGTTCTGATTTACCCTTTCCTGCTCTTCTTAACCTTGCTCCGCCTGGCTGTCGCCAGTGCCTTCACCCGCGCGACATTCTTCCGATGCTTCTTTCTCGTCTTACGGTCTTTTTCACGCCCTTTGGCCATAGTCTCTCCAAATTGTAAAAAGTGGAAGCGGAACAAACACCTCGCCTTGTGCGAGTCTGTATAACACAAGGCTCTACACCCCTCAAGTGATGTGTGGCCCCCACTTCGCCTTGAGAGGCCAGCACCCGCATGCTAAGATGCGCGCACTTCTCACAGGATGCTGAAAAAGTCCGCCAGCAGCATACGAAGATCGTTATTTGGTTTATTTGGTTTGTCTCGTTTGTTTGGTTGAACAAGACCAACTCTTTGAACCAAACAAACCAAATAGACAAAACAAACCTAATGAACCAGATAGACCAGATGAACCAGATAAACAAAACAAACCAGATCAACCAGATGAACCAGATGAGCACACCCCAACTCGACAAAATCTACAATCCCAAGACGGTCGAAGCACGTTGGTATGAGGTCTGGAACCAGCAAGGCTATTTCCACGCCTCGCCGACCCATCCGGGCCAGCCGTACTGCATCGTGATTCCCCCACCCAATGTCACAGGCTCACTCCATGTCGGCCACGCGCTGAATCATTCGATACAAGACATCCTGATACGCTGGCGACGCATGCAGGGCCGCAACGTTCTCTGGC
>Ga0247727_10012218_pt1 | contig 14793 bp, 13 predicted proteins | sample WisWelCaveWW1625_FD_202498 | JGI IMG/M metagenome (GOLD analysis project Ga0247727, IMG submission 202498) | Biofilm microbial communities from Wishing Well Cave, Virginia, United States - WW16-25 | ecosystem: Environmental > Aquatic > Deep subsurface > Groundwater > Cave microbial mat | place... | reverse complement strand
ACTGGGCACGCCGGCGGTGGAGCAGCTGATCGGGGCGCTCACGCACAAGGACGAGGGGGTCCGCCAGCAGGCGATCGTCGCGCTGGGGCGGATCAAGGATGGCACGGCGATCGACCCGTTGATCGACATGCTGAAAGACCCGGATTGGTTTTCCCGACTGGCCGCGGCCGCCGCGCTGGAGAAGCTCGGCGACGAGCGCGGCCGCCTGGCCATCAAGCCGCTGATGAAGGATCCGGATCTGGTCGTGCGGATGCGGGTCGAGCGGATTCTGGCGGCATGGAAAAAGAACAAGGCCACGGCAAACGCCTGAGTTGTTCCGTCACTTCTGCAGCAGCGAATCGAGTTCCTTCTGAATCTCGCCCATTTTTTCACGGCTCACGGTCTTTCCCTTTGACAGGTCCCCTTCGACGTCTTTGATCTTCGCGGCGAGCGTCTTGGCCTTGGCGGCCTTGCCGCCTTCTTCTCCCGTCAGGCCGGCTTGCTCCAGATGCGTGACGGCTTCGGCCAGCTCCTTCGCGGCGTCCCCGAAGTTTTTGTCGTTGAGATCGGATCGCGCTTCGAGCAGCCGTTCCTTTGCGTCGACCACGCCCTGACGATAGCGCAAGGCGCGTTCGAGCCCTTGCGTCGTGTCGATGACGTTGCGCGAGAGATCCTTGGTCGTGTCCACCATTTCTGAGGAGAGTTCCTTGACGGCTTTCCTGACTTCCGCCGGCCGCTGGCCTGTGTAGTAGCCCAGTAAAAATACGCCGCCCAGCAGCACCGTGACGCCAAGTATTTTCAACATAGAGTTCCCCTTTTTATGGCCCGGATTATTCATGAGCAGTTCTGCTGCACACGCGGATACGCTACTACGACGGACATGCTCGCCGCTCAGTCGGTCAACGTCCTGCAGTGAGGACGCCTCCCTCCCTCGCGACTGCGCGTGCCCCTCTCGTCACGCGTCTGCGCGTGTTCGCGACGAACCGTCATGAACAATCTGGGCCCGCATGCGCCATGGCCATTCGTCATTTAACAGTCAGCAACTTGATCACGCCGCCGGCTGCGGCGATCCGGATGGCCGGATCGGAATCGTTCAATGCCTGTTTGAGCAGCACCAAGGCTTCGCGCCCGCCAAGTTTGCCGATGGCCCGAGTCGCCATCAGGCGGGGTTGCGGCTGCTGATCCTTGAGCAGCGATTCGACGACCAGGATCGCCTTGCGATTTCCCGACAGGGCCACCGCTTGCGCCGTGGCGCCGCGGACCGACGGGTTGGGATGCTTCGCCAGGTCGGCGGCAAGCAGCACCGCTTCGGGATCGCCGATCCGCAACAATCCTTCCACCGCGCCCACGCGAACCAGTTCGACTGGATCGCGGGCCGCCTGCCGAAGGACCGGCCGGTTCTGGACCAGTTTCAGCCGCCCGAGACTGGCTGCGGCGATGCTGCGCACGCGGGGGTCGTCGTCCTCCAGCGCATGGAGCAGCGCCGGTTCCCCATTCGGATTGCCGAAATCGCCCAATGCGCCGGCTGCGAATGCGCGCACGGATGGATCGGGATCGTACACGGATTGACTCAGGGTCGGCAAGCTGGAGGGACGCTGTAACTGTCCCAGCGCGCCCACGGCCGCCATGCGGAGTTCCGCATCGGGCAGGGTGGCTTCGTTGGCAATGTCATCCACGGCATCCGCTTGTCCCATGCGGGCCAGTGCCGCCAGGGCAAAAATATGAAGAACGCCTTCTTCGGATTTCGACAGGCGGACGATCAGCGGACGAAGACTCGCCGCGGTGTTTTTCCCCAGCGCGTTTAACGCGGCGATGCGGACCGATGGCGCAGGATCATCCAGCGCGCGTGCGAGCGCCGATGTCGTGGCGGAGGATCCGGCCCGCGCGAGCCCCTCGGCAGCCCTGGCGCGGACCAGGACCGATGAGTCGAGCAGGCCGTCTTCGAACATCGGAACCGCGTCGCGAGATGGCGTCTCGGTCAGCGCCAGATAGGCGGCAATGCGGAGATGTTCCTGGGGATCGCGCACGTGGCGGGTGATCACCGCAAACGCCACGTCCTTGAGCAGGCCGGGTTCGTCCTGCTTTCCCGGCGGAACGAGGCGCGCGTAGAAGGTGATCGCCGCATCGGGCCGCCCGATGCGCAGGGCGCTGCGGACGCCGGCGCGCAGGACGTCGGATGACAGGGGCTGGTCTTTCGGAACATCTTCCAGCAGGCGGACGACGTCGTCGAACCGGCTTTGCCGGAATGCCTTCAGCGCATCTGCCTGGAGCGATGAACCGGGGGGATTCTGCCGGGACGGAGCGGCGGACACAGGCGAGACGAGGCACGCCGTACCGAGCCCGCAACTGACGGCGATGGCCAGCCCGCATAATGCATGAGGGTTCGTGACGAAGCCGCCGAGACGCCATGCGAGACGGGCGCGTGGAGCCGCGAGGGAGGGAGGCATCCTTGAAACAGGATGTTGACCGACCGAGCGGCGAGCCCGCCCGCCTGCGTGCTGAAACCAAGCACGCAGGCTTGTCGCAGCGGCGTATCGACGGGTGTAGTAGAAGCCCGCATGAATTATGCGGGCGATCATGCCGAGCACGTGCATGGGAATTACCAGCGGGGAGCGGTCGGAGAGGCAGCCGGCGCGTAGAGGTGGTCCACGTACTCCTTCACCATCCGGCGGGTGCAGAACCGCGGCGCGACCGTGCGGACGGTGTCTTTGACGATCTGGAGCCAGCCGCGCGGGATGCCGTCGCGGTCCCGGTCGTAGTAGAGGGGGACAATGTCGTGCTCGAGCAGGCGGTACAGATGTTCCGCGTCATGCATGTCCTGGCTGTGGGAGTCGCCGAGATGTCCCGATGGCGGGATGGCCCAGCCGTTCGCGCCGTCATAGCCTTCCTGCCACCAGCCGTCCAGCACGCTCAGATTCGGCACGCCGTTGAGCGCGGCCTTCTGTCCGCTGGTGCCGCTGGCTTCCATCGGCGGGCGAGGTGTGTTCAGCCAGACGTCCACGCCCCACACGAGATATTTGGCCATGTGCATGTCGTAGTCTTCCAGGAAGGCGACGTGTCCGCCGAGGTCATGGTCTTTGCAGTAGGCATAGATTTGCTGGATGAACTGACGGCCCGGTTCATCGGCCGGATGGGCTTTGCCTGCAAAAACGATCTGCACGGGGCGCCAGCGGTCCTGCATCATCTGCTGGAGCCGGGTCAGCGTGCTGAAAATGAGCGTGGCTCGCTTGTAGGTGGCAAAGCGCCGCGCAAAGCCGATCGTCAGGGCTTCCGGATCGAGCAGGGTGCCGCTGGCCAGCACCTGATGCGGCTGCATGCGCCCCTGTATCCATGCCTCCCGCGCCCGTTCGCGGATAAAACCCATCAGCTTCCGCTTCAGCGCCTGGCGGGCCGTCCAGAGTTCGCCGTCCGGGATGTCGATGGCGCGATGCCAGATGGCCGGATCGTCCACCCGCTCGGCCCAGTCGGGGCCGAGGTGCTTGGCATAGAGCTGATTCATCTCAACCGAGATCCATGTCGGCGCGTGGATGCCGTTCGTGATGCTCCGGATCGGCACCCGGTCTTCTTCCAGGCCGGGCCAGAGGCATCGCCACATGGCCCGCGAGACGCGGCCGTGCTCGCGGCTCACGCCGTTGACGTGCCCGGCCAGCCGCAAGGCCAGCGCCGTCATGTTGAAGCCGGCGCCCGGATTGTCGGGGTGCGCGCCCAGTTGCAAAAAGGCGTCGCGCGTCATGCCGAGCTGTTCCCAGTAGCCTTCAAAGTACTGCTCGATCTGATGGAAGGAAAAGACGTCGTGGCCGGCCGGGACCGGCGTATGCGTGGTGAACACGGTGCTCTGGCGCACCAAGTCGACCGCCTCGGCGTGCGAACGGCCGGCTTGCACGAATTCGCGTACCCGCTCGAGCGTCAGGAACGCCGAGTGGCCTTCATTCGCATGCCAGACGACGGGCGATATCCCGAGCGCGCGGAAGACCCGCACGCCGCCGACGCCCAATAAGATTTCCTGGCGCAGGCGGACGTTATGGTCGCCGCCGTACAGCCGCGCCGACAACTCGCGATCCCAGGGCTGATTCTCCGGCACGTCGGTATCGATGAGGTAGAGCGTGACACGCCCGACACGCACCTGCCACACGATGCCGACGACCATATGATTGTCCATCTGGACGCTGATCTGGCAGGGCTGTCCGTCCGGCGTGAGCGCCCGTTGGATGGGCGACTCCAGTTTATTGAACGGCTCGTATTCCGCTTCCTGCCAGCCGTCGGCGGACATCCGCTGGTGAAAATACCCCTGCGGATACATGAAGCCGAGACCGACGAGCGGAATCCCGAGGTCGCTGGCTTCCTTGCAGTGGTCGCCGGCCAGGATGCCCAGGCCGCCGCTGTAAATCGGAATCGAATTGTGGAGACCAAACTCGGCGGAGAAGTACGCCACCCGGCTCTGAGCCAGTTGGGGATGGCGGTTCGCCACCCATGTGGACGACGAGCGTATATACTCGTCGAAGGCTTTGAGCACGGACGAGTAGAGACGGATGAAGACGGGATCTTCGTTTAGCGACGCCAGCCGTTCCGGCTTCAGGTCGTGGAGCAGCTTGACGGGGTTGTGGCGCGAGAGGCGCCACAGCGTCGGATCGATGGTTTCGAACAACCGCCGCGCGTCGGGGGTCCAACTCCACCAGAGGTTATACGCCAGCTCCTGCAAGCGGGTCAGTTCGTCCGGCATGCTGCGTGAGGACTGTTCGTTCGGACGACGCTCGCTCATTTAGGCAGTGCCTCCCTGCTGGTGCCAGGCCGCCCATCCGGGCGAGCAAGCCACGGAGGCGTACCGGCTGCCCAGAATGTGCGCGACGCGATTCATCAGCGCATTCAATTCCTGCGTCTGTTCGGGCTTCAGATCCTGCCGGAAGCGGGGGTGCAGGCCCCAGCGGGTTTCGATTTCTTCGCCGTGGATGGTGGACATGACGCTGACCAGCTTGATCTCGTTGCCGGTTTTTTCCCCCGACGCAGGTGCGGGCGGCGCGGCGGCGGCTGTTTGGCCAGGAGCGGTTCCCGACGTGGCGGCTTCGAGCAGGGACGTCATGGCGGGAATGACGGCGTTCCCGCAGAGCGTGGCGGAGGAGATCACCATGCCGCTGTCCGTGGCGCCGATTAAGTGCGCGATCGTTTCACCGAAGACTTTGAAGTATTCGTCCTTCTGTTTGCCGTCCTCGGTCACGAGAAACTTGAACCGTTCATACCGCTCGCGGCTTTGGCCGACGGTCTGGCCGATCGCAAGCACGACTTCCATTTCGTCGGTGTCGGGTCCCAGCGCCGGCGCCAGCACATTCTTGAGCTGCTGGGTGACGGCATCGACCAGGCCGTCCATGAAGAGCGGCTGGTCTTTGAGTGGAATGTAATGCGCCGACAGCCGATCGGCCAGATTGAACAGCAGCTTGAGAAACTCCAGGTAGATTTCCCATTCGCCGGACTTCTTCATCTTCATGGCCTGTTCGGGCGCGCTGCGCTTGACCATCGTGACGGACTCGCCTGAGACGGCGACCATCAGTGAGGCGAGGTCGCGCAGGGTCGTCGCGTAGGGATCTTGAGTCGCAGACATCAGCGTCTCCAAAAATCAGCGCCCATTATATACAAGTCCATCCTGGTCTTTCCACCCAATACGCAACCAATGGTAGGGCGGGAGCGCTCATTGCGCTAAGGGCAGGGGTATGCTATACCCGCCTTCGCTAAGCGTCGTCGGGCACGCACGGTGCGCACAGGCTGATTCATGGATCGGGAAATCAAGCCCTACATATTGAAGAAGTCGGCGGAGGAATTACAGCCGGCCAAGTTGTCGCTGGACTATGCGGCCGCGCTGAATCCGCAGCAACTGGCGGCGGTCACGGCGGCCGACGGGCCCTCGCTCGTGATTGCCGGCGCCGGGAGCGGCAAGACGCGCACGCTCATCTATCGCGTGGCCTATCTCATCGACAAGGGCATCGACCCGACGTCAATCCTGCTTCTGACCTTCACGCGCAAGGCGTCGCAGGAAATGCTGCAACGGGCCGGGCTGCTGATCGGCGCGCGCAGCGAGCGGGTGGCCGGCGGGACCTTCCATTCCGTGGCCAATACACTGCTGCGCCGTTACGGGCGGCCGATCGGACTGGAGCCGGGCTTTACCATCCTGGATCGCGGCGACGCCGAGGATTTGATCGCGCTGGTCCGCAATCAACTCGGACTCAACGAAAAGGACAAGCGATTTCCGCGCAAGGGGACGATCGCGGAAGTCTTCAGCAAGTGCGAGAACACGCTCGCGAGCCTGGAGGATGTGCTGCTCGGCGAGTTCGCCCACTTCGCGGAGCATCTGAACGATCTCGACAGACTGAGAAACGCGTATGTGGCGGCCAAGCGACAGAAGCAACTCATGGATTACGACGATCTCCTGGCCAAGCTGCGGGAGCTGTTGGGCGTGCACGAGCCGACGCGGCAGGCGATCTCGCAGAATTTCCGCTACATTCTCGTGGACGAGTATCAAGACACGAATCGTTTGCAGGCCGATCTGGTCCGGAAGCTGGCCGCGACGCACGAGAATGTGATGGCCGTCGGGGACGATGCTCAATGCGTCATTGAAGGGACTCCGATCTTAACCCCGAAAGGGTACCGACCCGTCGAATCTCTTCGCGTGGGAGATATGGTGTTAAGCGGAGGCGGCAACGGCCGGCTGGTCGAGTCCCGTGTCAGCGGTAAATCAAGAAGCGTGCATGCCCGCTATCTTTGCGTGAAGACCCATGCGGGGCGCAAGGTGTTTTTTTCGCCCAACCACCTCTGCTTTGCCAAGATCAGATCGGGAAGCGGGCGCTGGTACGTGTATTTGATGCACCGTGAAGATCTCGGCTATCGAATCGGAGTGACGCGGCTGCCTCGATACAATAACGAAACTTCACGGCCTCAGATGCGAACGGCGCATGAGCAGGGAGAGCGCCTCTGGTTGCTTGAGGCCTGTGCCACGAGGCAGGAAGCGCAGTATCGCGAAGCGTTGTTGGGCCTCCGTTACCAAATTCCACAAGCGCTGTTTCGTCCTGAGAAGCGCAGGCAGAAAACCTTGAAAATGACCAATGCGCAGGCAGCCGCGTTGTTCCAGGAGTTCGGGCAAAACGGCGAGCGTTTGCTCAAAGACTATGGGTTGCTCTACGAGTATCCGACGTATCTTCCCAAATCATCGAAATCCAGAGGGCGCATTGCCATCAATCTTCTCATGGCATCGGCTTCAAATAAGGTTGAAAAAAGACAGCGGCAGGGCCATGAACTGGCCGTGGAAAGTTTGCATGGCTGGGAAGCCGTCAAGGACATGCAGGGCGCTTCAAAGCAGAAGGGATATTGGCGGCTTCGTCGGTACAGCAAGGACTATAAGGCGCTGCTTGAGCTTGCCAGAGAAATAGAAAGCCGTCTGCGTGGGAGGGGGCACCAGGCCGCGATTGCCTACAAGGGAAAGTTTGTTGCTGCTTCCGGCATTCAAGGCTCCTTCATGACGATCCCTGCGGCCGGCTTGCTTCCCGGCATGATGGTGCCGGTGGTGAAGGGAAGAAACGCAACGACGGACATCATTGAGTCGGTTGAATGGGTAGACAACACCGACGAGAAACCGTTCTATGATCTGGAAATCGAGCATTCACACAATATTGTGTCGGGAGGTATCATTTCGCACAATTCCATCTATGCGTTCCGCGGCGCCACGTTCCGGAACATCATGGATTTCCCGACATTGTTTCCGGGCACGAAGGTCTACAAGCTGGAGGAAAACTACCGCAGCACGCAGCCGATCCTGAACCTCGCCAACGAAATCATCCAGGGCGCAACCGAAAAATATTCGAAGCACCTCTTTACCAGGAAGCTCGACGGGCCGCTGCCGGCGTTGGTGCAGGCGGGGGGAGAGAATGCCCAGTCCCGGTTCATCGCGCAGCGGATTCTGGAATTGCGGGAAGGCGGCGTGCCGCTGGACGAAATCGCCGTGCTCTTTCGATCCAGTTTCCATTCGTTCGACCTGGAAATCGAACTGTCGCGGCGGAACCTGCCGTTCGTGAAGCGCGGCGGGTTCAAGTTCATCGAAACGTCGCACGTGAAGGATCTGCTCGCGCATCTCCGGGTGATCGAAAATCCGCTCGATGCGGTGAGCTGGAATCGCCTGCTGATGCTGGTGGAGGGGGTCGGGCCCAAGAAGGCGCAGGATTTGATCGCGTCGTTCGTGAGGAGCGAGCAACCGCTGGCGGCGTTGAGGGAAGTCAGCGGGCGGTCGTCGCGCCCCCTCAAGGATCTGGCGATCATGCTGGAGGAGGCGGGACGTTCCGCATCGCTCACACCGGCCGAGCAGGTGAACGAGGTCTATCGCTATTACCTGCCGATCCTCAAGGAGCATTACGACGATTATCCGAAGCGGATGCGCGATCTGGAGCATCTCTATGCGATCGCCGAGCGGTACGCCGGGCTGAATGACTTTTTGGCCGACCTGGCATTGGAGCCGCCGGACGCAAGCGTGGCCGACGTGGAAGCGGGCGATCGGGATGACGAGCGGCTGGTGTTGTCCACCATTCACTCCGCCAAGGGGCTGGAATGGCAGTGCGTGTTCGTGATCTGGACCGTGGACGGCCGGTTCCCCTCGGCCTATTCATTCACGTCCGACGAAGAATTGGAAGAGGAGCGGCGCCTGTTCTATGTGGCGGTGACGCGCGCGAAGAAGCACCTGCATCTCACCTATCCGATCAATGTCTACGACAAGGCGACGGGGGCGGTCCTGTCGAAACCGTCACGATTTCTCGACGCCGTGCCCTCCTCTATGTTAGATACATGGGCGTTAATGGAGGAGAGCGGGTACCACCATTGGGATTCGTAGACCGTCCGAGTTGAAACCCTCTCGCTGCCTCGGTACACACAACCCGAACATAAACATGTGAGTCTTGGTGGGGGATATCTTCGTGCCCTGGATTAATCGATTGGCAGTGGCGTGTATCATCGTGGCGGCGGCCGTGCCGGTCCGGGCGGAATCGCCACGGCCGGCGGCCGACTTGACGCGGCTGCCCCTGGCCGCGCTCATCAGCCAGTCCGAAGAATTGGGCCTGCCCACAAAATTTCTCAGAGAGTTGCCGCCTGATTTTGTGACCGTGGCCTTCGAGGATCTCCACCGCTGGGCGGCGGAATACCATCCGGAAGAGCATCACATGATTTTGAACCGGGCTCTGTCTTTCAACCAGGCCGCCGGGACGCTCCGGCCGCTCACGAAGATGACGACTTCGGAAGTCGGCAACTTGTATCACGAGCTATATCACGCCTATATGGATTATCTCGAAACAAAGCCGCCCGATCCGAACACGGACGGGGGACGTTTGCTGGCCGCGGCATTGGATTTGAGGAAATGCCGGTATGCCGAGGTGAAGATCACGCCGATCCTGCAGCGGCGGACCGCCACCGAAGTGCGGTATTTGTCCGAGCGGGAAGCCTGGGAAACGCAGCACGAGACCTGGGGCGTCTTTGTCCAGTGGGCCATCTGGACGAAGCTCGAATTGATTGCGTCTCGCGGCAAGCCGGGCCTTGTGACCGAGGGATGGCTCAAACGCTTGAAGAAGGCCGACCACGACGGCATTCTCGTCGGCTACTACGAACCGGAAGATCCAAACGAACGCAAGCTCTCGCAGAAGCGCTACCTCGCGCCAACCCACCGGATTTCACCAGAGGAAATCAGAACCGTCATGGTCCTGCTGTTCGGAGAACCGTCAGACGCGGCCGACCGCGCAGCCACCGCCGCGCAGCCGGCGTCGCCCAAACACGCGGCAGTTTCACCCGCCTGCAAGCAGTAGAATCAGCCCCCGTTGTCCTCAGATTCGCTTGATTCTACCTTGACTTACGAGCCCTTTCGACAGTACACTCACCGATAAACTTTTTCAGTTTTTTTGATGGGATTAGGAGCGTTTGGACAATGCTCGATACGCTTAGCCGGAAGTTCGACCAGATTTTAAAAACACTCCGCGGGCATGGAGTGTTGACGGAACAGAACATCGCCGATGCGCTGAAAGAGGTGCGCCTGGCGCTGCTCGAAGCGGACGTCAACTTCAAGATCGTCAAGGAGTTCATCGAGCGTGTCCGGGTAAAAGCCGTCGGGCAGGAGGTTCTGCAGAGCCTCGCGCCGGGACATCAAGTAATCAAGATCGTCTGGGACGAACTCCGCGACTTGATGGGCCGCGAACAGTCCGGCGTGAAGCTGGCCTCCGAGCCGCCCACGGTGGTCATGATGGTCGGCTTGCAGGGCGCCGGCAAGACGACTTCCTGTGGCAAACTGGCCAAGCTGTTCAAGGGCCAAGGCAAGCGCGTGCTGCTGGTGGCGGCCGATCCGCGGCGGCCTGCGGCGGCGGAGCAATTGGCGAGCCTCGGCGCCGCGTTGGACGTGCCCGTGCATCGGGCTGCCGCGTCGCAGACCGATGTCGCGCAGACCTGTGTGGATGGTGTGGCGCGCGGCCGCGAGCAGGGATTCGATGTGGTCGTGCTGGACACGGGCGGCCGCCTGCACATCGACGACGAGTTGATGGGCGAACTGGCAGCGGTCAAGCAGGCCGTCACGCCGCATGAAGTGCTGCTCGTCGCCGATGCCATGACGGGGCAGGATGCCGTGACCATGGCGGAGCAGTTCGAGCGCAAGGTCGGACTCACCGGCGTGATCCTGACCAAGGTGGAAGGCGACGCGCGTGGCGGCGCAGTGCTCTCGATCCGGGCCGCAACCGGCAAGCCGGTCAAGTATCTGGGTGTTGGGGAAAAGCCGGATGCGCTGGAGCCGTTCCATCCGGACCGGATGGCGTCGCGCATTCTGGGCATGGGCGACGTGCTGTCGCTTGTCGAGAAGGCGCAGGAGGCCTTTTCAAAAGAACAGGCCGAATCGTTCCAGAAGAAACTGACGTCGAAGACCTTCACGCTGGAGGATTTTCGAGACCAGATCGGGAAGGTGAACAAGCTGGGCTCGATGGACGAGATTCTCGGCATGCTGCCCGGCGGGCAGCGGATCAAGAACCTGGCGGGCGAGGGCGCCCTGCCGGAGAAGGAGATTGCGCGGACGGTGGCGATGATCAACTCGATGACGTCGCGGGAGCGCCGGGACCACACGGTCCTCAGCGGCAGCCGGAAGAAGCGCATCGCGCGCGGCAGCGGCACCAGCGTGCAGGACGTAAATCGCTTGATCAAACAGTATTTGGGCGCCCGCACGATGATGAAAGCCATGTCGGGCGGCGGCGGAAAAAGACAGTTGGCGCAGATGTTAGGCATGCGGTGAGCAGGGGCAACTTGTTTTAAGGAGGATACAGTGGCGGTTCATTTACGGTTGTCGAGAGGCGGGCGAAAGAATCTGGCATTTTACCGGCTGGTGGCGGCGGATTCCCGCAAGCCACGGGACGGGCGGTATCTGGAAATCCTGGGCACGCACGATCCGGCCAAGCATCCGCCGGTCACGGTGCTCAAGCAGGAGCGGATTCTCGACTGGCTCAGCAAGGGCGCGCAGCCGTCGGTGACGGTGCGGACGCTGCTGAAGCGGGCCGGGGTCATTAAAAAGTAACGGAGCGTCGTGGCGGATTCGGCTGAACTTGTGGCGATCGGCGTGATCGAAAAGCCGTTTGGCGTGCGCGGGGAAATGCGCGTACGGTCATTGAGCGACGTGCCGGGCCGGTTCGAAGGGTTGACGCGTGTGACGCTGGAAGCCCCGACCGGAGCTATCAAGGAAACGACGATTCGCAGCGTGCGCGCAATGAATGGGTCCTACGTGCTGGGCATGGACGTCTGCTCGACGCCGGAGGAAGCGGGGCTGTTCCGGGGCTGGACGGTGAAGATCCCGCAGGGCTCGGCGCCGGCGCTACCGCCGGGACAGTATTACGAATATGAGTTGATCGGTTGCTCGGTACGGGACGAGGCCGGCCACCTGATGGGAATATTGGAGGACATACTCAAGACACCCGGCCATCATGTGTTTGTCGTACGCGGCGAACAGGGCGAAGTGTTGATCCCGGCCGCGAAAAACGTGGTGGCTTCCGTGGATGTGCCAAGGAAAACGATGACGGTCCGATGGACCGAAGAAGCGACGACGAAGGAGCCCGCTCGTGTTGCGCTGTGATGTGATCACGCTGTTTCCGGATTTAATCCAATCGGTTCTGGGCCAGAGCATGCTCAAGCGGGCGCAGGATAAGAACTTGCTGGAAGCCTGCGTGCACAACTTGCGTGACTATACCGAAGGCCGTCATCTGGTGGCGGACGATACGCCCTATGGTGGCGGGGCCGGGATGGTCATGAAGGCGGAGCCGGTCTTCCAGGCGGTCGAGGCGTTGCGCCGGCAGTACGGAGAACCCAGGGCCGGCGAGGCGTTGCGCCTGCTGCTGCCGTCTCCGCAAGGGCGTCCGTTCACTCAGCGGTTGGCGGAAGAGTTTCGCGACGAGTCCCGCCGACTGGTGTTCGTGTGCGGGCATTACGAAGGCATCGATGAGCGGGTGCGGCTCGGTCTCGAGCCCGAGGAAATTTCGATCGGTGATTATGTGCTGACCGGAGGAGAACTGCCTGCGCTCGTGATGATCGATGCGGCGGTGCGGCTGATTCCGGGCGTGCTCGGCGATCCGGAGTCTGCGGAGCGCGAGTCGTTTGCCGAGTCGCTGCTGGACCATCCGCACTACACGCGGCCGGCCGAACTGCGCGGCCTGCCGGTGCCGGAAGTCCTGCTGTCCGGCAACCATGAAGCGATCCGGCTGTGGCGGCGGAAGGAAGCGTTGCGGAGCACGTACCGGAAACGTCCGGATCTGCTACGGGATAGGTCACTGACCGACGAGGATCGGCGATTGCTTGAAGTGATTGTGCATGAGAAAGCCAGGGAAGCGTCTGTTTAGTAGAGGAGGACCAGGGTCATGAATCAGTTAGAGCGGATCCAGCGGTCGCTGGTGAAGAAAACCGTCCCCACGTTCGAGATCGGCGATACCGTGCGGGTCCACGTGAAGGTCGTCGAAGGCGACAAGGAACGGATTCAGGTGTTTGAAGGCGTCGTGATCGCCCGCAAGGGCGGGCGGAACAGCGAGACGTTCACCGTGCGGAAGATTTCGTACGGCGTGGGCGTCGAGCGGATTTTCCCGGTCCACTCGCCGATCGTGACGCGCGTGGACGTGATGCGGCAGGGCAAGGTGCGTCGGGCCAAGCTCTATTACCTGCGCGCCAAGAAGGGCCGGACGGCCAGGCTTGAGGACCGCGAGTTCGTCCAGGCCAACGTGACACCGGTCGCAGCCGCACAACCGGCTGCAGCCGGGGCGCCCGCGACTGAGAAAAGGGCCGAGCCGACTGCAGCGAACACCAAGATCGCGCCGTCCGGAAAGCCGGCCGCGAAGGCCGAGGCCGGACCGGCGAAGCCCGCGCCTGCGAAGAAGAAGTAGTTCGTTTCTTTTACGCACGGGGTGCCGTGGAGCCGACGGACCTCTTCGAGACGGAAGCAAGGCGATGCGGGTACCGTCTTGTCGCGGGCCTGGACGAGGCCGGGCGGGGTCCGCTGGCCGGTCCTGTCGTTGCCGCGGCGGTGATGCTGCCCCGCCGGTGTCTGCTCGCAGGACTCAACGATTCCAAACAGCTCACGGAAGCGGAGCGGGAACGGCTGTACGACGAGATCCATCGGCGAGCCGTGGGCATCGGGGTCGGGCAGGCGAGCGAGCGAGAGATTGACGCGATGAACATTCTGGAGGCGACGCGGCTGGCCATGGGCCGGGCGATCCAGGCGCTGCCGTCGGTCCCGGATTATTTGTTGCTCGACGCGATCGAACTTCCCGTCATCCACCTTCCGCAACGCGCCATCATCAAGGGCGATGCCTTGTCGGTCTCGATTGCCGCAGCCTCCGTGGTTGCGAAGGTTACGCGGGACCGGCTGATGGGCGAGTATCACCGGCAGTATCCGCAGTACAATTTTCAGGCGCACAAGGGGTATGGGACGGCCGAGCATCTGCGGATGCTGGCGGCGCACGGGCCGTGCGCGATCCATCGGCGCAGTTTCCGGCCGGTTGGCGACGCGGTGCTGGCTGCGGAGCAGGCGGTGGAATGAGTCTCGTGGGGCGCCTCTTCGGGCAGGCGGCGGAATCCGAGGCCGAACGGTATCTGCGGAGCAAGGGCTATCGTATTCTGGCGCGCAACGAACGCTCGCCGTCCGGAGAACTGGACCTTGTCACGCGATCGGGATCGGTGCTGGTCTTTGTCGAAGTCAAGGCGCGCGGGTCTTCAACGCACGGCGGAGCAATCGTGGCGGTGGATGGCCGGAAGCAGGCGCGGCTCGTCAGGTTGGCGGCGCAGTATCTCGCCCAGCACCGGCTGCGCGACCAACCCTGCCGGTTCGACGTGATTCTGTGCGCGGGAGACACGGACGCGCCGGCGGTCGTCGAGCATATCGAGCACGCGTTCGAAGTGCCGGGAGATGACTTGCGATGGTAATGGCGGGGAGGTGGTCGGTGGTTTATGGACAGTGGTTGGTGAGGAGAACGGGGGCGCGTTTGCCGCTGACCACCAACCACCGACTGTGCAGCTCATGATTCAAATCTTCCATGTCACCAAGCATTATGACCGGCGTCCCGCCCTCACGGACGTCAATCTCCAGATCGACAAGGGCGAGTTCGTGCTGCTCATGGGGCCCAGCGGGGCGGGCAAAACGACCCTCCTCAAGCTGCTCTATTGCGCGACGTCGCTCGATGAGGGGCAGATCCTGATCCAGGGACGCAATGTGGCCCGCCTCAAGGCTTCCGCCGTGCCGTACATCCGGCGGACCATGGGGGTCGTGTTTCAGGACTTCAAGCTGCTCCCGAA
>Ga0247727_10012217_pt1 | contig 14794 bp, 13 predicted proteins | sample WisWelCaveWW1625_FD_202498 | JGI IMG/M metagenome (GOLD analysis project Ga0247727, IMG submission 202498) | Biofilm microbial communities from Wishing Well Cave, Virginia, United States - WW16-25 | ecosystem: Environmental > Aquatic > Deep subsurface > Groundwater > Cave microbial mat | place... | reverse complement strand
CCGATCAGCCGCCGGACGGCGTCCGGCTCCCGCACCGTGTCGTGCCCGAACACCTGCGCGCGCCCCTCCGTGGGGCGCAGAAGCGTCGCCAGGATGCGGAACAGGGTCGTCTTGCCTCCCCCGTTGGGGCCGAGCAGGACGCACAGCTCACCCTCCCGCACGATCAGATCGAGACCGGCGAGGGCCTGGCGCTCTCCGAAGCGGTGCGTCAGGCGCTCGGTCAACACGGGAGGGGAAGAGGCTCCGGGACGGCTCATGAGGCGCAGCATCATACTATCGGGAGGCTTGACTCACCCCCCGGCGCTCGCATATAAAGACGCGTCCTGCGCGCCCTGATCGGCCGGCGGCCGCGGCGTCGCCGGCGACGGGCGACTGTCTGAACATCCGGGGGAATCGGGAAGACGATGCGCTGGTTGCGGTTGCCCGAGGGTGTCTCGACCATCAGCCCCACCATCGACCAGATGTTCTACATCATTCTGGTGGTGACCGGCGTCGCCTTCGTCGTGACCGAGGTGGTGCTTCTCTGGTTCGCCTTCCGCTACCGGGGGAAGCCCGGCGTGCGCGCCCACTACACGCACGGCAACGGCCGCCTCGAGGTCATCTGGACGGTCGTCCCGGCGATCATGCTGGTCTTCCTCACGTTCGCCAGCCGCACCGCCTGGAACAAGATCAAGGGCTCCATCCCGCCGACCGATGAGACCGTCGTGGTCACCGGGTCGCAGTTCAACTGGGAGTTCCGCTACGGGGGCGCCGACGGGCAGTTCGACACCACCGACGACATCATCACCTCGAACGACATGCGGCTGCCGGTTGGCGCCAAGACCCTCATCCGGCTGCGATCGAAAGACGTCCTCCACAGCTTCTTCCTGCCGTACCACCGCCTGAAGCAGGACGCCGTCCCCGGCGTGACGATCGACGTCTGGCTTGAGCCCACCAAGACCGGCATCTACGAGATCGCCTGCGCCGAGCTCTGCGGCTTCGGCCACTACTCGATGCGCGGGCTGCTGACGGTCATGGAGCCGAGCGAGTACCGGGCCTGGATCGAGGAGCAGGAGGCGGCCCTGCAAGCGGCCACGGCCGGCGAGACCCCAGAGGAAGCGGGGGAGAGCGCCGCGGCGACGGCCCCGCCCGCCTGAGAGAGCAGCGGAGAGGAGCCAAGATGTCGGAGCACCGCACCCCGTTCATCCGCAAGTACATCTTCTCCGAGGACCACAAGGTCATCGGCATCCAGTTCCTGTTCATGAGCCTGCTGTTCATGATCGTCGGCGGGCTCCTGGCGCTCATGGTGCGCTGGCAGCTCGGCTATCCGGACAGGCCGATGCCGCTCGGAACGCTCTTCCCCGAGTCCCTGATGCCCGAGGGGCACATCGGGCCGGAGCTGTACAACATGCTGTTCACCATGCATGGGTCGGTGATGATCTTCCTGGTGATCATCCCGAACCTGACCGGCGCCTTCGGGAATTTCCTCATCCCGCTCATGATCGGCGCCAAGGACATGGCCTTCCCGAGGCTCAACATGCTGTCGTTCTGGGTGGCGCTCGCGGGGGGGACGGTGATGGCGTCGTCCTTCTTCGTCGAGGCGGGGGCGGCCTCCACCGGCTGGACCGCCTACCCGCCTCTGAGCGCCGTGGCCGAATTCACCGGGGTGACGCGCGGCCAGACGCTCTGGATCATCAGCGTCATGATCGTCGGCACCAGCTCGATCATGGGCGCGGTCAACTACATCACCACGATCGTCAACATGCGGGCGCCCGGCATGCATTTCTTCCGGATGCCGCTGTCGGTGTGGGCGCTGTTCATCACCGCCATCCTGCAGCTCATGGCGACACCGGTCCTGGCGGCGGCGCTCGGCATGCTGCTCTTCGACCGGACCCTCGGGACGCACTTCTTCGCTCCCGTCGGGGGCGGGCAGGTGCTCCTCTGGCAGCACCTGTTCTGGTTCTACTCCCACCCGGCCGTGTACATCATGATCCTGCCGGCGATGGGATTCGTGTCCGACATCCTGGCCACCTTCGCGCGCAAGCCGGTGTTCGGCTACAAGGCGATGGTCTTCTCGATCATCGGGATCGCCGGGCTGGGGTTCATCGTCTGGGGCCACCACATGTTCCAGAGCGGCATGAACCCGGCGCTCGGCACCGCGTTCATGGTCTCGACCATGGTCATCGCCGTCCCCTCGGCCATCAAGACCTTCAACTGGCTGGGGACGCTGTGGCGCGGCTCGATCCGATTCACCACCGCCATGCTCAACGCCATGACCTTCGTGTCGATGTTCATCATCGGCGGGCTGAGCGGCATCTTCATGGCCTCGACGCCCGTCGACATCTTCATCCACGACACCTACTTCATCGTGGCGCACCTCCATTACGTCCTGTTCGGCGGCAGCCTGTTCGGCGTCTTCGCCGCCCTCACGTACTGGTTTCCGAAGATGTTCGGGAAGATGATGAACGAGACGCTGGGCCGGATCCACTGGGCGCTGACCTTCCTGTTCTTCAACCTGGTCTTCTTCCCGATGCACTACATCGGGATGCAGGGCCACATGCGGCGCATCTACGACCCCACCCAGTACGACTTCCTCAAGCCGTTGCAGCCTATCAACGAGTTCATGACGATCAGCGCCCTGCTGCTGGGCGCCGCGCAGATCCTGTTCGTCGTCAACTTCGTCTGGAGCCTCGCCCGCGCGAAGACCGGCGCGCGCAATCCGTGGCAGGCCAACACGCTCGAGTGGACGACCACCTCGCCGGCTCCGCACGGAAACTGGGACGTGATCCCCACGGTCTACCGCGGCCCGTACGAGTTCAGCGTCCCAGGCGTGGTCGAGGACTACCTCCCCCAGGACAGGTCCGGAGCGACGATACCGTCGCCCCTGGAGGCCGCGGTCCTGAAGCCCACCCGCGCCTGAGGCGCCGGGGAATGTGATGGGGAGCAACAATCGTCATCCGGGCCCGACCCCTCCGGTGTTCGACCGGTGGCGACATCGTTACTCCCTGACCCTGGCCTTCGCAACCGTCGCGCTCCTCGCCGCCGGGGGGCTCGTCACCAGCACCGGATCGGGTCTTGCGGTCCCGGATTGGCCGCTGTCTTTCGGCCAGGTGTTCCCGCCCATGGTCGGGGGGGTGCTGTACGAGCACGGGCACCGCCTGGTGGCGGCAGCGGTCGGCCTCCTGACGTTCGTGGGGCTCGTCTGGCATGCGCGAAGCGAACGGCGCCGCTGGGTGCGTGGTCTGGCATTCGCCGCCTTCGGGGCAGTCCTCGTGCAGGGGCTTCTGGGGGGGCTGACGGTCCTGCTCCGCCTGCCGGCGGCGGTCTCGGTGGCGCACGCCTGCCTGGCGCAGGCGTTCTTCTGCCTGGTCGTCGTGCTGGCCCAGGTCACCTCGCGAGGGCATCTCTCCGGACGGCCGGGGCCGGTCGGCCGTGACGGGTGGCCCTCCCTGCCGCTTCTGGCCGGCCTTGCGACCACGCTGGTCTATCTGCAGCTCGTCCTGGGCGCCGTGATGCGGCATACCGGGGCGGGTCTGGCAATCCCCGACGTGCCGCTTGCCTTTGGTCGTCTCCTGCCGCCCATCCTGTCGACGGAGATCGGTGTTCACTTCGCCCACCGTGTGGGAGCGATCGTGATCGCGGTGGTGGTCTCCTGCCTCGCCGTGAGGGCCTCACGGCATCCCGAACGTCCCGACCTCGTGCGGCCGGCGCGCCTGGCCGCGGCACTGGTCGTGTTGCAGATCGTCCTGGGCGGGGCCTCGGTCGTGACCCGTCTGGCCGTGCTGCCGGCGACGGCGCATCTCGTGTGCGGGGCGCTCCTCCTGGCGACGCTCCTCGTCCTGACGCTGCGCGCCGCGCGCGGCGGGGCCACCCACCCGCTGAGCGCCGCGATGGTCCCGGAGCAGCGGACGATGAACGACCCGCACGGACTCCCGGCATGATCCCCGCCGACCCGTCCTGTGGCGTGTCGGCGGTCACCGCGACACCGCTCCCGCTGAGGGAGCGCCTGTCTCTCTACCTGGAGCTCAGCAAGCCGCGCCTCACGTCCCTGGTGCTGGTGACGACCTTGGTCGGGTTCTACCTGGCCTCCTGGCGGGGCATCGATTTCTCCCTGCTGCTGCACACCCTGCTCGGCACGGCGCTGGCCGCGGCGGGGGCCTCCGCATTGAACCAGTATCTCGAGCGTGCGGAGGACGCGCGGATGAAACGCACGCAGGGCCGCCCGCTGCCGGCCGGAAGGCTCGACCCGCGACAGGCGCTGCTCTTCGGCTGCGTGACGTCGGCGGCGGGGATGGCGCACCTCGCCCTGAGCGTGAACCGGGTCGCCGCGGGGCTCGTGGCCCTGATTCTCCTCAGCTACCTGTTCGTCTATACGCCGCTCAAGAAGCGATCGACCTTTTGCACGCTGGCCGGAGCGCTCCCCGGCGCATTGCCGCCGCTGGTCGGGTGGGCGGCCGCCGACGGCGCCGTCGCCGCCGGTGGTCTGATCCTGTTCGCCATCCTGTTCGTGTGGCAGATGCCGCACGCTCTGGCGATCGCCTGCCTCTACCGTGAGGACTACGAGCGGGGCGGATTCGTGCTCCTGCCGGTGCGGACCGGGGAGAACGGGCTCACCGGCCGCCTGATCGTGGCGCACGCGCTGGTCCTCGTGCCGATCAGCCTCCTGCCGACCCTCTGGGGCCTCGCCGGCAGGGCCTACTTCTCGGGGGCCCTGGTGCTGGGGGTGGCGCTGCTTCTCGTCGCGGTCCCGGTCGCTGTTTCCGGATCGGCCCGCGCCGCACGCCGCCTGCTCCTGGCCTCGGTCACCTACTTGCCGGCGCTCCTCCTGCTCCTGGCGCTCGACCGGCAGGCGCCGCTCCGATGAGCTCCGGCGCCGGCCACCCCACCATGTCCGCGATCCACCGCTTCGGCACGATGGTGTTCCTGATGGCGGGGGTGATGTTCTTCGCCGGCCTGACAGGTGCCTACCTGGTGTTCCGGTTCTCCGGACAGATCTGGCCGGCGCCCGGCCTCCCGGCGCTCCCGGTTGGCCTCGGCGGCTTCAACACCCTCGTGATCGTGGTGTCGAGCCTGGCCCTCGGACGCGCCGTGCGCGCCATGCGCTGGCTCGACGCCGCCGGCTTGCGGCGGGGCCTGACGGCCGCCGCGGCGCTGGGCGCCGCGTTCCTGATCCTGCAGGCGGTCCAATGGTGGACGCTGCTCCGCCACGGCCTGAGCTTTGCGGGGACGACGTACGGGTCGATCTTCTATGTCCTCACGGGGGCGCACGCGGTGCACGCCACCGTCGGCGTGTTGTGGCTTCTCCTGATGGCCTGGCGGCAGCGCGAGGCCTGGGTTTCCGACGGGAGGCAGCGCAAGGTTGAGGTCTGCGCCCTCTACTGGCACTTCGTCGGCGCCGTCTGGGTCGGTCTCTATGCGGCTCTCTACCTTCTCTGAAGCGGTCGTCGTGGTTCTGGCCTCGGCCCTGCCGGGTGTCACGCCGGCATCGGCGCAGTGCGCCATGTGCAATACCTCCGCCGCCGCCGGCAACGTGGGGCGGGGCCTCTCGATCAGCGTGCTGTTCCTGCTCGGCATCCTCGGTGCGGTGGTCGCCTGGTTCGTGGTGACCGTGGCAAGGTCGGCCCGGCGTGACGCGACGTCCGGCGGCACACCCCCGCCCTGACGGCCCGCGTTGTTGCCTGGACGGCGATGCCTCCGGGCGGCTCGCGTTCCTGACCCTTCTCCTGCTCCCGCTCCTCGCCTGCATGCCGAGCGATCGGTCGCCGGACGCACCGGGTGGCGGTCCCGCGGCGGCCGGCGGCGACCGCGCGCTCACGGCCGCCGAGCGCGCGGGGAAGGAGGTCTACCGGAGGGAGAATTGCGCCCGCTGCCACACGCAGCTCGATGCGCCGCGTCCGGCCGGGCCGATCGCCCTGCCGGGTCGGTCCGATGTCGAGGCGATCGGCTCGCGCGTCGGCCCCGATCTCGGCCTCGAGGGGCACCGGCGCAGCGACGACTGGCAGCAGGCGCACCTCTATGCGCCGGACATCGTGCAGCCCGGCTCCCGGATGCCCGCCTCGCGCCACCTGTTCGAATTCGGCGCTTCGGGCGGGCCCGAGCCCTCCGAGGAGGCCCTCCACCTCGTGGCCTACCTCCAGTCCCTCGGGCGTTCGCGCCGGGATGTCTGGGCGGAGTACCGGTCCCGCGAGCCGCTGATCCCTGTCCCGGCCGCAACCCCCGAGACGGACCGCCTGGACCGGGGGCAGCGGTTGTATGCCGAGCACTGCGTGTCCTGTCACGGTGTGTTGGGCGACGGGCGCGGACCGGCGGCAGCCCTGCTCCTCTTCCCGCCGCGCGATTTCACGGCCGGGCACTATCGCTTCCGGTCGGAACCATCCTCGGAAACGCCGCGCGATGCCGACCTGTTCCGGATGATCACCCTCGGCACCGGCGCCGGGTCGGCGATGCCGGCCTTCTACTTCCTGCCGGCGGAGGATCGTTGGGCCCTCGTGCTCCGCATCAAGGAGTTCTCGCCGGCCTTGCGCGGCACCGGTCTGCTCGCTGCGGCCTCAGGTGGTGTGCCGCCGGTCGTGGGTCCGGCGGCGGGGGACCCGGTGGCCGACGAGGGGCGCGAACTGTGGACTCGCTTCGAGTGCGCCGCCTGCCACGGGCCCGAGGGAAAGGGGCTGACACGGGCGGAGGCGGGCACCCGTTGGGCCGACCCGGACGGCGTCGTGGTGCCACGCTCGGGCGATCTGACACACGCCTGCGGCCGGCGCGGCGGTGGATCGGAGGAGGCCTTCGCCCGCGCGCTCCTCAACGGCGTCGGGTCACCCATGCCGGCGTTCGCCGACGATCTCGACCAGCCGATGAGAGCAGCGAGGGCCCTGCTCCGCCACCTCGAGGCGAAACACTGGCCCTCATCGCCGCCTTAGACATGCTCCAAGGTCAGCGAATGCGCGACCGACTCTTCGTAGCGGCGCGACGGGGTGCTCTAGGGGTCCTCGACCTCTCTCCAGATCGACCTGTGCCGGGTCTCGGGCAGGAAGAGTGCGCCGATGACGAACGTCATCGCGGCGATGGCCATCGGGTAGGTCAGGCCCGCGTAAGGATTGCCGGTGGCGGCCACGATGGCCGTGGCGATGAAGGGCGTGAGCCCGCCGAAGACACCGTTCCCCAGGTGGTAGGGCAACGAGAGCGACGTGTAGCGGATTCTCGCCGGAAAGAACTCCACGAGAAACGCGGCGAGCGGCCCGTACACCATGGTGACGTAGAGAACCTGAACGAACACCAGCGCCGTCAGGACGACCCTGTCGGGAGGAGAGGAGAAGGCCGTCATCGCGTGATAGATCGGCACGTACGTCAGCAGGGCGAGCAGGCATCCGGACAGCATGATCTTCTTGCGACCGATGCGGTCGGAAAGGGCTCCGAAAACCACGAAAAAAGGCACCGCGCACAGCAGCGCGGTCGCGACGATGAAGTTGGAGGCGCGATCTCCGACGTGCAGGACCTTCTGAAGAAAGATGAGGGCGTAGAACTGCCCCGTGTACCACACGGCGCCCTGCCCCGCCGTGGCTCCGAAAAGCGCCAGCATCATGAGCCTCCAGTTCCGGCGGCTCGCCAGGCTGTCCCTGACGGGCTGGGTCGAGGTTCTGCCCTGGGCCTTGAGCTTCGAGAAGAGCGGCGACTCCTTGAGGCTGTAGCGGATGTAGAACGAAACGGCCACGAGGAGGATCGACAGAAGGAACGGCACGCGCCAGCCCCATGCCTTGAACGCGTCAATCCCCACAACCTCACGCGTCGTTTCGATCACCCCGAGGGAGACGAACAGCCCCGCGGTGGCCGTCATCTGGATGAAGCTCGTGTAGAAGCCGCGCTTCGAGTCGGGCGCGTGCTCGGCCACGTAGATCGCCGCGCCGCCGTACTCGCCGCCGAGCGCCAGGCCCTGGAGCAGGCGCATCAAGACCAGGAGGATCGGCGCCGCCACGCCGATGCTCGCATAGCCGGGAATCACGCCGATCGCCGCCGTGCCGGCGCCCATCAGGAGCAGCGTCACGAGGAAGGCGTACTTGCGTCCGACCAGGTCGCCGATGCGGCCGAAGAAGACGGCGCCGAACGGGCGGACGACGAACCCGGTCGCGAACGTCGCGAGCGTGGAGAGAAAGGCCGCCGCGGGATCGCCCTTGGGGTAGAAGTGCTCGGAGAGGATGTTCGCCAGGCTGCCGAAGATGTAGAAGTCGTACCACTCGATGACCGTGCCGGCGGCGGCGGCCCAGATGACCCGCGCGAGCGCTCCGCGCGATGGGGGTGAGGCAGCCAAGGAAGGACGGGGGCCCGTGAATGCCGGCGCTGAAGCGGTCCTCTACTTGGCCGCGTACTCGAAATCGGCGGTGACCGACCCGGCTGCCGGGACCGTCACCTGTTTCGTCTGCTTCCCGAGCTTCTCGTGCCAGTACTCGAGGGCGTAGGTGCCGGCGGGCACGTCGGCGACCTTGAAGGAGCCGGTGTCGTCCGACAGCGCGTAGTAGGGGTGGCCCGCGACGATCAGCCAGCCGGTCATCCAGGAGTGGACGTCGCAGGAGATCCGGAAGATCTCCGGCTTGTCGAACTTCTCCGTCATCACCTTCTTGAATTTGGGCTGCGCCTTGTTGAAGGCCGGGTTCTCCTTCGACCAGGTGTGGATGTTGTGCAGGATGCCGTCGCTGTTGATGATGTCGAGGTTGGCTCCCGCCGGGACGATCTGGATGCGCGGCAGGAAGCGGCACCCGCTCTGATCGATCGTCGGGTTTTTCGGGGGGGCGGTCATCTTCTTGCCGTCCTTGGGGTCGGTCAGGCTGACGACGACGTTCTTGACACCCTTGTCGGCCGCGACGAGGAAGGATTCCTCCATGTGCTCCACCTTGCCGCAGACGGCCTGGTCCTTCGTGATGGCGAGCTTCTTGGGGGCCGGGGCGCTCCCGGCGTACTTCACCTTGCCGACGATCTCCCCGGCCTGTGCCGCGCCGGCCACGAGCGTCGCGGCGAGCAGGGACCCGATCAGGGTGGGCGTGCGTAGCGGTCTCATCGTCCTGGCTCCTCTCTCGTTCAGGGCTGCGTCCCCATGGCGGCGGCGCGCTTCTGCCCCAGGGTGAACACGTACTGCGTCAACGCTTCGATTTGAAGATCCGGCTCGCCGCCCAGCACGTCGGGAGGCGCCGACCCCTTCGGGTCGGCCGGATCGTAGAAGGTCGGCATCTTGGTGCCCGGCATCAGCTTCTGCGGATCCTGGATCCAGCGGGAGATCCAGTCGGGGTTGAGTCGCCGCGCGGCCAGGGTCAGATCGGGCGCCCATCCCTCGGGCGGCCCCTGCGGCTTGCGCGCCCCCTGCTGGTGGCAGTTCCAGCAGTCGAAGTAGTCCGGCGAGAACATCGTCATGGCCGCCTTGAGATCCCCTCCCGCCGGCGGTCGGCGGTCGAAGGTCTCGAACGGGAAGGTCCTCTTGTCCTTGGCCGCGAAATGGCTGACCAACTGGCTGGCCTCCTGGTCCGTGAGGTGGAAGGTCGGCATGCGCACCGCGAGCCACGGCCGTATCGGCTCGGGGCTCTTGAGGAACGCAAACAGCCAGTCGGGTTGCACCTTGTCCCCCTCGCCGTCGATGATCGGCGGCCCGAAACTCGGGGCCAGCGACTGCGCCTCCTCCTCGCTCTTCCCTTCCTTTTCGAGATTGAACGCGATGCTTTCCAGGATGGCGCCCCCCTGGCCATCCAGGATGTGGCAGCCCTGGCAATTGTAGTCGCGCACCAGCCTCCGGCCCACCTCGACCGCCTCCTCGCGCGCCGTCAGGCGCCGCACGCTCTCGAGCGGCACCTTTTCCTTGGTGAGGGCCTGCAGGACCATCGTGACCGAGGCGGCATCGGCGTCGGTGAAGTCGAACTGGGGCATGCGCAACCGGTCGTAGAACGGCGCCACCTTGCCTTCATCGAAGGACCGGGGCGATTTGAGCTTCTGGTAGAACCAGGCGGGCGCCGTGTGATCGAGCTGATGCTGGAAACCGAAGAACAGCAGGTCCGGATGCTTGCTTCCTTCCTCCGAGAGATCGGTTCCGATGGCCGGGGTTTTCTCGAAACCCGGGATCAGGTGGCAGCCGAAGCAGCCGTAGCGCGCGATCGTCCTCTCGCCGAGTCGCGCGTCGCGGTCGGTCCCGCTCATGGCGTCGATGGTCGCCTGGGCGTCGGCCGGCGTCTGGCGCTGCGACATCAGGGCCAGGAGGGCCGCGTCGCGCGCCGCCGGCCGGGGTTGTGGCGCCGCCACCGGAGGCTCGTCCCCGGAGGCCGCCTCCGTGAGCGTCATGAGATAGGCGGTGATGTCGAGCGCCTCCTGCTGGCTGAGGCGCAAATCCGGCATCCGGGTCTCGGGATTGTAAGAGCGGGGATTGCGCACCCACTGGTAGAGCCACTCCGGCCGCGCCTTGTCGCCGATGCGCGAGAGGTCGGGACCGAAGCGGCGCTCGAAGGCGATGGGATCGGGGCTCTCGCGACGGTCCCGGGCCTGCAGCACTTCGGAGGACACCTCGTCCTTCTCGATGGCGTGGCAACCCATGCAGCCGATCGACTTCACCAGCCGCTCGCCCCGAGGTGGGTCCCCGCGCCCTGGCAGCGGCGGATAGGCGAGGTCTTCCGATTTGGCCATCAGGTAGGCGACGATACCGAGAATCTCGGCGTCCTCGCGCTCCCGATCCCCGGGGGCCTGGTTGTTCGCCAGGCCGAAGAATCGCGGCATGCGGGTGCTGCCCCGGAACGCCTTGGGGTCCTTGAGCCAGCGCGCGGTCCACTCCGGCGTTGTCTTCGAGGCGATGCGCGTCAGTCGCGGCGCCACCTTCGGCCGGTCGAGGAAGCCGCGCATCTTGTGGCAGCCGTAGCACCCGACCCGTTCCACGATCTGCCGGCCCCGGTTGAGATGCGCCGCCTTCGGGACGGTCACGACGCCCTGGTGACACTTGAGGCAGCTCGCCTCGGTGCGGCTGCGCTCGAGCATCGGGAACTCCCAGTAGTGGTCCCGCTCCCAGTCGTACTTCGTCTTCCAGTCCGCATTCTGCACGGGCGTGTCGGGCATGTGGACGGCGTAGTTGAACTCGACCGCCCGGTCGCGGCCGCCGTGGCAGGGCGTGCAGCCGAAGCGGTCGACGGGATGGGGCGAGTTGGCCCCCGCGAACAGGTCGAGGCGCGGGTGGGTGCGGAACGGCTGCTCAAACCCCTCGTAGTCGGCGCGGTCGGCCGCCAGGTGGCACGTCTGGCAGCGGTCGGCGCGCGGGATGCGCGTGAAGTTGATGTCGATCGGCGATCGCTCCAGCACCACCTGCTGGATGCGGATGGTCGGGGCGATGAAGTCGAGGAGGGGGGCGTTGAGCAGGGCGATCGCCGCCTTCATCAACCCGGCGGGCGCCACCGCGCCGAGCTTCTTCTCCAGGAGGACGGTGCCGGACTCGAGCTGCTCGATCTGCTTCTGCGCCGCGTCGATCTGGCCGGTGACCGCCTTGAGCCCCTCCACCGCCCCGGCCCGGCGCTTCTCATGCTCGAGGAGGATCACGCGATATCGCTCCATCTCCGCCGCCAGGTGCTCCATCTCCCTATTGAGCGCGGCCTCGGCTCTGGAGCCGGCGTGCGCCGCCTCCTCGTAGTCGAACTTGACCGCGTCGAAGGTGGACCTGAACTTGCGGTAGATGAGATCGTCGCGGTAGATATCGTTGTCGACCGTCTGCAGGGCATCCTCAGCGGCCGTCCGCTCGGCGGCGTGCTGTCCCGCGGTCGCGCGGGCCGCTTCGAGCTTCGACCTCAGGTCGTCGAGGGCGTTCTGGTCGACGTCCTGCCGCGCCTGTTCGATCTCGGCCCGGGTCTTCTCCGCCTCCAGGCGGAAGAAAAGCTGCTGGTAGCCCTTCCAGGAACGGTGGTAATCGTCCCAGGTCATCCACCCCAGAACCAGGAGCATCAGGATGCTGCTGGCGGCGAACAGCGTGTTGAGCGGCCCCGTCGGTCTCAGCGTTTCGTCGATGGTCTTCGGCACGGTTCCTCGGGCTGCGGCGACATCCCGGTCAGATGTTGAAGAAAATCTCCGGCATGGTGACGAGATAGTGCATGTTGAACATCCAGCGCAGCAGCATCTTGATCGGCAGGCTGAGCATCGTCAGCCCCAGGAAGATCATGATGTGGAAGCGCGCCGGCCCCATCTTCTCGTGGATCCGCTTCAGCGGCCCGCGCGCCAGGAGGGGCGGCGGGGCCAGGAAGTAGGCCGCGACGATCAGCAGCCCGAAAATCTCTCGCACGAACATGTTCTTCGGCAGCCCCACCCCGAAGAGGGAGACCCAGATCACCTGCGACAGGTCGATGTTGATGAGCGGCACGACTTTGTGCACGTCCCAGTACTCGAAGGGCCCGAAGAAGTTCTGGTTCGGCCCGCGGAGGAAGGTGCCGATGACGATCAGCCACACCCACAGGACCGCGAAGCCGTACAGGAAGATGGCGATTTCCCACTTCCGCTCCTTCAGCGTGTAGTAGCCGTTCCCCTTGGGGTTCGTGTCGATGTAGGGGATGGCCATCAGCCCGACGATGATCAGGCCCGGCAGCAGAACGCCCGCGATCCAGGGATCGAAGTACACGAGCATCTCCTGGAGGCCCAGGAAGTACCAGGGCGCCTTGCTGGGGTTCGGGGTCTTGGCCGGGTTGGCCGGCTCCTCGATCGGGGCCTTCAGGATGATCGACCAGATCACCAGAAAGACGGTGAACAGGATCATGCACAGGAACTCGGTGTAGACCAGGTCCGGCCAGACCATGACCTTGGGGTCGCCGGACTCCTCCTTCTCGATGAGCGGCCGGCCCTCCGCGGCGCGGCGGTCGTTGTCGCGCCCCTGCTGCAGGGCGAACCAGACGAAGAACAGGACCAGGAAGATCATCCCGGCGATCGGCACGTTGTCCGGCTTGAGGACGATTTTCTGGAAGTTCGGGTCGAGACAGGCGAGCACGAAGAGGGCGCCGAGCGCCGCGAACAGCCAGGCCGCGACCCGGGGGCGGTAGACGGCGATCACCGGACGGCTCGTCGTCCTGAGCCAGCGCGGGCCGATCTCGCCCGGAAACAGCAGGACGATGAAGGCGACCGTCGTGAGGAGAAAGAAGCGCGACGGCTCGGAGAGCCAGTTCACCGCGTGGCGGAGGAAGTCGGCGACGATCATCGGGACGCGAGGCCTACACCGGTCCGGAGATGCCGCCGTCCTTGCGGACGCGCCAGAAGTGCACCGCCATCAGGATGGCGGCGACGACCGGGATGCCGACGCAGTGCAGGACATAGAAGCGCAGCAGGGCCCCGGCGCCCACGAAACGGCCGCCCAGAAGCGCGAACCGGGCATCGTTCCCGGCGTGCACGAGCGCGATGTCGCCGATCTTCATCAGGCTGGCGCCGGGCCCTTCGTGGCCGAGCAGCGGCGTGGCCCGGGCCATGTTCGAGCCGACGGTGACGGCCCACATGGCGAGCTGGTCCCACGGCAGCAGGTAGCCGGTGAACGACAGCAGGAGAGTCAGCACCAGGAGCAGCACGCCGACGTTCCAGTTGAACTCCCGCGGCGGCTTGTAGGAGCCGGTCATGAAGACCCGCAGCATGTGAAGCCAGACGGTGATCACCATGGCGTGGGCGCCCCAGCGATGCAGCTCCCGCATCACTCCGAGCGGCACCTGCTCCCTGAGATCGACGATGTCGACGTAGGCGTACTCGACGGTCGGGTGGTAGTAGAACATCAGCAGCAGACCGGTCGCCGTTTCGACCAGGAACAGGAAGAAGGTGATGCCGCCCATGCACCAGGTGAAGCGCAGCCGGATGCCGCTTTTCCGCACCTTCACCGGGTGCAGGTGCAGAAAGACGTTGGTGAGGACGGCGAGCCCGCGGTTGCGCGCCGTGTCGGGAGGACCGTGCCGGAAGATCGAGTTCCAGACCTGGGTGTTGCGCGTGAACTCCCACAGCTTCTTCAGCATCGGTGCTCCACGCGAGAGGGGCCGGGCCCACCGGCCCGCCCGGTCAGACGCTCAGGAACGATTCGGGGTTGAGCCACTCGCCCTTCTCGTAGGCGTAGGCCTTCGTCTTGTCGATGATGATCTGGCCGTCGTCCGCCATCACGACCCGGTAGCGCTCCAGCGGCCGCGGTGCCGGCCCCTCGAAGTTGATCCCGGTGCGGTAGAAGCCGCTGCCGTGACAGGGGCACTTGAACTTGTTCTCCGCGTCCAGCCAGTTGGGCGTACACCCCAGGTGCGTGCAGACCGCCTTGAGCGCGAAGAGGCTTGTTTCGTCGCGCACCACGAAGACGCCGAAGCTCTCCTTGAACCGGTTGTCCACCGTGCCGGCCAGGAACTCGTCCGGCGGGCCCGCCTTGAAGCTCTGCGGCGGCTCGAACAGCACGTTCGGGAACATGAACCGGCCGGTGGCCACCGCTCCGGCGGCGCAGGCGGCCGCGAACGAGGTCCAGGCCACGCCGATCGTCGACAGGAAGCCCCTCCGGGTCACGGCTCCCGGCGAGGCCTTTGCCGTCGGGGCCGCGGGCTTCGCGGCGGTTGGGACAGGCGCTGCCGGATCACCCGGCGCGCCGCCGGTGGCCTTCTCGTCCGTCATCGGGAACCCTGCTTCAGATCGAAGGTGAATTCTGCCGCAACGCAGCGCCGAAAAAGGCGGCCTATTTTTACCGCATCACCACCCGCTGTCAAGCCGCGACGGGCTGAGGCCAGGGCGACGGACAAAGTCCGCCGGGAGCGCGGGGGGACTGGCGCCTCGCCGGTGCGAAGGACCCCGGCGAGATCCAGCAGGCCGTGCGGAGAGCGGCGTG
>Ga0247727_10012216_pt1 | contig 14795 bp, 12 predicted proteins | sample WisWelCaveWW1625_FD_202498 | JGI IMG/M metagenome (GOLD analysis project Ga0247727, IMG submission 202498) | Biofilm microbial communities from Wishing Well Cave, Virginia, United States - WW16-25 | ecosystem: Environmental > Aquatic > Deep subsurface > Groundwater > Cave microbial mat | place... | reverse complement strand
CAAAGCAATGGATTCGGCCTCGCCGGCGTTGAGTGACGTTGGCAGCCGAGACGCCGCAACCACTTCTTTTGCTGTCAGCGCCAGCAGCGACAACTTGCCGCTCTCAACCATCGCCACCGCCGGTTGCAGGAACTGGCGTCCTTCGCGCAGCCCGGCTACCAGTTCAGTGTAGACGGCCGGCGCTACGCCGAGTTCATCCTTGGCAAAAAGCGCAAACAACAAGTCCATCTCATCGTGGAGGGTGAACGTGCTGATGATGTTGGTGTCGAGCAGGACTATTGTCGTCGCCTCCGAATACGCTCAACTGCCTCATCCAATTCTTTGGCCGGGCGGGCTTCCAGGGTCACACGCACGCCACGCAGCGCCAGCAATTCCTGAAACCGCCAGCGCGTCACGCCGGCAACTTCAGCCGCGCGTCCCAATGTGATCTCCCCGTCCAGATACCGTCGAATCGCCGCTTCCACGCGCAATTGCGGGTTGACGGCCAGCAGCGTTTGCACCGCTTCGCGCAAGGCTTCAGCTTCGCTGACAAAGCAGCCCGCGCGCACGATGGCGGCGAGATCCTGGCCGGTTTCGCTCATTGTATCTTCGATTATGACGCTTGCCATCAAACATACCTCCATTCGTTCTCACAGTTTCCCTTGCTCAAAGTGGCCGCAACCGCAACAACTTTCAGGCAACGCAATCTTACGACCGGAAAAGTTCCATGTCTATTCTCTGAAGGCTGAAATCACACTGTTTAAGGTTGAACTGCAGAATTCGATGAAACGCCGCGCCGCCGCCTATGACCTCCGCAGCCGTTCATCGAAGACGAAGCGTCGCGGTTTTTCCAGCGTGATTTGCGCAAAGTCAGGGTGCGCCGGGTTGAGCAAATAGTTATGTTCCAGCGGCACAATCGAAGTCGGTACTTCCAACACGGCTGACGCGCCCGCGACTACCCACTCGTCTCCGATGCGCTGTAAGGCTGCGGGCGCAGGCGACGCGCTCCAGTTTTTGGGCAAGGCGCGAAAAGCCTTGACCGGCAGAATCAGGGCCGGGGGAATTTGGGCGGCGGCAAAGGAATAAGCCAACAGCAATTCGTCATCGTCCAGATGCACCAGCATTTCCAGCGCCGCCAGCGCCAGGCTGCCCGCCATGTAAATCAAGCGCGTGCCGCGGGTGTTCCAACGCCCGCCGAAGCGAAACGCGCCTTCGCCATCAAAGGCCGACCCGGCGTATTTCGTTTTGCAAATCCGATAGACGGTCGGCATTAACTGAACACTCCGTGTTCAAGTCTGCCGATCAGGTTTTCCACTTCGCGCGCGCCCGTTTCGGTGGCGGCCATTTCCAGCGGCGTAAGGTTTCCTAACGCGCGATTGGGCTGCACAAACCAGCGCAAGGCCGACGGCTTCTGTCCCTCAAACAAGGCGACGGCCTGCGCCAACAGGCGCGTCAGCGTGACCAGGCGGTCGGACTCCGCGGCGGAAAGTTTTTTCTCCTTTTTGCGGCGAGTCAAGGTGCGCGGACTGAGTCCGATGGCGCTTGCCAAACGATCCATGGGCAGGCCGGTTTCTTTGCGCACGCGTTCCAGGGTCGCAAAGGGAAAGCCATTTCCAATCGCTTGCACCAGTTGCACGGGATTGGCGGCTTTGATCCCCAGCCAGCCGTGGGCAACGACTTGCCCGGTCGCGGTGTTATTTGCTCGCGTTGCTGTTCTCATGCTTGCCTCCGGCACTCTTGAGTGGTTTGAGTGAACCGCCTGTTCAGCCATCTGGCGATTGAGTGTACGTCAATTGGCGCAAGCGCGTCCAGCAGCGGCGCCAGGCCATCGTATCGGTCGCGCACTGTGGCGTTTAGCGAACCGTTCTGGTTTGGCCAAGTTGCTTGACGGCTTTAAGTTGTTCGGCCTGCGGATGCTCTTTGTAGAAAGGATCGAGCGGAAAGCAGCCCGACACCAGTCCATTGCGCGGCCCCGTCGTGCAATCGCTGAACGTGCGGCACAGCCGTTTCGTTTGCAGCGGGCGTCCGCCGAGCACGTCCAGCGGCAGGTCGTGATAAGCCAGCACCATTCGCCCCAGCCCGACGAAATCAACCTGACCGGTGCGCACATAAAACTGCCCGACGTTCGGCAGCCATTCCTGCAAGTAGCTGTAGCCGGAACCGACCACGAGCATCTGCGGATAGCGCGCTTTCAATTCGGCGGTGACTTTGATCTGTCGCGCTACGCCCACCAGCGGGTCTTCCGGCGGCTCGTAACCATCCGACGGTGGAAAGAGCGCAGGCCGTTGAATGTGCGGGTTGTAGTACGGACTGCCCGCCGAGACGCAGACGAGGTTGATCTTCAACTCATCGAGCAGGTCGAAGAATTGAAAAGTCTCTGCCAGGTTGATCGTCAACGGGTCGCTCGCATCGCCGCCGAATGCGTGCGGATAACAGCCATCGAACTCTTCCGGCTGGCCTCGCCGATCAGCGCCCATTTTGAACGGCAGCAGATCGAACGCGCTCAGCCGCACCCCGATCAGCAAGCTCGGCGCATCTCGCCGCACGCCCGCTACGAGTTCGCGCAAAAACCTCGTGCGGTTTTCAAAGCTTCCGCCGTAACGGCCCGCGCGCGTCGTCGCGCTCAAAAACTCGTGGCCGAGATAGCCGTGACAGTGCTTGAGATCAACGAACGCGAAACCCGCCGCTTCAGCGCGCACCGCGGCTTTGACGAAGTCGCCGATCAGATCGTCAATCTCCGCGTCAGTCAGGCAAGGGTAATCAGGCGCGAGGCCGAATTTGCGGTCAAGGATCGGATGATGGTAAAGGATGCGCGGTTCGAGCCGCTGCTTGTCGTTCGGTCGCGCGAACCGCCCCGAATGCGTAAGCTGCAAACCGACGAGCAGATCGTCGGTTGACTCACATTTCTCCTTGTGCGCATCAACGAGAGTCTGGCGCAGAGCTTCGAGCGAAGCCTGCGTCGCGTCGCTCGACATCAACTGGTTCGGATTGGCGCGCCCATCGTGGCGCACGGCGACCGCCTCGCCGCCCCAGATCAGCTTCGCGCCGCTCTCGCCGAAATGCCGCCAACGCCGGATCGTCAACTCGGATGGCTTGCCATCTTCCGTCCCATCCCAACCTTCCATCGGCAGGATGCAGAAGCGGTTGCCGATCTTGAACTCGTCGAGCTGATAGCATTGCGCGAGCGGCGCGTCGTCGCCGAATTGAAGCTCGCGGTCGAAATTGAGCTTTATGCCGAGTCGTTCGACATAAGCGGCGAAGCCGTCGGCGGTTTTGAGCGAAGCGATGCGACGGTAGTTGGATGAACTGGTGTCTGCCATGGTCAGTCTGGTTTGAAGATGAAGAGATGAAAGCGCGCGGAGTATAGCCCACACTTTTTCGCAAACACAAACATCGGTCGAACCGGCAAGCCATTGACCTTTTGCGGTGATGTTTGGCAAATTGCGCTAAACCACCAACCGGAGGAGATCAAAATTATGAAGCGGCGAATTCTGACAGGTCTGTTTCTGGCCGCGCTGGCGCTTTCGTTTGCCGGCGCGCGCCTTGCTCAAACACCAAACAACGCCAGCCAAACCGGCGAGCTGTTCGAAGTCGTCGCGCAGAAGAACGTGATGGTTCCGATGCGCGACGGAGTGAAGCTGGCGGTTGACGTTTATCTGCCGGCGAAAAGCGGTCAGGCGTTGACCGGCAAATTCCCTACGATCCTTTGCCGCACGCCGTACAACAAGGACGGGCAGCGGCGCGAAGCCGAATGGTTCGCGGCGCGCGGTTACGCCGTTGTGTTGAACGACGTGCGCGGGCGATTTCAATCTGAAGGCGTCTGGCGAATGATGATTGACGACGGGCGCGACGGTTACGACACGGTCGAATGGATCGCCAAACAATCCTGGTCAACCGGCAAGATCGGCACCGTCGGCACGAGCTATCCCGGCGGCACGCAACACGCGCTGGCCGAGATGAACCCGCCGCACCTGACGACGATGATTCCGGTTGACGCTTTGTCGAACGTCGGCATCGCGGGCTTCCGGCACGGCGGCGCATTCGAGCTGCGCTTCGCGAATTGGATTTTCACCAACGGTGGGCCGACGGCGAAACGCGCGCTGGAAGACGCCACGATCAAAGCGGCCCTGGATGCGCAGGCCAAACAGATGCGCGAACACATCTGGCATCTGCCCATCAAACGTGGCGCGACGGCGCTCAAATTCATCCCCGAATACGAAGACTGGCTGATCGAAGCGATGCGGCACGGCGACCTGGACGATTACTGGAAGCAGATCGGCTACTCGGTCGTTGACAACACGAAGAATTACGCCGACGTGCCGGTCTATCACGTCACCGGCTGGTACGATTCGTGGACGCGGCAAGTGACCATGAACTGGCAGGCGCTGTCGAAAACCAAACGCGCTCCGCAGAAGCTGATCATCGGCCCCTGGACGCACGGTGGGCAGAACCGCAATGCTGCGGGTGAAGCTGAGTTTCCACGCGAGGCGGCGCTCGATTTCAACGAGTGGCGCTTGCGTTGGTTTGATCGCTGGCTGAAATCCATTGAGAACGGAGCGGACAAGGCCGCGCCCGTCAGGATTTTCGTGATGGGCGGCGGCGGCGGGCGCAAATCGGCAAACGGGCGTTTGCAGCACGGCGGCTACTGGCGCGATGAGAACGAGTTTCCGCTGGCGCGCACGAAGTTCACACCGTACTACTTTCACGCCGACGGCAGTTTGAGCGCGGAGAAGCCAAAAGCCGAATCGTCATCAACGACCTGGCGCTTCGATCCGTCGAATCCCGTGCCGACGCTCGGCGGCAACATCTCATCGAATGCAGGCTTGATGGATAACGGAGCTTACGATCAACGCTGCCGCGAGCGCGTGGTCGGCTGCAAAGACACATTGCCACTCGCGGTGCGCAACGACGTGCTCGTTTTTCAAACTCTGCCTTTGGCTGAAGACCTCGAAGTGACCGGGCCTGTGCAGATCAAACTCTGGATTTCATCGTCGGCGGTTGATACCGACTTCACCGCCAAGCTCGTTGACGTCTATCCACCCAATCCCGATTTCCCGTCCGGCTTCGAGCTGAACATCGGCGATTCGATCATCCGCGCGCGTTATCGCAACTCGCTGGCTAAAGCGGAGTTGATGAAGCCGGGCGAGGTTTACGAGGTGACGATCAATCTCTATCCGACCGCAAACCTGTTCAAGCGAGGCCATCGCCTGCGCGTTGATGTTTCGAGCAGCAACTTCCCGCGCTTCGATGTCAATCCGAACACGGGCGAGCCGTTGCAGCAGCATCGGCGGATGATCGCGGCGGACAACACGGTGTGGCACGATGCGCGGCGGCCTTCACACGTCGTGCTGCCTTTGATTCCGCTGCCGGGGAACGGCAGGTGAATGGTGCGTGCTATAATCCGCCGCACAAAACACAGGCTCTGGAAGTAAACAGGAGGAAAGGTTATGAGCATTGTCGCAACGAACTACCTTGAGATCGTCAACGATCTGACGCCGGAGACGCCGGTCGTTTTTCATGACGTGAGCTGGGAAGAGTATGAGCTGTTGCTGGAAGATCTGGGAGAACGTCCTGGTGTGCACGTCAGCTTTGACAGGGGGACACTCGAAATTATGACCACCTCGACTGAACACGACTACTACGAGGACCGTGTGCACGACTTGATCCGCGTGGTAACTTTGCGTCTCAAAATCAAAATGCGTTCGTTCGGGCGGGCAACCATGAAAAAGAGCAAGGTTCTCGCAGGCAAGGAGCCGGATGGCTGTTATTACGTCAAGAGCCTCGCTCTCATCGGCAGAAAGATACGCCTTGATTTCGAGCATGACCCGCCGCCTGACATCGTCGTCGAAGTTGACCTCAGCACAAACACAATCCCCAAGCTGCCGATCTACCAGCGCCTGGGGGTTTCAGAAGTCTGGGTTTACGATGGCTACGAAGTGACGATTTACAGGCTCGGCGAGCAGGGCTATGAACCGGCGGAGCAAAGCGTCGAACTGCCTGGTTTCACGAGCGAATTGCTGACCGAATTCCTGCACGCCAGTCAATCAACCGAGGATGATAATCAGTTGTTGGAAGATTATGTCGAGATGATCGTCCAGTCGCAGTCGCACTCAGCCTGATGGGATAGAACGCTCATCGGGTGAAGCTGACTTTACAGATATTTGATGAACATCAGCTCGTTGCGCCGCTCGTTATAAACCAGCTCATCCACCAACTGATTGGTCATCAGGATTCCGAAGCCGCCGGCGCGCAAGCCCTTTTCGTCGCGCACCGAGACGTGGCGGAACGGATCGTTCGCCGGATTGTTGACCGCGGCGTGTTCGAGCTGGCCGGGATCGAAACCTTCGCCTGGGTCTTTGATCCAGTAGATGATCGCGCGTTTGACCCGCACGCAGAGCACCTCGACGTATTTCGTCGGATCGAGCTTGCCGCCGTGTTCGATGGCGTTGTTGAGCATCTCGCGGAAGGCGTAGGCCATCGCCTCGCGCGTCTCTTCGGGCAGATCGGCTTTGAGCTGTATCAGGAGTTTTTGCAGCAGTGGAACTGCCGCCAGATCGCAGGGCACGCGCAACTGCACCCAGTGCGGCTCAGCCGAGAGCACCTCGATTTCTATCATCGGAGATTCATTGAGCGATGCGCTGATGGCGGCGCGAAGATCGGCGACGCTGAACGGTTTGACGAGGAAATCGCAGACTTTTTTGCGCAATGCGCCGAGGACTGCCTCGGGAGTCCCGTAGGCGGTGATCAGAATCGCTTTCAGATCGGGATGATCGCGGCGCAGTTGGTCGAGGAATTCCAGCCCGTCCATTCCCGGCATCACCAGGTCAATGATCGCAAGATCAACCTTTTCGCGGGCGAGCAACTCCATTCCGCTCTTGCCGCCGGTCGCGTGCAACAGCGAATACGCTTCTTTGGCGAGCGCGCCCTCGATCACCTGATGCAAAGCCGGATCGTCGTCAACTACGAGGATCTTGCTCATTGGCTACCTCTTGCGTTGCGGGTCTCTCGACCACTTGAACCAAAACCTTTCCTCCAGCAAAACCCTGAATCAAAACCGAAATTATTATGCCTTCAGCCCAGTGGTTTAGCCAGCGAGATGGCGATTCAAGTCCACCAACTCGTCTGGCTGCGCGAACGGTGTTACGATGCAATCTCGAAATCAGTTCACACCGGCAACTTCACGACAACAGTTCGTATGCGCATGAAAAACACACAAAGAACCTTTCTAGTCGAACCGCCGGAGCGTCCGCTCCCCTCGGCGCTCCTGTTTCTGCGCCACGCGCGGTTTCGATTGCTCGAGGATTGCTTCGTCAAAATCAACCTGGCGCTGGCCGAGCTTGACGATGAACACATCTGGTGGCGTCCGAATCAGTCGAGCAACAGCATCGGCAACCTGATTCTTCATCTGTCGGGCAACGTCCGTCAGTGGATCGTCGCGGGAGCCGGCGGCGCTGCCGATGTGCGCAACCGCGCGCAGGAATTCGCCGAGCGAAATCGAATTGGCAAGGGCGAGCTGCTCGATCTGTTGAAGACGACGCTGGATGAGGCCGATGCGGTTTTAGCGGGAGTCGAGAACGAATGTCTCGCTGCCCGGAACGACGAGCCTTTGCAGCGCGTGTGCAAGCCACAAGCCTTCGAGCAGACCGTCCTCGACGCCGTCTTTCACGTCGTCGAGCATTTCAGCTACCACACCGGCCAGATTGTCTTCGCCGCCAAATGGCTGGCTGAAGGGCGCGTGCGGTTTTACGATGACCGGCGATTGAACCAGGAGAAGTGACAGGAGGCGTTGCTTGCCTTAGCTACTTCAATCGCTTACATTAACGCCCGCGCTCCCGTAGCTCAGAGGATAGAGCATTTGCCTTCTAAGCAAAGGGTCGCAGGTTCGAGTCCTGCCGGGAGTATCGGAAAATCAAGCAGCGACGGGCATCTCCGCGATGCCCGTCTTATTTTGCTGCCTCTTCACTTTCGCTTCACGCAGTACTCGATCAAATCTCTTCACCGAAGGTGCGCGATGAGATTCATCATCCACGGAGCAGGAGCCGTCGGCAGCCTCATCGGCGGATGGCTGGCTGAAAGCGGCGCTGAGGTCGTTCTGGTTGCCAGGCAGGCTCACGCTTCGGCAATCAAACAACGCGGGCTTCTGATCAAATCGGGCGATGGCGACCGTCTGGTGGATAACCTCGAGGCCGCCACGCATCCTTCCGAGATCGCTCCGCGCACTGGCGACGTCATCCTGCTCACGGTCAAAACCCAGCAGACTGCCGCTTCAGTCCAATCGCTGCGCGAAGCGTTTCCCGAAAACACTCCCGTCGTTTGCATGCAGAACAGCGTGCGCAACGAAGAGATAGCGGCGGGGCGATTTCTGCGCGTTTACGGCGGGATGGCGGGCATCAGCGCGACATTCCTCGAACCCGGCGTGATCGCCCATACCCGCAGCCATCTGCTTTCAATCGGCAATTACCCGTTCGGTTGCGACGAATGCGGCCTGGAGATCGCCGGGCAGCTTGAAAAGGCGGGCTTCAAGGTGACGGCTCACGAATCAATCATGGCCGTCAAGTGGAGCAAGCTGATTTTGAACTTGAACAATGCGACGCTCGCCATCATTGACAAACATCTGCAACTGGGAATGGTCATGCCCGCAATCGCCCGCTTCACCGCCGACGTGCAGGAAGAAGGTTTGCACGCGCTCGAAGTCGCAGGCATTGCGCTCGAAGACCCGGATAACCCTTACGATCTGAAGCAGCATCTGGCCGATCTGCGAAGCGTGATCGAAGACCCGGAAAAGATTCACGAGGAGGCGAACTCGCCGGTGGAGTTTCGCACTTATCCTTCAACCTGGGTGGACTTGAAACAGAAACGCGGCGAGACCGAGGCGGGTTATTTCAACGGCGAGATCATTCTGCTGGGAGAAAAATACAACCTCCCGACTCCCTACAATTCCACTCTGTTCGATGTCGTCGAAACGATGGCGGCGGAAGGCGCTCAGCCCGGACTTTACACCATCGAAGAGCTTGCCGATCTGGTCGAACAACGACGGTTGAAATTTTACAGCGTTTAACCGGCAGCCATTGTTCGTTCATTTATCTTGGCATCTTGGCATCCCGAAACAGAGCGCGGATCGTGCGTTAAAACGGACAGGCACGCGAATGAAAGTCCGTCTCAAAACACGTCCGCGTTCTGTTGAGGTGGGGTGTGCCCACAAAAGCGGGAAGAAAAATCTGAGGAAGCAAGAGAGATTTCCCCACTGATCCTCTCTTGCTTCCGTCCACCAGCGTTGCGATCTATTTGCAATGCCGGGGATTGTCTGGTGACGCAGGCCGATGTCTGGAACCTCACTGCGTCACGATACTTTTTGACGAGAACCATAATCTCTATCGTCAGATGGCACTTTACGGATTTTGGCGCGGCTTGACCATACGTAGTTCTACGTGTTTTTCAGGGTGGGATAATTGCTGATGGATCACTCGCTGGAAAGCCGCCGCAGAGCCTCGATCAATTCTTTCTCGCCGCGGGGCGTGACGGTGCGCAAATCCAGAGCGAGGCGATCGTCAACGATGCGGGCGATGACGGGCGGGGAATTGCGTCGCAGCCTCTGTTCGATTTCATCCGGGCTCATTCGCTCGCTCGTGACGGAGATGAGCCTGGTCGGCAGTTGAGTTTCGGGAGCCGAGCCGCCGCCGATGACGGAATAGCCGTCAATCAATTTGAAATCGAAGCCGCTGGTTGCGCGACGAGCGCGGCGGACGAAAGCGCGGGCACGGCGCGTGATGGTCTCTTTCGCGGCGTGCAATGCGGCCAGAGCCGGTATCTCTTCGATTGCGCGCCCGCTGAGGTAAGAAGCGACGGTCGCTTCGAGCGCGGCGTAGGTCAGCTTATCCACGCGCAGTGCGCGCATCAGCGGATTGGTCTTGATGCGTTTGACCAGCTCGGCTTCGCCGAGGATGATTCCGGCTTGCGGCCCGCCGAGCAGCTTGTCGCCGCTGAAGCTGACCACCGAGCATCCGGCTTTGAGCGCAGACGCAACCGCCGGCTCGTCGTGAATGCCTATGGGATTCAGATCAATCAGACATCCGCTGCCCAAATCTTCAAACAGCGGCAGGCCGCGTTCGCGCGCCAGATTGGCCAGGTCTTCGAGCGCGGGTTTTTCGGTGAACCCGATGATGCGGTAATTGGACGGGTGGGCGCGCAGGATGACGCGCGTGTTTTCGTTGATGGCTTTTTCGTAATCGCCGAGGCGCGTGCGGTTGGTCGTGCCGACTTCGCGGATGCGCGCGCCCGATTTGGCGATCACGTCGGGGATGCGGAAACTGCCGCCGATCTCGATCAATTCGCCGCGCGAGACCAGCACCTCGCCGCCTTCGGCCAGCGTGTTGAGCGTGATCAGAACGGCGGCGGCGCAGTTGTTGACGACTGCGGCGGCTTCGCAACCTGCAAGCTCGCGCAGGCTGGCTTCGAGTCCCGTGCCGCGCCTTCCACGCTCGCCCGTCGCCAGGTCGTATTCGAGGTTGCAGTAATCGCCCGCGACTTCGCTGATGGCTTCGAGCGCGCGACGGCTCAAGGGGGCGCGACCGAGATTGGTGTGCAGCACGACGCCCGTCGCATTGATCACGCGCTGGGTTTGCGATTGTTGCCGGCGGGCGAAACGCGCATTCAAGCGGCGTTCGATCTCGGCGGCGATTTCGGCTGAATCATCCGGCGCAGCCGCGTCGCCGTTTGCGCCGATCATCTCCTGTCTGAGATCGGCGATCACTTCGCGCAGACGGTCGCGCACTGCGTCGCGTCCGGCTTCGGCAATCAAAACCCGCAGGCCGTCGCGGCGCAGCAACTGGTCAATCGAAGGCAGATGGCGTAAAACATTTTCGGGCATAGGCGATGGTTTCCCGTTCGATGCGGAGAATCAGGTTGCGGGCCGCAGCTCAATCGCATTGCCGTCGGGATCGCGAATGAAAAGCTGCGGATTGCCCGAGCGCCCGCTGCCGTAACTGACGGCGATGCCCACCTCGCGCAGTTGCCGTTCGGCGGCTTGAACGTCGGGAACGTTGAGCGCGATGTGGCGGTCGTGGCGCGGCGGGTCGGCGTGGCCCGGCATTTCGGCGACGCTCATCAAGTGCAGTTGATGCCCGTTGCCCAGATCATACCATCGTCCCGGAAAGCCAAGCTCGGGGCGCGGCAAGGCTTTCAATCCGAGCACGTTTTCGTAAAAATCGGCGGCGCGGGCAACGTCGGTCACCAGAAATCCGGCGTGATGAAAACCTGAGATTGCAATTGGCATAAGCTTCTCCGTTTGGGCGATTGCGCGCACCGCATTGTGCAATCTCAAATCTCAAATCTCAACTTCTTCCGGAGAGAAAAGATGACGACAGAAATCGGATTCGGAATCGCCGGTTGCGGAATGATCGGCAGAGTGCAGGCGGAAGCCATCGGCGCGATTGCGGGCGCGCGTCTGGTCGCCGTGTTTTCGCGCGACGAGAAACGCGCGGCGGAGTTTGCCGCAAAGTTTGGAACGGCCGGTTACGCCGATTACGACCAATTTCTCGAACACCCAGGTCTGCAGATAGTCAACGTCTGCACGCCGAGTGGATTGCACGCCGAGCCGGGCATCAAAGCCGCGCAGGCCGGCAAGCACGTGCTGGTCGAAAAACCAATTGAGACCAGTCTGGAAAAGGCCGATGCGCTGATCGCAGCCTGCGACCAGGCGAAGGTGAAGCTCGGCGTGATCTTCCAGTCGCGTTTCCTGCCCGCAGTTCAAAAGATCAAACGGGCGATTGACGAAGGGCGGTTGGGCCGTTTGATGATCGGCGACGCTTACGTGAAGTGGTATCGGGCGCCGGAGTATTACACCGACTCCTGGCACGGGACGATGGCGCTCGACGGCGGCGGGGCTTTGATCAACCAGGCGATCCATACGGTTGATCTGCTGCGCTGGATGATGGGGCCGGTCGAGACGGCGTTTGCGATGAAGGGCGCGCTGCGTTATCCGCACATCGAGGCGGAGGACACGCTGGTCGCCAGCCTGCGGTTTCAAAGCGGCGCGCTCGGCGTGATCGAAGCGGCGACCTCGGTCAAACCCGGATTCAAGCGCCGGCTGGAAATTTCGGGCGAGCGCGGCGCGGTGATCCTGGACGGCGATGCGATCAGCGTCTGGGTGATTGATGGCGAAGATGGCGCCCCGGACGCTGGTGAACAGATCACCGACGGCTCGGCCAATCCGGCGGCGATCTCGAACGAAGGCCATCGGCGGCAGATCGAAGATATGATGCGGGCGGTGATCGAAGACCGTCAGCCGATGATTGATGGAAGAGAAGGAAGGAAGTCGCTGGAGCTTGTGACGGCGCTTTACATTGCGGCGAATGAAGGAAGAGCAGTCAGAGTCTGAAGCTATGGAATGTAAAGTCGGCCCGTGCCAAGATAGCGTTCGAGATTGTGATCTACGAGGATTTGCATTCTTCCAGCGGCCTCAATTCTCGTGCTTTGCTCGTCAATCGGTCAACCATCAACCAATCAGGGCTTTTGCAAAGTCATCAGGAACGAGCTTCACAAAATCTAAAACCTAACACCCAACCCCCAAAACCTATTAATTCAATCTTCCTGCGGCCTCGATCAACTGCAGGGTTTGAAGGAAAGAGGAAGAATTGAATTAATAGGTTTTGGGGGTTGGGGGTTGGGGGTTGGGTTTTCGTTCATCAGCCGAGCCCAAAATTGACTTTGCAAAAGCCCTGCATCAACCAATCAACGCCGGCTCCAGCAGATACTCCTGGAGATTGAACGGCTTCTCGTCGGCGCTTCTCGGTCTGAGGTAAGTCCCATCCATCTGCAGCCAACGCATTTTTACGTTGTCGTCGAGCGCCGGCCCCAGAATCTCGCGGACGATGCGTTCCTTGATCCGCTCGTCTTCGATGGGGAAGAGCACTTCGACGCGGCGATCCAGGTTGCGGTTCATCAGATCGGCGCTGCCCAGGTAGATCTCTTCCTTTCCGCCGTTGATGAAGCGATAGATGCGCGAATGTTCGAGGAATCGTCCGACGATGCTGCCCACGCGGATGGTTTCGCTGCGGCCCGGCCAGCCCGGTCGCAGACAGCAGATGCCGCGCACGATCAGGTCAATCGGAACGCCTTCGCGTGAAGCCGCATAAAGCTCTTCGATCATTCCCGCGTCGGTCACGCTGTTGAATTTGGCGACGATGCCTGCGGGGCGTCCCGCGCGGTGGTGTTCGATCTCGCGGCGGATCATCTCGGTGATGCTTTCGCGGAGATTGACCGGCGCGACCAGCAGCTTGCGGTAGCGGATCTGTTTCGAATATCCGGTCAGGTAATTGAACAGTTCGGAGACATCTCTGCCGAGGTCCTCGTCGGCGGTGAAGAGGCCGAGGTCGGTGTAGATGCGCGCCGTGGCCGGATTGTAATTGCCTGTGCCCAGATGCACGTAACGGCGCAGTTGGCTCTCCGCCTCCTCGCGCACGACCAGCGTCATCTTCGAGTGCGTCTTCAATCCGACCAGGCCGTAGATGACGTGCACGCCTGCCTTCTCAAGTCTCCTCGCCCATAGAATGTTGTTCTCTTCGTCGAACCGCGCCTTCAGCTCGACCAGCACAGCCACCTGTTTGCCATTTTCGGCGGCTTCGATCAGGGCCTCGACTATCGGCGAATCTTTGCCGACGCGATAGAGCGTCTGTTTGATCGCCAGCACGCTCGGATCGCGCGCAGCCTGGCGCAGGAATTCGACCACCGGAGCGAGCGATTCGTAAGGATGGTGCAGCAGAATGTCCTGATGGCGGATCGCGTCGAAGATGGTTTCGCCCGAACGCAGGATGGCCGGAGTCGCCGGCGCGAAGGGCGAATCTTTCAACTGCGGCAGCTCGAGTCGGTAAAGCGTCATCAGGTCGGGGATGTTGAGCGGCCCGTCAATTGTGTAAACGTCCTGATTTTCGATCTCGAGCGAATTGCGCAGCAACCTGACCATATGCTGGCTCATTCCGGCGGCGACTTCCAATCGCACGCCGAAACCGAAACGGCGATTGCGCACCTGCTGCTCGACGGTCTTCAGCAGATCGCCGGCTTCGTCCTCTTCGATCTCGATGTCGGCGTCGCGCGTGATGCGGAACGGCTGGCATTCGACGATGCGCATCCCGGGAAAGAGCGATTCGATGTGCGCCGCCATCACCTCTTCGAGCACGACGAAGCAATGCCCCTCGCCTTTGACCTGAATCAAACGGGGAACATTCGGCGGCAGCTTGACGCGGGCGAAGCGCGGCTCCTTCTCGTCGTCTTCCGGCTTTTCGGGCACGACCAGTGTCCCCAGATTCATGCTGATATTCGAGATGTAGGGAAACGGGTGGCTCGGATCAACCGACAGAGGAGTCAGAACCGGGAAGACCCGCTCGTAGAAAAAATCGCGCAACTGCTCGCGCTGCTCTCGGTTCAATTTGCCGTAGGGGATGATTCTTACGCCGTACTCTTCCAGGCCGGGCAGAACCTGTTTCAGCAGACAGCGCATCTGCACTTCGAGCAGCGGGCGCAGCCGTTCCGAAATCAGCCTCAATTGCGCCAGCGGTGAAAGCCCGTCGGGCGACGACATCGCCGGGTTCGCCTCATTCTGCTCCTGCAGGCCCGAAACGCGAACCATGAAGAATTCGTCGAGGTTGGTCGAAAAGATCGAGAGGAACTTCAATCGCTCGAGCAGCGGCTGCGAAGGATCGAGCGCTTCGTCGAGCACGCGGCTGTTGAATTCGATCCAGCTCAGCTCGCGGTTGAGCAGCGGATTCTCGGCCAGACTGCCGGTGACTCTTCGTTCGGTTGCGACTGCCGCGGTTTCCATA
>Ga0247727_10012215_pt1 | contig 14795 bp, 14 predicted proteins | sample WisWelCaveWW1625_FD_202498 | JGI IMG/M metagenome (GOLD analysis project Ga0247727, IMG submission 202498) | Biofilm microbial communities from Wishing Well Cave, Virginia, United States - WW16-25 | ecosystem: Environmental > Aquatic > Deep subsurface > Groundwater > Cave microbial mat | place... | reverse complement strand
CAGCGAAATAGCCATGCAGCTAGGGCGAGCCGCGGCACATTTGTTTATGCGTCGAGCTGGACGCCATCAGATCGTGATCGGCAAGGATACCCGCATCTCCGGCTATATGTTGGAATCGGCGTTGACCTCCGGGATTTGCTCGATGGGTGTCGATGTCTTGCTGGTCGGTCCGCTGCCGACGCCGGCGATTGCATTCTTGACGAGGAGCCTCCGTGCCGATGCGGGGGTGATGATCTCGGCCTCGCACAATCCCTATCAGGATAACGGCATCAAGTTTTTTTCCAACGATGGGTTCAAGCTGCCCGATGAGATGGAAGCTCGCATTGAGAGCCTCATCGTCTCGAACGAGATTGCCCATCTACGGCCGACGGCCGAGGCCATTGGGAAAGCCTATCGAATCGACGATGCTGAGGGGCGGTACATCGAGTTCGTCAAACGGTCTCTCACGAAGGACCTGGATTTCCAGGGGATCAACGTGGTGGTCGATTGTGCCAATGGCGCAGCCTACAAGGTTGCGCCAACGGTGTTGCGGGAACTCGGGGCGAAGGTTGAAGTGATCGGCAATAAGCCGGACGGGATGAATATCAATGCCGGCTGTGGTGCGGTGCATCCCGAACTGCTGCAGAAGGCGGTCCGCGAGCAGGGGGCTCATATCGGAGTGGCGCTGGACGGGGACGCCGATCGCGCCATCTTCGTCTGCGAACAGGGACTCGTTGTGGACGGCGATCATATTATGGCGATGTTGGCGCTCGATCTTCATCGTCAGGGGCAACTAGCGAAGCAGACGGTGGTGGGGACCGTCATGAGCAACTTCGGGTTGGAGCTTGCCATGACCAAAGTGGGTATCGCCTTCGCGCGGACCGCCGTCGGTGACAGATATTTGCTCGAACGGATGTCGGCCGGGGGGTATAACTTCGGAGGAGAGCAGTCGGGGCATTTCATTTTCCTGGATCATAATACGACAGGGGATGGATTGATTTCGGCGTTGCAAATCTTGTCGCTGATGAAGCGCACGGAGAAGCCCTTGTCCGAGCTGGCCAAAGCTATGACGGCCGTGCCACAAGTATTATTCAACGTGAATGTGACGAGGAAGCCAAACCTCGACACAGTCCCCGAACTGCAACGCGCGATCCAAGAAAGTGAACAACGTCTCAACGGCAGTGGACGCGTGTTGGTGCGCTACTCCGGGACCGAACCGCTCTTGCGGGTGATGGTCGAGGGTGAGTGCGACGACCAGATTCGCGAAGTGGCCAATCATCTAGTCGACGTCGTCAAGACACATCTGGGTTAGGGTTGTCCCCCGCTGAGGGAGGCTCATGCTGCCGTCCCTTACCGTTGCCTTTATCGCCGGGCTCCTCGTCGGATCACAGATTCCCTATTTCCCCCTGTCCGCCTCATTCCTGCTCCTCCTCGCTGCGCTAGGCAGCTTCGTCCTCGAACGACTCAATCGGTTCTCCACCCGCCAGGCGACTTGGCTCTACGGAGCGCTCTTGGCTGGAGTCGTCTATTGGGCGGTGGCGGTCAACCTGGCTGCTCATGACCTGATGGTCGAGCACTCGTCCAATGATGAGATCGAGGTGACCGGTCGCATCGTGGCACCCGTGCAACAGGCGCCGGATCGACTGGTCATGATCATCAGGTCGGATAATCCTATCAATGCGTCGCGAGTGACCAGGCATGTTCGTCTAACCTGGCGCTCACCGGAGCGAATATTCTTTCAAGGCGATCGGGTCGGCTTTCGATCGATGTTGCGCCGTCCGAACGGGTCATTGAATCCTGGTGGATTCGACTATGCGGTCTATCTTGAGCGGCAAGGGATCGATGCGATCGCCACGGTGACCGGATCCGAGGGGGTGCAGTTTCTTGAGTCTGGGCGTGCGCATGCCTGGTGGGCGATCTGGAATCAATTCGACCGGTGGAGAGGCAGTATCCGTCTTGCCGCGCTGCAGAGCCTTCCCCAGCCTGCACTGGGACTCTATATGGGCATCATCATCGGTGATCGGGGATATTTGGATCCAGAACTGCGTGATCAGTTCATGGTGACCGGGACGGTCCATCTTCTTTCTATTTCAGGGAGCCATTTGGGCCTCGTCGCGCTGTTCATCTTCGCGGTCGTCAGATGGGCGATGATTCTGTTGCCTGCCGATTGGCTTCTTGCGCTGTCACGGAGAATTACGCCGACTCGCATTGCCGCTGCCTGTACGCTCCTTCCTGTCGCAGGCTACGCCTGCCTGGCCGGGGCGGAATTGGCTACGATGCGGTCGTTGCTGATGGTGACTGTGGGGCTGAGTGCGGTCTGGCTTGGCCAGGAGCGCCGTCTGCTCCATGCCCTCTCTGCCGCCGCGGTGGGGATTTTGCTGCACGATCCTCAGGCGCTGTTCGATATTTCCTTTCAGCTCTCATTTTTGTCCGTCATGGCCATTGTCGGGTGGCTCTCCTGGCCGACCACTGCTGAAGTGGAGGAGCTGCCGAACAAGCCGTCGTTCTTGAAAGTCTGCGCTCGATGGGGGAAGGCCTCCGTCGTCATGAGCGGGGTTGTCACCGTAGTGACCATTCCTCTTGTTGCGTATTATTTCAATCAATTGCCCTGGCTCGGTCTTTTCACCAATGTGGTGGCCGTTCCCGTGGTGGGGATTCTGCTGGTTCCGATCGGACTTGGTGCCGGAATCTGGCAGATCGTGGTTGGGGGAACCATGCTGCCTCTGGCTTCGCTGAATCAGTGGTTCCTCGAACACTTTGTGGCTGCGATCCGTCTGGTGTCGAGGCTACCGGGAGGGGAATGGCATGTCGCGGCCCCTTCAGCTCTCACCATGTTGTTGTTTTATGCCTGTCTCGTGTTGCTGTGGCAGCGAGTGGGCCGCACATCGCTTCGGTTGGCAGCAGGCGCCGGAGTGTTATTGGTATTGCTGTGGTGGGCCTGGTCCCCACGGATGTTCCGTGATGGGGATCACTTCCGAGTCACGTTCCTGGACGTCGGGCAAGGTGATAGCGCGGTCATTGAGTTGCCTGATGGACAGGTGGTGTTGATCGACGGAGGGGCGGCGTATGAGCGATTCGACATGGGCCGTGGGGTGGTGGCTCCGTTTCTCTGGAATCGGGGGATTCGCACCATCGACCAGGTGATTGGCACGCATCCTCAACTTGATCATGTCGGAGGCCTCGCCTGGGTGGTCCGACATTTTGTCGTGAAGAACTACTGGGGGTCGGGAGAGACCCGCGAAGAAACGTTCTATCGACGACTGCAGCAGTCATTGACTTCTCAAGGCCTGCAAGAAGGGGTGGCACGCGAAGGACAGGAGATCGTGTCATCCGGTCCCTGTCGGCTGGTGGTCCTCAACCCACCGGCCGACGAACATCTTGATGTGCCGCTCCACGATAGCCATGTGGGTGGGCATGTGCTGAATAATCGTTCAGTGGTCACTCGATTGACTTGTGGTAGCCATACAATGCTCTTCGCTGCGGATGTCGAGCGAGATGGCTTGTCGCGGATGACACGCTTACCGTCTCACGATCCGATCGAGGTACTCAAGGTGCCCCATCACGGTGCGGTGAGTTCGTTGAATCGTGACTGGTTGGCATCGGTGCATCCCCAGTATGCCCTATTTTCGGCAGGCCGCCATAATCCCTACCGACACCCGGCCGCTGCCGTTCTCGATGCGTATGGGTCAGAAGGTAGTACGGTGTTGCGAACCGACCGTGACGGCGGAGTGTGGTTTACCGGAGCAGTCTCCGACGCGGCGCTTCACGTGCACCGAGCGAGAGAGTTGGTGTGGCAGCCGACGAACAGAGCCTCTTGTCTGTGGGCCTGTGAACAGGCGAACTGGGCTCGGATTTGGAAGCAATGGCGTGACCCTCTTTAACCGTTATTTGGTTTATTTGGTTTGTTTAGTTTTTTGGTTAAACAAAACTAACCAGATGAACCAAATAAACAAAACAAACCAAATAACATTCTTCCTCTGCGGGGGCTTGCACTGAGCCGCAGTTCCCGCTACAAGATCCCTCCATGGTTCCTACCGTTGAATGGAAAGACGGCGCAGTACGGCTGCTCGACCAGAGCCGATTGCCGGAGTACGTCGAGTTTTTGGACTGCCAGGACTATCAGACCGTCGCCGACGCAATTCGCAGCCTCAAGGTCAGAGGAGCTCCGGCGATCGGTGTGACTGCGGCGATGGGGGTCGCGCTTGGCGCCCAGACCGTTACGGCATCCGACTATGAGGCCTTTGCCAAGGCGGTGCTCATGATCTGCGATCATCTCGCAGCGACCAGGCCGACGGCGGTCAACCTGTTTTGGGCCATCGAACGGATGAAACGCATGCTCGCCTCGTTACGCACGCAGCCGATTGCGTCCATCAAAACCGCGCTGTTGAAGGAGTCACAAGTCATTCTCGATGAAGATATCGCGCTCTGTAAGGCGATGGGACAGCATGGAGCGGGGCTCATTGCGAGCGGCCAAACGGTCCTGACCCACTGCAATGCCGGCGCGCTGGCGACAGCCGGCTACGGCACGGCATTGGGGGTCATTCGCGCCGCCTGGGAGCAGGGGAAGCAGATACAGGTCATCGCAGACGAAACCAGGCCTGTTCTGCAAGGCGCGCGGCTCACGGCCTGGGAGCTTATGCAGGACAAGATTCCTGTGACGCTCATTACGGACAATATGGCCGGCACACTCATGCGGCAGGGGAAAATTCACCTCTGTATCGTAGGGGCAGATCGCATTGCGGCAAATGGAGACGTGGCGAACAAGATCGGCACCTACTCAGTTGCAGTGCTGGCGAAAGCCCATGGGATTCCCTTCTATGTAGCCGCGCCCTATTCGACGATTGATTTGAAAACACAAACAGGAGCGGACATTCCGATCGAACAACGGAATCCGGTAGAAGTTACCACCATGCATGGCAGCCATCCCGTGGCACCCAAAGGGGTCGCCGTCTACAATCCTGCGTTCGACGTGACGCCGGCTGAGTTGATCGCAGGGATTATTACGGAGCGGGGTGTATTTCGTCCGCAGGATCTGGCTAAGCAATTCGCATCATAGGGACGGTGTGTCCTTGCAAGGCAAACAACCCATCCCTATAATGGGCCTGCCATTTTTGCCACATTCCAAATTAGACCGAGGAAGACTTCAAGCAATGAGTGAACGAACATTAGCCATCATCAAGCCTGATGCGGTAAAGAAGAACGCGATCGGCGATATTATTGCCCGCTATGACAAAGCCGGGCTGAGGCCGGTGGCCATACGCATGATGCAGTTTTCCAAATCGACAGCGGAGGGGTTCTATGTCGTGCATAAGGCCCGTCCGTTTTTCGATAGCCTCTGCACGTTCATGTCGTCCGGTCCGGTCGTGGTGCTGGTGCTGAAGGGTGACAACGCGATCAAGAAGAATCGGGAGCTTATGGGTGCGACGGATCCGGCCAAGGCGGAGCCGGGGACGATTCGAAAGGCCCATGGGGCGAACATAGAATTTAACGCGGTCCATGGATCCGATTCGCCGGAGACCGCCAAGTTCGAGATTGGATATTTCTTTCCCGAAATGGATCTGGTTGGATAGGGACGCCTGTCGGCAGGCGTGAACGGCTGTGCTCTTTCCCGTTCATCGTTGGCCGGATGTTGTGAGATGGATTTCGTGTGTGCTGCTCGTGGTCCTTTCAGGGTGCGCCAGTCTGGTGCACCAGTTTCCTCCTTCGACGTCACCTGCCACGTCGGGTGTCGATCCGGCACTGGACGCTCAGACGCGGCTCATGGAGTCCGCCTATCGTGCCTATGTGCAAGAACGCTATCCACTCGCCAGTGCACTCTTCCAACGATTTGTTGATTCCAATCCGGCTTCTCCAAGGCTGAGCGAAGCTCGTTGGTGGCTCGCGCGCTCGTATGAGCAGCGCGGGGACCTCCCGGCCGCGCTGTCTGCCTATCGCGCCGTGGTTGGGGAGGCACCGCGGTCCACCCCGCTCGCCGACAGTTATGAATTTCACGCTCTCAATCGGTTGGATGCATTTCGCCGGAGTCTCGGCCCATCGTCCTTGCTGGAACGCAAGCAGATTGCACTTTGGCTGACGCGCGCGGACTGGCTCACGATTCCTGATGTCGGGCTATGGATTGCGCAACTCGCTGACGCAGGAGTGACATCGTTGATTATCGAGGCGGGATCTCCTTCTCGGGAGACGATGCAGTCAGGCCCCATGGGGGTGTACTTTCAGACGTCAAAGGTCCCAGTCATCGAGGACCTTTTTACGGTGATCGTGCCGGCAGCCCATGCCAAAGGGATAGCGGTGTTGGCGTCGCTCAATCTGCATGAGCCTGGATGGATGACGGTGAATCCTGAGTGGGACATCGCCATGGCCAATAGGACCGACCAGCTGTTCCAACTGGTCGGTCATGTCGATGTGCTCCATCCTGAATATCAGCGTTACGTGAGTGAGGTAGCACAGGATTTGTTGCAGACGGGCATCGATGGGCTGGTGATTGGGGCCAGGAGGACCAAGGGATTTGCCGAGGAGTGGAGCCCGACATCGCGACGGATGTTCGAAGGGCTCTTTGGGACTTCATTTGACAGCCACGATCAACTTGTCTCACCGGACGCATGGCGCTGGGCCGGGTGGAAGACGAGGACCTATCTCGGGTTCGTGGCAAGATTAGCCCAGCAGTTACGACAGACGCGGCCAGGACTCCTGGTCGCCGTGATTGTTCATGAGCGTGCGGTTTTCTCGCCTGCGGATGCCTTGGCGGAGTACGGAGAAGATGTACTCGAGACGAAACAACGTGGGCTCCACTTGGTTGTCCAGCCAAGGCCGGGCATATCCGAACGGCCGGATGAGAAAGGGGCGGGAATTGAAACAGTGCAACAACGATTGGCGCCACCGGCTGGGGATGAACGGCAACTCTGGCTGGGCATGGCCCTGAGCGCCTCGGATACATCTTCTCTCGTCACCGCCGTGAGAGCCACCGCCGCAAAGAAAGTCGGGCAAACAGGAACACATCTGCTGCTGATGAACGGGCCGGCGATTCCTTGACAAAAGATTACCGGACCACTACGATCCCGAAAAATCTTGAAGGTCGAGGCTAAGGCTTAGGTTGAGTAGCGAGGAGTGTGCATGATTCCTACGGATTTACGGTATCACCAAGAGCATGAGTGGGTGCGAGTGAGCGGCGCGCAAGCTACTGTCGGCATCAGTCATTTTGCCCAAGATGCACTGGGCGATATCGTCTTCATCGATATGCCGAAGCCTGGTGCCGTCGTCAAGGCCGGGCAGCAGATCGGTGAGGTCGAATCGACCAAGACGACCTCCACGATCTACACGCCCGTGAGTGGCACCATTGCCAAGATCAATGCCGATTTGAAAGACCATCCCGAAGTGGTGAACTCCGATCCCTATGGCAAAGGCTGGATAGTGGTGATTGATCTATCGAACTCGAGCGACGCGGACAAACTGATGACCGCCGCACAGTATGAAGCCTTTCTTGCCGGCCAGAAGAAAGGTTAAGGTCAAGGCTAAGCCTGAGGAGATGACGATGGAGGTTGGAGGCTTGAGGTGCAACATAGTGACCTCAACCCTCGTACCTCTAACCTCAAACGTTCTACCCTCGACCTCAGCCTGAACCTCAACCTTGATATGTCAGTTCAAACGCACATCGCCGTTCTCGGCGCTGGACCTGGTGGCTATGTCGCCGCGATCCGGGCGGCCCAGCTTGGCGCCCGCGTCACCGTCATTGAGTCCCATGCGCTTGGCGGCGTCTGCTTGAATTGGGGCTGCATTCCCAGTAAGGCCCTCCTGGCGGTCGTCGAACTCGGCGATAAGGTCAAAAAAGCCGAGGACTTGGGGCTACTGGTCCAAGGACCAGTCACGTACGATCTCGCTCGGATGGTTGCCCGAAAGAATAAGGTGGTAGCGGCTCTCGTGAAGGGCATTGACACGCTCTTCAAGGCGTGGGATATCGAGCATGTGCAGGGAACCGGATCACTGCGAGATCGGCAGACCATCACGGTGACCAGAACCGATGGTGCGATGCGGGACGTTCAGGCTGACGCAATCGTGATTGCCACTGGGTCGTCCTGGCCGAACCTGCCGCAGTTTCCGATCGACGGACAGCAGCTGCTCACAAGCCAGCACCTCCTGGACCTCGATCGCATTCCTGCCAGTCTGCTGATCGTCGGCGCGGGAGTCGAAGGATGCGAGTTCGCGGCGCTCTATAGCGGTCTAGGGACGGAGGTCACGATTGTTGAATTGATGGCGCGCGTGCTTCCTCTGGAGGATGACGACATTTCATCGACGATGGAGCGGGAGCTGAAGAAACGCGGCGTGACGGTCCGGACCGGGACCACCGTCGAGAGACTGGAGCGGTCACCGGTGACCATCACAGCGCATCTCAAAGATGGCATGCAGGTCGCGGCTGAGAAGCTACTGGTGTCCGTGGGGCGGGGATTGAATAGCGGAGGCATTGGACTGAACAAGGTGGGGGTGCAGACGGGACAGCGAGGGGAGATCCTTGTCAACGAGCGGATGGAAACCACTGTGCCGGGGATCTACGCGATCGGCGACGTCGTCGGCAAGGCCATGTTGGCGCACGTGGCTTCGACGCAGGGCAAAGTCGCGGCCGAAAATATCATGGGGCATCAGGCGACGGTCCGCTACGACGTCATCCCTGCCGGAATTTTTACCCTGCCGGAGATCGGTCGCGTGGGCGTGACGGAACAGCAAGCCCGCGAACGAGTCCAGGCTGCCGAGCAGAATCCTGACCAGGCACTCACGGTGGGACGTTTTCGATATGCCGGATTGGGGAAGGCGCAAGCGACCGGGGATACGACGGGGTTTTTCAAGGTCATTGCCGAGTCAGCGAGCGGCAGGATTCTGGGCGTGCATATCGTCGGAGCCCACGCAGCCGACCTGGTGCATGAAGCGGCCTTGGCGATGCAAGTCGGTGCGACGGTGACACAAATGGCGGAGATGATCCATGCCCATCCGACGCTGGCCGAAGGCCTGATGGAAGCAGCTGAAGATGTCGCAGGGAAGGCGATTCACCAAGTTAGAAGAAAAGATGTCGCAAGTCCTAAAGTCTAAAAGTCTTAAAGTCATCAAGCCGTCAAGTCATAGGACTTTCGACTTTGGACTTTCAACCTTGGACATGTGATCTGATGACTATGTTTTATTCTCTTTTCATTAAATTCGTGATGTTTGCGGCGACTATGGGAGTCGTCTTCTGGATCGGGTGGACCCTGCCGACCACATTCGATCGAGCGCGCGATCTTGCAGCCGACTCGTTTGAGGGACCGAAGGTTGAAATTGCTTCCGGCAGTGGACGCGTAACCACGGTGAGTCCGCCCCCTGTCGCCTTGTTGTCAGATCCTCCGTCCGCTGATGCAGCTCCGAAACGATCTCACCAAGGCCTCCTCGATCTGAATCGGGCGACGGACCAGGATTTTGACGCTCTGCCTGGGATCGGCCCCCGGTTGGCCGAACGGATCATGGAGTATCGGCAATCGGCGGGAGCCTTTCGCTCTCTTGATGAATTGCGGGCTGTCAAAGGAATCGGGAAAAAGAAGTTTGAGCGGATTCGTCCATTGGTCACGGTGACGCCGGATGCCGGACTTTCAGACAGACGGAAGAAGGCGACATGAGCGAACTCTCCCGTCAACTCGAGTTGATTCACCGCGGAGCCGTGGAGGTCATTCAGCGGGCCGAACTCGAATCGAAGTTGACACGTTCCTTGAAAGAGAACCGGCCGCTGCGTGTGAAAGCCGGCTTCGATCCGACCGCGCCGGATCTGCATCTGGGCCATACGGTCTTGATCCACAAACTCAAGCACTTTCAGGAGCTCGGACATCACGTGATCTTCTTGATCGGCGATTTCACCGGCATGATCGGCGATCCGACCGGCCAATCGGAAACGCGCGTCGCGCTCTCAAAACAAAAAGTATTAGAGAATGCCAAGACCTACGAGCGGCAGATCTTCAAAATTCTCGATCCTGCGAAGACCCTGGTGGAGTTCAACAGCCGGTGGATGAGTACGATGACGGCGGAAGCGTTGATTCATCTGAGTGCGCATTACAGTGTCGCGCGGATGCTCGAGCGGGACGATTTCCATAAGCGGTACCACGAGCAGAAACCGATCAGTATCCATGAGTTCATGTATCCCCTTGTGCAGGGCTACGATTCCGTGGCGCTCAAATCCGATATCGAACTGGGCGGCACCGATCAGAAGTTCAACCTCTTGGTCGGACGCGACTTGCAACGGGGTTACGGCCAGGAGGCGCAGGTGGTCATCACGATGCCGCTGTTGGAAGGGACCGATGGCGTACGCAAGATGAGCAAGAGCTTCGGCAACTACATCGCGCTGGAAGACAATCCGAACGACATGTTCGGCAAGCTGATGTCGATCAGTGACGTGTTGATGCTCCGATACTACGAGTTGCTCACGACGGAGGATTTGGCTGGAGTCAAGGCCGCTCATCCGATGGAGGCGAAGCAAGCGCTCGCGGCTTTGATCGTCGCTCGGTATCACGGGGCGGAAGCCGGTCAGCAGGCGAGGGCGGCCTTTCAGCAGAAATTCCAGGATCGTGAATTTCCAAGCGAGCCGGACGTGCGATTGACCTTGACCCTGGCTGATCTGCGCGAAGGGCAAATGATCGGTCTTGTCGATCTGGTGACCAAGACGGGACTTGTGCCGAGTAAGAGCGAGGCCCGGCGGCTGATTATTCAGGGTGGCTTAGAGATCGATGAACAGAAGCAGAGCGACGCGAATGCTCTGTTACCGATTGTGGCCGGACGATCATACCGCCTGAAGATTGGCCGACGAAAATTCGCGCTGGTTGAACTGCGGCCTTAGAAATGTCATTGGTCAGTAGTCAATGGTGACGTGCGCGTATAAGAGCTGCCGCCGTTTCTTCTGCTCGATTGGCCAATGACCACTGACGATTGACTTGGCTCCTGAGCCGGCGTAGGATTCGACTCAGTGAGCGGGCGTAGCTCAGTGGTAGAGTCCTTGCTTCCCAAGCTGATATAGGGGAATTGTTCAAGTTATTGATGAAGTGGGCAATCCCCTTGCTATTCCTGATAATTTGCACCTTCCGCTGTTCATTTCTACTCGGCTCTTCTTGTCTCTAATCCTGTCAGTTTGGTGCAATTCCTAACACCCTAATAACACCTGTAGCTGCAGCATGAAGGCGCAGGTGCTTAGTGCCCCCAACAGTACCGAACTTTTGAGACAGAGAACCGAAGGGGTAACCCCCTGGGGGCCACCCTTGGGCACCCCACGTCAGCGGTGGACAGTGGTCAATCAGGTCAAGCGGGATACAGTGCACCTAGAAAAGAGCTTCCAAAAAATTGGGGAATTTCAAAAAGGCCTAGAGTAGGCACTCGATTAATACGCCCAACGGGGTAATTGGTCGGCAGGCGGGGCCTGTTTGGGGGCTCCCACATCTAGCTTTGCATACACCTCGTGGTGGGTTCTGTACAGAATAAGGCGGGGGTCTCGCGCCTTCTGCGTCGTGCTGGTATGGACCCCTCGCGTGAGCCCCATTATTCACGGCTGTCAAGACTCCCGGCACCTTTTCCATTCCCTGTCCTGGTAATGAATGGCCTGGCTAATTGGTGAATAGAAGGCTCTTCACAAAGGGTTCCCCTTCTGCTTCCAGGGACAGCGGCGGTTCTTCTTGGAGCCTTCGTTGGCTGTATTGAATATCGATGACGGCGTCCGGCAAATCCGGATGGAGGCAGACAAAGCCATGCCCGTCAAAGATGAAGATAGAGCCTGGATATCCGGGAACACCATGGTCTTCATATGTCACGTCATATCTTACGCAGTCTGGTGCCAGAGTCCTGTCGGGAGAAATATTGACTGAGATAGGCCGCTCGCGGTTCGTCCCTTCTGAATAGACTTGAGCAAATTTCTGGACGCGCTCCGCGCGGCTTCCTGCTGAAATGGGAACCCGACGGGCCATCACTGTCGCAACAACCGTATGGGTTTTCGACGGTGGTGTGGTCAGTTTGAAAAACTGGGCAATTATGTTGAGGCCTTGTTTGCGAAGTGACGGAGGAGCCACGAACCACTGCTTTCCCTGCGGAGGCAAGATGGAGAATTTCTCAAACTCCAGCCGCTGGGTCGGATCGGTTACGGGAAGAATGAACTCTGGTTGTCCCGCACAACCCATCACGCCTAACCCCACACTGAAGAAGATGATCCAGACTCGAACGATTCGCATGGCGCTTCTCCTCATGGTGGCGACAAGATACTTATTGAACGGCCAAACGGTCAGAAAAGACTCCCGGTCCCTTTCCCCATACTCAAAGGGTCCATTCGGGTGAGAGACCTGCACAGCACGCATCTTTGGTATAATTCCTACAAACGTATCTTCGCCTAAGTAATGGGTATACTGACCGGCATAGTACGCCCAGGTAGACTAGTCGGATTGTGAGAGGGTTGATACGCCGTCGCCAGCCGTTTCGCCACCAGGCTAGGCCCACCACGGGGAAGTGTCAAGGCTGAGGCAGTGGGGGAGGCTACTTCACGTCCTGGCTATACGTTTCTAGGTGGGACGGAAACCCTCATCGTCTACCGTAGCGCCCGACCACGTTTCCGCCACTCCCATGGCGTCCGCTCAGTAGTGCGTTTAAACAAGACAGCCGGGCCTATGTGAAGCATGATAGGGATGGACTTCTGATGACCGACCTCAGATTGCGGCGACAATTCGTGCCAGGGCGGAGAAGGAGGCCCTATGGTCGTGACACTCTACATACTGTGGCTCGTATTGAACATGGTCGGGCTCATCCTGATCGTGCAGGGCCTGCTGAAATGGGGCAAGTGGTTGGGGGGAGACACGCCATGAGCATGGCCGAGGGAGACCTGCGGGCGCAACTGGCGCAGGTGACGCAATCCTACCTCAACTGTAATCCTCGCTGGCTGGGCCTCCAGATGTCTCGCCTCTTCGTCTAGTAGCTGAAGCTGTTTAACCCAGTAACGTTGGCCCTGAACGGCGGACTTGAGCTATTGTATGGGACCGGCAATCTGACACGAATCGGTACTAGACAACGCGGTTGACGGAAGTAACGCAGTGGTCACTACCGCAATCGCGCAGCCAACAACAACGGCGATCGTGATTCCCTTGGAACCGCTAATTGGATTTGTAGTTCTCACTCCTTGACCCGTTTTGACCCCTTCCGCCACTCCCACGGCGGCATCGGCTGCGGATCGGCCCACAAGCCTATCCTGGCCTCTCGCGCTTCCTGCTTCAACCCTTCCAGCACCGTATCCCCAGGCGCATACTTCCGATACCACCAGCACCAGCCGTCCTTGACGAGTGCGTGATTGACGTTGGTGCCATCGGGCAGCAGCACATCGGCAAAGGTGCGCTTGTACTTGTCGAGACCGTGAGTTTGGAGCGTGACTTCTTTCCCGTAGACCAACTCTGATGCGGCTTGCGTGGCTCGCTTGCCGTAGCCTTGGCCTTTCTTCGGGCAGTCGATGCTGTTGAGGCGAATGCGTGTGGGGTGGTGGTTGTGCAGGGCTTCGATGGTATCGCCGTCGAGGACGGAGACCACGGGGGCGGTGAATTCAGCGAAAGAGGAATAGGGGAAAAGAAGGAGGACAAAACATATCAGTAGTAGTCGTGTCATTGTGCCCAGCTTGGGAGGATGAAGAAACAGGGAGATTCTGCTTTGTCGAGGCGGCCTGGTCTATCCCTACGTGCGACTGTTGAACGACTACCGCTTCATTGTGGGGGCCTTGTGTGAGGTGAGGGTGAGGAAGGAGGAGGCCCGCCACGCGCCGCGAAATGGTTTCCGGGACCTTACTTCTGTCAGCCGCTAACGCCGGTGTTCAGCGGCGGCCCCGCGAAGAGGGGACGTCCGCTGGAACACGTAGTTATGTCTTTCCATCGAATACGTCCACGAGCGGCGGTTGGTATCGATACTCCGTGATTTCTTTGACCGCCTGTTCAAATGGAATGGGGCCAAAACGATATTCATATGAAGCAACACCGACTCCGATTCCTATTGGCACGTAGGAATTAAGTTGTTGCCCCTCTTTGAAATAATAGATTTGTCCGGCCTTAGGGTGGCACTAAAGAGTAAGAAACCGGAATCGATGTCAGAGAATACTCCGTATTGAAATAAGTGGGCGCCCGGCTTTACGACTAACGTCGTGTAACCACCAACTCGTAACTCAGCGACCAATGTCCTGTCTATATAATAGTTATGTGCCCATGCGGCGCCGGAAATTCCGGTCTCTCGGTAGATCACAACGCGCGCATACCCCTCAGGCGGAGATTCCGGTTCAGTGAATAATGGGCCCTTAGCTGCGCAGCCAGTGATCGCGAGCAGTGTTGAGAGCAGAATCAGTGTGACCGATACAAGCCGTGCTTTACACAGTACTACTACGGCCGATGACATTACGGCAAGGAGCGCTCTCATGTTTCCTCCGAAAAGACATAACTATAATTAGACTGATCCGCATAAGATGCGGATCTCTGGCTTTCTGTCCGTATAACACGCCTTGGGATTTCTTGCCGAAGGCCCTTTCGTTCCAGCACTTCCACAATGGCGGCAATCTCCCACATATTAGAGATCGTCGCTTCGTCGATAGTCATGGTTTCGCGTTTGGGGCGGTCGGTACTCATCAGTCGGACACCATCGTGTCGTTTACATGCTGGGCTCACCGCGCAAGCCGTCGGGGCGCCATCGGCGTTCAGTCTTCCACGCCCACGCCGATCACGATGAGAACCGCATAGTCCTGCTTCGTGCAGCCCTCGACCGGAGGCATCGCTCCCCCTGGCGCAACTGGAAACGCAGTCTTCTGCGCGTTTGCC
>Ga0247727_10012214_pt1 | contig 14795 bp, 10 predicted proteins | sample WisWelCaveWW1625_FD_202498 | JGI IMG/M metagenome (GOLD analysis project Ga0247727, IMG submission 202498) | Biofilm microbial communities from Wishing Well Cave, Virginia, United States - WW16-25 | ecosystem: Environmental > Aquatic > Deep subsurface > Groundwater > Cave microbial mat | place... | reverse complement strand
AACTGGTCAGCGCCGAATGGCAACTGATCTGCCTGACGCACAATTTACTGAAGATTTGGAGATTCACCTTCAGCGTTCGTTGACCTCCTGCGCCCCCGGTGCGCGCCGAGGTCGCCAACGACCTCTGACGAGCACCTTAGCAGCCCTCAATCGAGAGACGCATCGCAATTCTTGGACGAACTCCTAGTACGGACACGATCATCCGACTCGTTCAACAATCGGGCGAGAAGCGTGATTGTTGCATCCGCTTCCAGGTCCAAAAACTCAATCGATTCCATCGCCTTCATCTGCACGCCTGAGTTTTCGTCCTCAAACGCTGATCGAAGGACCGTGTGCATACTTTCCGGAATACTCTGAGGACCCCGGCTCCGAATGGCTGACACCAGATAACCACAGAGACGTTCCCTCACGGTAGGATCTGAATCGCGGGCTAGCCGGTGGACCAATTCGACGGCTGCCTCTGAATCCAATCCCAAGATTTCTAGAACTCGAATTCCGAAGCAGCGGATCATTGGTTGACGGTTTTCCGTCGCGCGGAGCAGGAGTTCTTTATTTTGCGGCTGATTCCGAATTGCCAGTTCAAGCAGACGCAGAAGGCTTTCGATGGCAGGCTGAGCCAAGTCTTGATCAGCCGCAGCCAGAATTACTTGTGTGGCCGCCAGATCAAGCGGCGGAACCGGATCACGCTTGCCTGGCCAGCCTACCAGTTTGCCTTGACGCAATTGCTGTTCGATCGCAACCGAAACGACCCAGACTCGTTTCGAATCTTCCGTTGAAAGCATCGACAGCAACCTGGAAATTGGTTGTTTACCGAGATTCTCCTCCCATTGTTGCCTGCTGGAAGTGTCCGCAGTCGGTCGAGAAATGAATCGTTCATTGGAATTCGGCATGGCCGGCTGTAACTCGTAAAAGCTCTCAACTCGGCTGGCACACAAGCGAACCCAGACAATTGGGTACAAGAGCCAAAGGAACCAGAACACAACGACCACGATGGCCGCGCGAAACACCCGAAGCCAGACACTGCGCGGCGGCTCTGGGGGATCGGCAGGATGCCTTGCTTGATCGTTCGGTCCAGCGTTCATTTGAATGCCCAACTTGAAAAGTCGGGAGCTGTGCGGACCAAGTAATAGTAACAGTCCGAGGAACGGCAGGCCAACGACCTTGACCATTCCGGCGTCGTGTCGATAATCCTGCCCGACTCTACGACCTGCTGGCTCGGCGAAAGGGTTACCTTGGCACAAGGAGGTGCAAGTCGTGTCTTCCGTCGTCGCTCCGGATTTTCTGCCGCGCGAATCCTACGCTTCGCCAAGTTCGCGATGGTTTTGGCTGGCAAGAATCAATCGCTGCATTGGCACACTGCCGATCTGGATTGCAGCGCCGGGAATATTCCTGCTGGCACTTGCCCCCCGACTCGTCAACCTGCAACAGCCAATCGTCGAAAACTACATCGACCGGCAGGTACACACGGCGATGATGGCTCGCAACATTGCTCGCGGCGAGTCACTCCTGTATCCGCAAATCGACATCGGCCCGTTCCCGGCGTACTACATGCTCGAGTGTCCGATCTACCCGGCGCAGGCGGCGGCGGTGTCGGCGATCACCGGCCTGGCGCTGGACGTGGCCGGGCGGTTGGTCTCAGCCGTTGCGATGGCGATTGCTTGCCTGTTGCTTTTCGACGTGGTGCGGCGACAGGAGAACCGCGCCGTGGCTTTCTTGGCCGCGGCGGTGATGGCGCTGATACCCGTAACGATTCGCTACGGCCGAGCATTTCAACCCGATTCGATGATGATCGCCTCGTTGGTCGCCGGGGTCTGGGCGATGGACCGTTGGTCTGAACGTGGAAAGCGAAGCTGGTTGTTCGTCGCCGCCACTGCGACCAACAGCGCGTTGCTGCTCAAGGTGATTTCGGCCTACGTGCTGCTGCCGTTGGCGTACCTGGCGTGGAAACGATGGGGTTCGTCGGGCGTGCGTCGCTGGGAGTTGTGGGCCGCGCTGGTCATTGCCATTGTCCCGCCGGCCGCGTGGTATCTGCACGCCTGGCATGTCGCCGCGGGCGCGGCCACAGTCTCGACTCCGTTCTGGCAGGCGCACAAATGGGTTTCGCTCGAACGATTGAGCGATCTCGGCACGTATCGACAACTCGCCTACTTCATCGGCCTCCGCGTGCTGACGCCAATCGGGATCTGCCTCGCTGCCGGCGGCGTACTGCTACGAGTCCGTGGACAACTAGGTGTGAATGAAGAAACACCATTCGAAGTACCGGTTCCTCTTCTCTGTTCAGGCGAATCAGAGAAGATGAATCGGTACTCTTCGCCAGAGTCCGATAGCCGAATTCCCCACCCGGACGACACAAGGCTTCTCTTTCACGTGTGGCTGTTTTCACTGGCGGCATACTTTCCCATTCTGGTGCGCAAGCTGGACCACGAGCATTACTACCTGGCGCTGGCCCCGGTCGCGGCCGTGTTCATCGCTCGCGCGTTGGCCGCGATCGCCGCCGCGCCGCTGGTGAAACAATGCTATGTCAGCGGACGCACCGCAGCGGTCGGCTTAGGTATCGGACTCGTGGCGTGCAACGCGCTGGCCAGCCGATCGACATTTCGTGTACCAAGCGAGTGGCGATCGGTCACGGCGGCGGCAGCCGCCGCACGAGAACTTATTCCGCCTGACGCCCGTGTCGCGGCACACTCGTCGGTGTTGTTCTACGCCGACCGCCGCGGCTTCACCGTTGCCTACGGCCCCGACGAAATCGAATATCTGTTCGAAACCTGGGGCGAGCGGACAAACGAACCAACCCCGACGGCCCTGCTTGAGTTCTATCGCCGCCAGGGCGCCGAGTACTTCGTCGAATTGCTCGGGACGGCACGAGAGCGGAATAATCCCGCCTTCCTCGATTACGTTCGCACGCACTACCGCGTCGTGCGCGAGGAACCGGGCCAGTATGTGGTCGTGGATTTGAAGGGCTGAGCTTGCACGGCAATCGATTCCGGCTCGACACCCCGGCGTGCCATGCCCTAACATCGGCGCATGCAAACCAGGAAAAACAAACGCCGGCGAGCCGCACCGGTGGAGTTCAAACGACTCAGCCAACAACCCACCGCCGGTCTCCTCGAGCAACGGCCACTCCGTTTGGCCAGGGAACAGCCACTACCCGCCGTTCATCTGCGATCGGTGAGTTTCCGTCCGTTCCTGTTCCGCAAGATGATTGACCGCGTCGACGCGGAGGCGCGACCGGGCGATCTGGTCGCAGTCATCGACCGCCGCGGCGAACTGTTTGGGCACGGCCTATACAACCCGCGGTCGGAAATCGTCGTGCGTATGCTGAGCCACGACGCGACGCCGCCGGATGAAGGATTCTGGGGCGAGCGGCTGGAGCAGGCGACGCGATTGCGCCGCGAATTGCTGCGTCTGGATCAGGTGACCGATGCCTACCGACTCGTACATGCAGAGGCCGACGGGCTGACTGGGTTGGTCGTCGATCGATTGGGCGAGGTGCTTTCGGCCGAGGTGTTTAGCTTGGGCATGTTTCAACGGGCCGACGAATTGCTGAAACGACTTGGGACGCTGTGCGGCTCGCGGCATTCCATCGTGCAGGTGCCGGATCAGGTGCATGGCCAAGAGGGGTTCCTGTCCAACCCGATCCGCTCGCCGGATTTTCCGCCGACGGCCATCGTCACCGAATTCGGCACGCGGTTTCGCGTGAGTTTCGACGAAGGCCACAAGACCGGGTTTTTCTGCGACCAGCGCGAAAACCGGCGGCAGCTCGCCGCGTTCTGCGAAGGGCGGTCCGTGCTCGACTTGTGCTGCTACACCGGCGGCTTTGCGATTCAGGCCAAGCGGCTGGGCAAGGCGGGAGAAGTCACGGCCGTCGATCTGGATGAGAAAGCCATTAAGCTCGCGCGGGAGAACGCGAACCTGAATCAGCTTCGCGTGCAGTTCGTGCATGCCGACGTATTCGCCTACATGCGCGACATGATTGCCAACGGTCGCCGTTATGATGTCGTGGTCCTCGACCCGCCCAAGCTGATCCGCTCGCGTCGCGAATTCGACGAAGGCAAGCGCACGCACTTCGATCTGAACCGGCTCGCCGTCCAGCTTGTCGCGCCGGGCGGATTGCTTCTGAGCTGCTCCTGCTCCGGCCTACTGCCGGAGTCCGACTTCCTGGACCTCTTGCACGCCGCCGCCCGCAACGCAGTGCCTCAAAATGCTTCAGAGCATTCGGAGGATTCGTCACCCCGCCAAGGCCGAACGATTCAAATCCTCGCTCGCACCGGCGCCGCTCCCGACCACCCGGTCGCACCGAACTGTCCCGAGACTGAATACCTCAAGGCCGCGTGGCTGAGAGTTCTGTGACACGAATCAAAGCGACGAGAAGAGTTCCCAACGAATCGAGAAAAACGACGAATCAGTCCGATTCAGTCATTCGCTGTTTTGCTCGATTCGTTGGGACAATTCTTGCTGGCCTGAAGCATTGACTTCTTCAACTACCGCGGTCGAACGCGGGAATTCTTCCTTGACCGCGACGCCGCTAGTCGCCAGTGCTCTCATTCTCTCCGCCAACGCCACAATTCGCCGTGCCGCCGCATCGCACGGCACGCCGCGCGAGTGAATGTTGGAAATCAGATTGCGATTCGCGTCCGTGTGACCGGCACGCGGCTGGTAGGCCATGTAGGCCGACAGGCTCTCGGCCGTCGCCAGCCCCGGCCTTTCGCCGATCAGCAGAACCACGACTGTCGGCCGCAACAACTCGCCGATGTCGTTGAGCACTCCGACGCGGCAGTGCCGAATCAGAAATGGTTGGCCGAACTTCCATCCCGCACGTCGCGCGCCGTCCTCCAAGAGCGGCAGCAAGTCTGGAGCTTGAGCGACCACCGCCGTGGCCGACAACCCGTCTCCAATCGCGACCTGCAGGTCGGCCGCGGCGGCACACCGGCGAGTCACATCGCCACGCGCCGCATCGTTCAGCCGGCGGCCCAGATCCGGCCGCATGAGATATTCGGCCTTGTCGCGGGCGTCGGTCGTAATCTCGAACAGCCCCCATCGCTCGACGAACTCGCGGCCCAGATCGCGAACCAGCTCGATTTCGGCGTGTACCGCGTCCAGTGCCGCCGCGTGGTCGCGCCGCAGTTCAAGCTGCGTCGCCGTGCGATATGCCGCGCCGGCTCGGCCAACGAGCAGCCGCGCCGGGGTCCGGGTCCGCACTGCCCGCACGATTTCGCTCAGCTCGCCCGCCGCTGGAACAGGATCGAGTGGGCGACTGGCGGCGGGCAGTTGCGACTCCTTCATGGCTGCTCCTGTCGATCGAGAAACTGGCGCACGACCCGATTCCAGTGTTTCGCATCGCGCGCGACGTACGATTCGTGTCCCGCTCCATGAAACACCTCGAACTCTCGCGCACCCGCCAGATTGTCGAAAATCGACTGCGCCTGATTGAGCGTGACGCGGGGGTCTTGGTCGCCGTGCAGCATCAACGTGGGAACCGTGACCAGATTTGCGTATTCGGCCGGGTTGTGACCAAAGCCATTGAAGCCTTGCTGCACGCCGCCCCAAAAGACCAGCAGTTGAGCCAGCGGAAACGACGGCAAGCCCATCGCCGTGAACCGATTTCCGACCGTCGAGCTAAGCCGGTCGAAGGGACACTCGACGATCAGGGCGTCGGGCCGCAGTTCGTGGACCGCCACCGCACGCAACACCGCGGCACCGCCCATCGACTGGCCGAACATGATTCGCGGCTCGCGCGGCCATCGTTCGGCAACATACTCCCACACCCGCTCGACGTCGTCTGCTTCGAAAACGCCGACGCTCGTTGTCGAACCGCTCGATCCCCCGCTTCCGCGAAAGTCAACGAGCAGCGCGGCGAACCCCAGCTCGTGAAACGCCGCGGCCTCGCGCAGGATTTCCGATTTGCAGGACGCGTAACCGTGGAACATTACGACGAGGCCGCGCGACGGCTCGCGCGGGACATACCATGCTTCCAACTCGTCCCTGTCGTCGCCGGCAAGCCGATGCGTCTCGAAGGCAAGCCCCAGACTCGCGGGGGAATGTTCATTGACCGGTTTCGGCACCTTCACGCCAGTCACGAGCAGTTTCACTTTTTGCAATCGTGACAGCGCCTCCGGGCTGGCCGTCCGGGTTCCGCCTCGCACGAAATGCGTCATCGCCCAAGCGTGCATGAACGCAACCGCGTTGAGCGCGATCAATGCCGCCGCGACAATCAGCCCGGCGACGAGTTTGCGGTGGGACGACGCCCAACGTAGACACGTTTTCCACATTGATCGTCGTAGGTTCATCGAGCATCCACAGCGTCAAGGACCGAGTCCAAGCGTTCCAGCAGCCGATTCCGCGAGCCGCGCTCGCCGAGCAGCAACTGGCCGTCGCGAAAAATACCAAACGATTCGAGCCACGCGGCAAACTCCGGCGCAGGGCGCAGCCCGAGGATCTTTCGCACGCTGGCCGCATCGTGGTAACTTGTGGATTGGTAGTTCAACATGCAATCGTCGGCGCACGGCACGCCCATGAAGTAGTTGCACCCGGCGGTGGCGAGCAGCAGCAGCAGGTTGTCGGCGGAATTCTGGTCCGCCGCGGCGTGGTTGGTGTAGCACACGTCGCAGCCCATCGGCAGGCCGAGCAGCTTGCCGCAAAAGTGGTCCTCCAGGCCGGCGCGCGTGATCTGCCGTTCGTCGTACAAGTATTCCGGCCCGATGAAGCCGACGACGGTGTTGACCAAGTGTGGCTCGAAAACGCGAGCCACGCCGTACGCGCGGGCTTCGAGCGTGAGCTGATCCACGCCGTGATGCGCGTCGGCAGACAACGCCGAACCCTGACCGGTCTCGAAGTACATCACGTTGTCGCCGACCCAGTTCACCGCGCGAGTGGAGTGGTGTTCGAGCACACGCTGGCGCCCCTCGCCGAGCAGGGCGAGGTTGATGCCGAATGACTTATTGGCCGCTTCCGTACCGGCCACGGATTGGAACAAAAGATCCACCGGCGCGCCGCGGTCCATGCACTGAAGCTGAGTCGTGATGTGGGCCAGCACGCACGATTGCGTCGGAATGCCATACGTCGTGATGAGCCGCTGCAAGGCCACGAGCACGGCACTAACGGTCTCCACCGACTCGGTTGCCGGGTTCACGCCGATCACCGCGTCACCGCAGCCGTACATCAGACCATCAACGGCCGACAGCAGGATGCCGCCGATGTCGTCGGTCGGATGATTCGGCTGAAGTCGAATCGCGAGCACGCCGCGCTGGCCCAGCGTGTTGCGGCAGCGCGTGACGTTTCGAATCTTGCTCGCCGCGAGCACCAGGTCCTTGTTGCCCATCAGCTTCGCCGTCGCCGCGGCCACCTCGGGCGTGACCGCCCAACGCAGCCGACGCAACTCCTCCTCGCCCGTCGCGTCATCGAGCAGAAACTCACGGAACTCGCCGACCGTCATGCCGCGAATCGCACGAAAGCCGTCTTGATCGAGCGTATCCAGGATCAGCCGTGTCACTTCATCTTTGTCCGGTTCGATCACGGGCCGGTCCACGATTTCGCCGAGCGGCACGTCGGCCAGCGCCATCTTCGCGGCCACTCGTTCACGTTCCGTCGCGGCCGCGATTCCCGCCAGCCGGTCACCGGATTTCTCTTCGTTCGCCTTCGCCAGCAGCTCGCGCAGGTCGGCGAAATGGAATCGCTCGTTCCGAATCGTCGCCGTGTAGGACATAGAAACCTCGATGAATCTGTCACACGATCTTACCAGGAATCTTGAGCATTGCCTCCAGTCGGTTACCGGCGGCCTGGTGCGAGAGAATCTGCCCGGCCTTCTCCGCAATGACGCTGCCGGCCTCCAGCGGCGGCAGTCCGCCGGAGTAGATGTTCGAGATCACGGTGTACTCAAACCGAATGTGCGAATTGTTGCTGAACGCGGCCGCCTTCTTTTGAGCCTCGGCGTCGAGCAGATGATAGACCAGGTAGGCCGAGAGACTTCGCGACGCCAGGGCGTCGCCGCCCGGGCGTTCGCCGATCAAGAGGACCACGAGCTTGGCGTGCAAACATTCCGCGAGATGCTCGGCGACTTTGACGCGGCTGTAACGGACGAGGATCGGCTGCCCCGTGCGGAGGTTTTTGGCGTCAAGGCCGTCCTTGAGGACGGGCAACAGATTGGCGATGTTGTGGTGAACCGCCTCGGCGCTCAGGCCGTCGGAGACTGCGATCTGGACATCGCACGATTCGGGGCGAAGCGAGCGGGTACTCTCCGCCGACAGCCGGGCGCCGAGACCCGGCGAATTCAGGTGGCTTTCCTTGTCCGTCGCCTGGGTCGTCAGAACGCGGAACGGCGCGACCCGCGCGAGTTCGTCGAGCCGTAGTTCGCTGTGAATGGCCTGCCGGGCAACTGCCTGATTCAACTTCAATTCGCGTGTCGTTCGTTCGGCCGGTCGCGGCCCGGCGTGCTCCAGGCCGTACAACGCGGGCGTGGCCCGGAGGAGTTCTTGGAACTCCGCATCCGACGCGCAGAAGATTCGCGGGTTGCCCCAATTCGGTCCGCGGACCACGCGGCCGTTCGGTGACTTCGCCATGATGCCTCGGTCGATCGCCCAGGCCAGGAATTCGGGGGCCGGGTTCTTACCGTAGATTTCGCGCAGAGTCTGGTCGTCGTGGCCGCTCGTGTCGAAATACGCGAGCATGCGGTCGGTGTTCAGGCACACGTCCATGTAATAATTCGCGCCGGCAGCGGCGAGCAGTTCGGTCGCCATCTGCTGACCTTCGAGCGTGATCTTCGAGTGCAGCGTGTAACACGGGGCCATGCCCATCGGCAGGCCGAGCAGCTTGCCCATGAAATGATCTTGCAGGTTCGAGATGATCATCTCGAAATTGTCGAGGTGCGTTTCGGGCCCGATGAACCCGGTGACGTTGTTCAACATGAACGGGTCGTAGCGGCGGGCCAGTCCGTAGCAGAGCGCCTCGGTGGTGGTCATGTCGACGCCGTTGTGCTTGCCGTACGTGAACTCGCTGCCTTGGCCGGTCTCGAAATACATGAATTGTTTCGCCACATCCTTGAGCGCGCCCCGTTCGGCTATCGTGCGATACGCCTCGTCCAACAGATCGACGCTGATGTCGAATTCGGTCAGGTTTGTGCTCTCCGTGCCGGCGAGGCTCTGGAACATGATCTCGACCGGCGCGCCGGCGGCGAGGCAGGCGAGTTGCGTCTTCACGTGTCCGAGCACGCAAATCTGAGTGGGGACACCGGTCCGTTTTCGCAGGCTGTCCAAGTGCGACAGGATCGCGGAGACATTCTCGACCGTATCGACGGCCGGGTTCAGCCCGATCAGTGCGTCACCTGCGCCGAGCGACAGGCCGGTGTAAATCAGACATGTGACGCCTCGCAGATCGTCCACCGGATGGTTTGGCTGCAGGCGCGAGGAGAGCGTGCCCGGCAGGCCCAAGGTGGTCCGCGCCTTGGTGACGCAGGTGACTTTCTTGGCCAAGTAGATCAGTTCGTGCGTATCGAGTAGCTTGGCCAACGCGGACGCCATGACGCCCGTCATCGCCCTACCGGTCCGGCTGACTTCGTCGCCGGAACAGTTGAGCAGATGATCTTTGAGTTGGCCCAAGGTCATCGGGGCGATCGGCCGGAATTGATCGCGGTCGATGTCGTAGTTCACGCGCATGACCGAGTCTGCATTGCCCGCGTCGTCGGTCAGCGGATGGTCGTACAGGTGTTGCAACGTGAGCGACGAGAGAATCGAGCGAGCCACTTCTTGTTCGGCTTCGTCTCGGGCCGCAAGTCCCGCGTTGCGATCGCCGGCTTTGTCGTAGTCCGCCGCACCGAGCAGTCTTTTTAGTCCGACAAAGGAGAACTGCCGGCCGAACATGTCCGCCGTGTAGACCTCGTCGGCGGCCGGCCGCGGCACAGGGATTTGGTCGAGCGGGTTAAGGGTTTTCACAGCAAGATTCTACTGCATTCCGTAAAACGAAACCGGCACGACGTTGTCGCGCATCGCTCCCAGGCTGGCGAACCGGGCGCTGCGAGTCGCCAACTCGTCGATGACGATTAGCTTCACCGGCAGCCGGCCCCAGTCGGTCGCGTACGAGCCGATCGTTTTTCCGATGTTCTGCGACACGAACAAGACCAGCGAACGGTTCGCGGGACATCTCGTTTCGCGTAACGCCGCCGCCAGCTCGGTGCCGAGCCGCTTGACGGCCGCGAAATCCGCGATACCGTGGTCGATCTCGATACAACCGCCCCGCGCGGCACGGCCGACCAAATCGACCGCGAGTCGCACGTCGCCGGCCGAAGCGTTCATGTGAAGTTTGGCCACGATCGGTAGATCTCTCAACGGCAACGCGCCGGAGTCCGGCAGATACAATGTGGTGCCTGACACCTCGGTGCCGTACAGGCTCAATCCGTAAACCGTCGCGTGTCCGGAGTTAGTCGGGATGTGAGTGCGCAGGTGTTGCGATAGCACGGGCGATTGAAGCAGTCGCTTCGCCAAGTCGATACCGAGATCGCCAAACGCGGTCGTCGCCGGTGGCGGCTGGCCGCGCGTCTGTGCGTAAACCAATTCACCGACTCCGCCTGAGAGTGTGATCACCGGCGATGCAACTTCGGGCGGCGGAACGAATGGCACTTGCTCGTGCTGTCGAAACGGGTCGTGATCCAGTCGCGATCGATCACCGCAAACGGCGGCCTCGATCAGCGCCACGTAGAAATCCAAAATGCTCCGCAGCTCATCGGGCGGCACGCTGTCGCCAATGGACCGGTCGATCTTGAGGTCTTTCAGCAGCCGTGCGGCGTCGGCGGACAACGCCGTGATGCGATACGTTCCGGGTTCAAACTGAAAGTGCCTCGCCCCGGCGAACAAACAACCGGTGCGCAAAACCTCGCCATTGATTCCCAGGGCCAAGTTGGTCGTGCCGCCGCCGATGTCCAAGTTGAGAAAGTGCGTTTCCGGGTGTGCCCGGCTCAGCCCGAGACAGCTTCCCATGAAGGCGAGCCAGGACTCCAGGCAGGGATCGTCGGCGGTTGCGAATAGCGCCTGGCTGACGCGCTGTTTCACCAAAGATTCGATCGCCGTGACGTTGGTTTTTTGCGCCGCCAGGCCCGTAATGATCACTCCGCCGGCCGTGATCGCGGTCGGGTCCACGCGCGATTCACTGATCCAGCGATCCAGGTATCCTGCCAGCGACCGTTCGTCGATCCGGTTGTCCGCGAAGGGAGTAAAGGTCAGCTCCGAGCGGTAGACGACCGACGGCTGGCCCAGTTCCATGCGACCGGTGGCACAATTCTTCAGCACTCGAGCCGACGCGACGATCGCACTGCTGGTGGTTGAGCCGAAATCCAGACCTAAGAGGTGGAGCTGATCCATACGGTAAGTCGCCTTCACTCAGGGGTCGGGTCTACGATTTTTCGGATTTGACCGGGAGAGCGTCCTGGTTACAAGCTTAGACATCGGCCGGCCAAATCCGAAAAATCGTAGACCCGACCCCGACAATTGCGACACTTGGAATTCAATGCTCGGACTCGTCGTGTATCCGTTCCAGGACTCCACTCCGCTGTTCCTCCGCCTGAATCTCTGCTTGCCGACGTTGGATCATCAAGCCTTCAGGTGGTCCCTGGAACCGATGCCGTTCGAAACCGAACCACGCCACCGCGAGCAAACCCAGCGAAACTCCAACGATCTTGAGATTCAAATCGTTCGGCGGCCAGACGCAGACGACGATGAGCAGCCCGCAGCCGATCACACTCAGCACGGCGAGTACGCGGTAGCACTTTCCGATGTCCCACGGACCCATCTTCGTCCAGGTTCGGCCGTAGGCGAAAAAGCCGAGCGCGGTGGGCACGCCGTACGAGATGTACAAGAAGATGACCGCGGCCGCCGTGATGACCGAGTATGCCTTGGCGTAGATCGTGAACGACACGGCGAGCACGGCCACCGTCCAGATCGCGATGGACGGCGTCAGCGACCGGGGACTCACACGCCGCAGCGCGCCTGAGAACGGCAGCCCGCCGTCGCGCGCGAACGCAAACACCATGCGCGAAGCGGAGGTCACGGTTGCCAGCCCGCACAAGTACTGGGCGACCGCGATGCCGATCGAGAGTGCCAACGACACGTTCGGGTTCAGCACGTTCTGCATGATCCAGGCAAAGGCGTTCTTTCCCTGGGCCGCCGCTGAATTCATCGACGGTGCGGCCAGCACTACCGCCGACAGCATCACCCAGCCGAAAATGCCCGACACGAGCACCGACCGCACGATCCCGCGCGGTACGTGCTGCGCCGCGCCGACCGTCTCTTCGGCGGTATGCGCCGACGCGTCGTAGCCGGTGACCGTGTACGCGGGCAGCAGCAGCCCCAACAAAAACAGCCACGCCACATTGCCGCTGGTGGGAACGACGCCGCCGCCCGCCGGGCCGCTGTAGTTCGTGAACGTCACCAGCCGCGACATATCCAAGCCGCCCGCGGAAGCGAGCATGGCCACAGTCAGTGCAACCGCCACAATCAAGATCAGGTAGCCGCTGAAATCGGTCAGCCGCGTCGTGATGCGAATGCCTCGATGATTGAACGCTGCCTGCGAAAAGGTGATGCCGGCGACAGCGAGTATTTTGAACGCCTGCGGGTGCCCGCCGACCGGGACCCGAAATGCCCCGGCGACAAACTCGTACGTGCCCACGTTGATCGCCGCCAGCACCGTGATCAGTCCGGCCAGATTGAACCAGGCCGTCGCCCAGCCCCACCCTCTGCCGCCGAGGATCGACGCCCAGTGATAGAGTCCGCCCGCCGTGGGAAACGCAGACGCAACCTGCGCCATCGTCAGCGCCAAACATAGCGAGATCATTACCCCCAGCGGCCAGCCAAGCCCGATTGCCGCCCCGCCGACTCGCGAGAACCCCTCCGCAAACGACGTGATGCACCCGGCCAAGATGCAAATGATCGACATCGAGATCGCAAAGTTCGAAAACCCGCTCATCCGCCGCAACAGTTCCTGGCCGTAGCCGAGGCTGTGAAGCGTCTTCACGTCATCGTCGATGGCATTCAATGCGTCATTCGTCGCCTGGCTATTCGGTCGATCGCTGCTGTCAAGCCGTGAGTCGTTCATCCGCATTTTCCTCAGAATCCAATCGCGTACGCCCATCCTACGACCTACCGTCACACGACCGCATCATGATTGTTCCACGCGAACGCCCAGGTCGGCCATGTAGCGTAACAGCTCATCGGGCTCGGCCAACTCGTCGCATGATATCAACCCGCGACGATCGAACCGATCGGCGGCGATATTTCGGGCCGCGAGCGCGGGCGGCGCGGCCGCGATACGGAATGCGCGGTCGGATGTCGCCAACGAGAATCGAACGGCCGCGCCGTCGGGACCCTCGATCTCGTACCCCAGCCCGCCCGCGGTCGCACCGAAGCGGCGAGCCACGACGAGGCCGAACGATTGGTAACGCTCCATGAGACGGCGAAATGTCGGAGCGTGCGCCGCCAGTGTGAACGCCGCGTTCAGGCCGGGCACGCGGCTGTCGACGAAGTATTCTGAGCAGCGGATACTCGGCCAGACTTTGGGCAGCAGGAACGAATCGACCGCCTCGAACAGATGCCCGTGGATGCGGCCCAGTGGCGGCGGCAGGTCGATCGTGCGGCGGTCGAGCCAGCCGGTCCGCGTAACCAAACGGCCGTCGCGCAAAACTTCGATGGGCTGCCCGACCGATCGCAACAGCGATGCCCCGGTCGCGGAATTCGCCGAGTGGCGACTCGCCGGCGCGATGAATCCCGTGATGCGTACCGGCTCGGTAAACCCCGCGCGCCGCACCAAAGCGGCCGAGATCGCTGACATCGCGCTGCACGCGGTCAGCACGCGGATGCCGGCCGCGTCGATGCGTGGTTTCAGCTCCCAGATTTTCCGCGCGTACGCGATCGAGTCTGATAGGTCGATCACGTGGACGCCAATTTCGATTGCCGCTTCGACCAGCGCGGTCGAGCGATCTTGGAACGGGCCGACCGTGTCGATCACAACGTCGTCCGGCCGCAGGACGGTGCGGAGCGACGCCCGATCTTCGACGTTGAACGCGAGATCCGCGCCCGGCCCGCGCGAGCCGAGCAGCGGCATGACGCCGTCGGCGCGCAGCAATTCGACGATCGTGCGGCCGAAAAATCCGCGGCCGCCGGCTACGATGATTCGCATCACGCGCGTCTCCCGACCGATTGCGAAACAGTTTCGACACTAACCCGAAGCGTCAGCGAGGGCCCTCGCTAGCGGCCCGCCGCGCTTTCTCTTGAATCCACATCCGCACGCTGACAACCCAGGAAGCGACGAAGTAGTACGCGGGAAAGAACAGCGAGACGATCGCCAATCCCCGCGTGGGTTCGTCGCCGGACAATTGAATGAGAACCCACACCGGCAAACCGATCCACGCGGCGCCGAGGATGATCGTGATTCGATTCAATCGGCCCGACTGCGTGGGATACAAATATCGCGTCGGCACGAACGTCAGCACGGACAAAACGAGCACGAGTGCCAACGATCCCCACGGCGCCGGCCGCAGCACGTACAGGTAGAACGCGACGAGATTCCAGTAGCTCGGAAAGCCGAGAAAGAAGCCGTCGTCGGTCTTCGCCGATGTTTGACAGAAGCCGTACGCACTGGCGACCAGCGGCACGACCAGCCACCAGGACCAACCGTCCGGCAGAATCCCGGTCCGCCAAATCAGGAGCAGCGGCAGCGATGTGTAGGTCTGAAAGTCGATGATGTCGTCGAGCCGTCGGCCGTCGAAACCGGGGAGCAGCTCTTTCACGCGAGCCCAGCGGGCGAACGTGCCATCGACC